>Ga0102944_1001776_pt1 | contig 13561 bp, 16 predicted proteins | sample SalPonD_shore_MG_FD_78172 | JGI IMG/M metagenome (GOLD analysis project Ga0102944, IMG submission 78172) | Salt pond soil microbial communities from South San Francisco under conditions of wetland restoration - Salt Pond MetaG... | ecosystem: Environmental > Aquatic > Marine > Intertidal zone >...
GTTTGTTTTCGCCTGAATGACGGACGCAGCGAAGATGAGTTGGATAAAATAAACAGAAAACTTCTAGAGGAAACGAATCAGACCGGGAAGCTTCATGTCACTCACACCACACTCAAAGGGAAATATGTGATCCGGATGTGCATCGCCTCATGGACTACCCAAGAGGAAGATGTCAAAAATGCCTGGGAAATAATCAAAGAAAAAGCCGGGAAAATTCTTACTGAATCTTCAGTATGATTTCTTTATTGGCTCCACTTTATTCCTGGATATTATCACTTTCTATTAGAGGGAATACCAGTATCTACGAAAAATTGGGAAGCTATGGCTGTAGTCACGTTTTCAAGTTTTATATCCAGAGGAAACTCCTGAATGACCAGGTCTTCTCTTAGGATTTCTTCAGGCATATTGGGATTTGAATAAGTGATGGGAGAGGGAGTGTTGGCCACTAGATCTTCTTTAAATGATTCAGCATCCTGAGTGACCACGGCAATGCAGAGATTTTTATAGTTGAGATATTTTCGAATCGCTGAGTTGACTTCCTCAAGTTTAACCTTAGGTATTCTTTCCCGAGCTTCTCTGAGGAAGTCTTTGGTGCCATAATATTTCGAATCAATCTGCCAACCCAGCCTTTCGCTCAGAGTTTGGGTGTAGAGTTTGGTGTAATTCACCAGATAATTTTTGGTGAGCTCAAATCTTTTTTCGGGGATTCCCTCTTCAATGAGTTTTTTGAGTTCTCTTATGGTTTGTCGAAGCACAAAATGCCGGTTAGAGTTTGCCAGCGGTCTGATCCAGATAGAAAAATACTGCCGTTGTCGGCAGTAGTTAGTGGCAGGGAATTTCCCGCGTCCTTCCATAAAGTGCTCAATATAAGCATAATCTCCATAGTTTTGTCCTCTTTCCTCCCTGATTTTTTGGAAAAGGTGTGACAGATGCTGTCTGTGCTCACCAAAATGAGATGCCGCTATCCAAAGTGCAAAGAAATCAGGATGAGATTTGGTGATAGGGAGGGGAAATCCTATAGAGATAGCAGTGGCAGGAGTGTTTTTATCGGCGATCACAAAGTTTAGGCCGTCTGGCATTTGCTGATCGGGCAGAATCAGTTCAGGAGTCCTCCCTTTAGGAAGGACAGAAAAATCAGACAAAACTTTATTGGGAAAGTCAGAGGGGTATCCACCAGCAATGCCAATGGTCAAATTCCCCTGAACAAAATGATTTTCATAGTGATTTCTCACATCGTTTAAAGTAAGGCTTTTAACGCTGCTTACTGTCCCCAATTCAGTATGCCCGTAAGGATGTTCCTTATACATCATTAAATTCAGGATTTCTTTCCCGAGGGTCTCATCCATATTATTGACCAGAGTTTTCTGAAGAAAGTTTAAATGGCTCGTTTTAATACGGATGAAATCCTCTTCTCTGAATCCGGGATTTAGAAGCATATCTTTGAGTATAAAATAGTATGGGTCCAGATTATCTTTATGTATGGTCCCAGAAAAGACGGTCATTTCTTTATCCATCTGCATGTCAATGTAGGCGGCCATAGGGTAAAAATTTTGTGTTATTTCTTTATAAGTCAATTTTTCACTTCCACCGTCTGAGAGCATCTTGAATGTCAATGCGCTCAGACCTTCTTTTCCAGCCGGGTCATCAGCCGATCCGATATTCAGGACCACTTTTATGCAGACCAAAGGATTTTTTTCAAGGGGAAGCAGCTCTGTTGATATGTCCGAGGAAGATTTTTTGCCGCAGTTTATGGTTACAAGGCTGAGGCCAAGAATGAATAATATGATTGTTCTGTCAAGTCTTTTCATTTCTCTTCTCCTCCGGTTAAAGTCACCACAGTGCTGTTGGTCTTTATAAAGTATTTTTGAGCCATTTCCCTGATATTCTGGGAGGCAATATTTTGGTAAAGGTCAAATAACTTATTTATGGAATTGGGATCAGTGGTGAGGTTTATATAAAAAGCAAGAATTCCTGCAGTTCCATCTGTGGTGCCAAACTGCCGGGCCATGGAGTATTTCAGGTTGGATTTCACAGCTTCCAGTTTATCTTCAGGGATCAGTTCATTTTTGTAGAGTTCCAATTCTTTAAATATTTCTTCCTCTACATAAGGGAGGTCCTCCTTCTCTTTAACCAAAGCATTAAACGTGAGAAGATGGGGTTCTCTTCTGTCCGGAAAGTCAGCATAGAGAGAAAAACATTTCTGCTCCTCCACCACCAGACGCTGGTATAGGGGAGACGAGGGTGAGAAGCCTATTTCTGCAAGCAGGTCAAGTGCGGCCTTGTCTATTTTCTCATCGCTGAATGCAGGCCCATGAAAAGCCACCGCTATTCTGGGTGTAGTGGGGCCAGGCCACTGGTAATGGGAGCGCTTGGCATCTTTTTGAGCCGGCTCCACAGGAGTTTTAAGTTTGTAGTTTGAGGGTTCCCAAACGCTGTAATACTTTTTGACAAACTCGATCAGTTCTTGATGATTGTAATCGCCAACCACCAGAAGTATGGTGTTATCAGGAGCGTAAAATCTTTTTTTATAGAGTTGGCTGTACTCAAATTGGTTGGGCATGTCCTGTATATCTTTTAGATAACCCAGGGTGGTGTGCTTATATGGGTGTTTCTCAAAAGCAGTGTGTCTGAGAGTTTCATAGAGGCGTCTTCCTGGATTGGAAACACTGGAATAGTATTCTCCCTCAATGACAGCTGCTTCAGTTTTAAGCGTCTCTTGGTTGTAATGAAGATTGATAAATCGGTCTGCTTCGGTTTTCACCACTTTTTCAAGATTTTCCTGACCTGCAAACACCACAAAATAACACGTATAGTCATCAGAAGTGTAACCGTTTGTTCCTGCCCCAAGTTCAGTAAGGAAATTATCATATTCTTCTCGAGGAATGTTTTTGGTTCCTTTAAACATCATGTGTTCGAAAAAGTGGGCAAATCCGGATTTCCCGGGCTCTATTTCATTTCTGGAACCTGATCTGACAATGGTGTAGTAAGAAATAATATATGGATTATCCATAGGAATTGAGACCACAGTGAGTCCGTTTTCAAGTTTGTCGATCTTGTAATCATAAGGAAAAACGTCTGAAGCAGAGGAAAATAAAGGAAACATCAACAAAACAAGAGAGGTGAGTGCCGCCCATAAGTTTTTAATCATAATCTTCCTCAGTATTTTTTGTTTTGGGTAGCCAGCCAAAAGAGGCTTTTTTCTTCATGTCGCTTCTGGTGTAAGGTTTGATGTCAAGGATGGGAGTACCGTCAATCATGTCAATCCCTGATACTGTTAAGGTGTTTCCCTCTGAAATCTTTTTTGCCGCTGGTTTGGCTGCTTCTTTTTCTTTGGATGTCTCCTCTGGTTTTAAAAGATGAATGAACAACCCCAATGGGATTAATAGACATAAGTGAGCCACTTTTCGTATTTTTTAATCTTCCCTCTCACACAGTCAGCATAGGTTTCACTTATTTTTTTGGTTATTTCTCCTGGTTTTCCTTTGCCGATGACAGTGTCTTTTACTGGTAAATTTTTATCAGAAGCATCTTTGGCTTTGGTGATGGGAGCGATCTCAGCAGCGGTTCCAGAGAAAAAAGCTTCATCTGCCTCCAGGAAATCCTGCTTAGTGATGGGGGCGATTTGGGTTTTTATCCCCATATCATCAGCGATCTCTAATATACTGCTCCTTGTAATCCCTTCTAACACAGACTCAGACCGGTCATTTGTTTTAAGAACTCCGTTTTTATAGATGAAGATGTTTTCTCCGGGTCCTTCGGCCACATTTTTTTCAAGATTAAGAAAGACCGCTTCATCACATCCTTTTTCTCTGGCAATGAGACCGCAGATGGTTGACTGGACATAGATCCCGCCTAGTTTTGCTGACATGTCGTATTGACTGTGATGGACCCGCCTCCATGGGAGGATATAGACATAAACTCCTGTTAAGGCATTTTCCCCGAGATAAGCTCCCCACTGCCAAGCACCAACTAAAAGTTCCACCGGTGAAGACTTTGGGATGAGACCCAGATTTCCGTAAGAATAAAACAAAAGGGGACGAATATAAGCGGATTCCAGGTTGTTTTGCTTTAAAACTAATTTTATGACTTCAGCGATCTCTTTTTTTGAATAGGGAGTTTTCATTTTCAGGATACCAGCTGAGTGCATGAATCTGTCCATATGCTCATTGAGCCGGAAAACAGCCGGCCCTTTGGGAGTTTTATAGGCTCTTATCCCTTCAAACACAGAATTTCCATAGTGAAGGGCATGAGTCATAGGATGTATAATGGCTTCTGACCAATCATAGAATTTTCCCATAAACCAGTATTTTTTTGCTTTTGGAAAATTTTTATTAGTAAACATTGCGTCTCCTTTATCTTTTTTATTAATCATTCATAAGGATTTATATTTATATCAGATTTTTATGGCTTTTAAAACAACAAATCCTCCTTGATTATACCCTTTCTTAGGTTTTTTGTCTTCATGGGCTTTATCCGGAGTCTGGATTAAAGTCTGCCTGGAATTCTTAAATTTGAGCCCTGTTTTATGGAGTAGATTTAATATTTTTTCCGGAGCTAAAAACTCGGCATGCTTGTAAAATTCACTCTTATGCCGCGATTTTTCGTATTGTTTACCAAGGGGGCTGTTTTTGTTGATCATTCCTATTATCAATGAGCCTTTGCTTTTTAGGGCCCTCTTTGATTCATGAATGACTTTAGAAACATCATTTAGGAAACATAGAGTTACCATAATCAAAATAAAATGAAAAGAATCATTTTTAAACGGGAGTTTCTCTCCCACACCTTGAACCACTTTTACATTTCTTTTTTTTGCCAAATGAAGCATATTTATAGAGGGATCGATCCCAAACTCCACATGACAAGGAGCGGCGAATCTTCCAGTCCCCACCCCTATTTCAAGGCCTGTTCCCTTGGGAATGAGCTCTTTTACCGCATGTAACTCAGATTTATAAACCGCTTCATGGTCATCATACCATTTATCATATTCCTGCCATTTTTTTTCGAAAATAATTTTTTCCTTGATGTCCATTTATCAATAAGCTTAAAGATAATTTTTAAATTTCTATTTTGTCTTCTCCCGGCTTCTATAAGCAGCTGCCAAGCCAATAAGGGCTCCTAAAAAGGCAGGAATAATCCAGGGGAAACCGTCTTCGGCGAGAGGGATATAGGAGATAAGGTCATTGGCAAAGACAATGGGAAGACCGGCATTGGTCAGGGCATCAAAAACACTGACAGCCAGGGCTCCGATCACGGCTCCGGTGTAAACCTTTCTATGAATTTTTTTCCCTCCAAAAATTGTGAGGAGAATCAGGATGATAGCTACAGGGTAGACCATAACTAAGAAAGGAACCGCGATTTGAACAATCTTATTGACTCCTACAGTGGCAAAGACCCCGCTGAATAAAACCGTAACCACACAGATAACTTTGTATTTCAGTTTTCCTTTGGTGATGGAGCTGAAATAATCCCCCACTGTGGCAGTTAAGCCTATGGAAGTAGTCAGGCAGGCTAAAGACACTGCCAGCCCTAGAGCCACTTTTCCTGTATTCCCCAGGATTTCATAGACAATGTTAATAAGGAGTGCTGTGCGCTCGATATCAGCCGCAAAAAGGCTTCTTGATGTGGCACCCAGGTACATGAGCCCGCCGTATACGAATCCCAGGCCTGAAGCCGCAATCACTCCGGCCAGAGAAGCCATTTTGACTTGATCCTTAACTATTTTATAGCCTTTGAATATCAAGGCAGCGATGATGATCTCAGCAAACACGATGGAAGCCATGGCATCCATGGTCTGGTATCCTTCACGGAATGCAGAGGAGAAAGGATTTGAAAGGCTGCCTTGTGTGGGTGCGGCTATGGGGAAAAAGATGCCTTTAAAGATAATAAATACCAGAGTTACCAGAAGAAATGGAGTCAAAATTTTTCCGATTTTATCCACTACTTTGGATTGGTTCAGAGCAAAGAAGAAGGTGATGGAGAAGAATATCAATGACCCTACAGCCCGGCTTATCCAGGGAAGATTGGGGAGAATCCCCATTTCATAGGTCACAGCCGCTGTTCGAGGGATGGCGAGAAGGGGCCCGATAGCAAGTATGATCACAATGCTCAGGATTCGGGCAAATCTGGGACCTACTCGGCCGGCAAGGTGCTCCACAGTTCCTCCAGACTTTGCAGAGGCAATAATTCCCATAAGAGGCATTCCGATCCCGGTGATAAGAAAACCAATAAGAGCCACATACCATGTTGACCCGGAAAGAAAACCCATGTAAGGAGGAAAAATGAGGTTGCCTGCTCCAAAAAACATGGCGAATAAGGCAAACCCCACGAGTCCGGTGTGATATACTTTTTTGTTCATCCAGACATCTCTCTATAAGTAAACTTGTATACCAGAGGTTAATGTGGATGTCAAAAAATAAAATTATATAAAAATGCTTCCAATCAGAAAAGAAGACGGGTTATGATTTGAGGGTAAATTTCCAGGAGCAGTAAAAATCAGGAGGGTGGGGATCCGGAGGACAGCACAGGCATTCTGTTTCGATGCGGGGATCGATGGTTTTGGCAAAACCGCTGTATTCCACAATTCCTACCGGCTTGCATGGAAAATCAGGAAGACCTTTTCTCTTTCTGGCCTCCTGGACCCGGCATTTGTTCATGTTGAAGACACAGTGAGAGGAGCTTTTTTCTGCGATTTCCTGCACATTGATGTGAGCATAAAACCTGAATTTTAGCGCTTGAATCAAAGCGGGAATTCCTCCACCGGGTTCAAGCCCCAGCCTTTTCATGATTCTTTTGGCTTCAATCACGGTGAATTTTTCCCAGGCTCTTTTGTCCAATTCAATAGCCATATCCATTCCCAGCTCTTTTTCCACGGCTTGAAACCACAGTCCGTCATGAGCCAGCCAGTTTTTAGAAGCATCGGTAAGAAGCTCAAGTAATTCTTCTTTGGATAGGTCTTTAACTTCTTTTATTTTCTTCATTTCATGCAATCCTTCTTACATGATATTAATATAATTAACCTGAATTATTCATTAAATCATCGATATCTCAGGTTTATTTGGGTTCATAGTAGTCTTTATTTTCATAAGCCACTGCCTTTATTTTATTTTCTCTTTTAAGCATGTCTATATATTTAAGAATTTCGTTTTTATGCCTTCCCAATGAGTCAGAAATATCTTCAACTGTGACCGGTCTTCTTCGTATCATATCCAGGATGATGTCCTTGAGATTTTCCTCTTCTGGAGTGAGACCTTTTCTATTGAAATGAGCCACGATCTCACAATGACTGCCAATAAAATCTCTGATTTTCTCCATTTCTTTTTTGGAAAGAGGCTTGGCAGATTTTTCTGACGGAGGACGGATGACTGTATTGAGCTGGACTACGTCCGGTTTTATTTCATGGATAGCTTTTTTAAGAGCTTTTACATGAGCTTCAGAGTCATTCATTCCTTTAACTAAAATGATTTCAAGCCACAAGTCCCCTTTAAATTCTTTTCTAAATTGTTTGAGTCCTTCAATGATGTCTTCTATTTTCAGGGAAGCATGGGGGCGGTTTATTTTTTCAAAAACATCTTGATTGGCCGCATCCAAAGAAGGGACTACCAGATCTGCCTGTTTTAAAGAGGCTCTTACATTTTTTTTGGTGAGGAGAGTGCTGTTTGTGAGAACAGCCACAGGGATATCAGTGATTTTTTTTATTTTTTTAATTAAAGTCCCGATTTTGGAATTGAGAGTCGGCTCACCTGAGCCGGAAAAGGTAATATAATCTATCCGCGAAGATGTTTCGATCCTTTTTTTTATCTGGGATATGATTTCTTGTTCAGGAAAGTAATCCTTGGATTCTGTTGTTTTTTTTGTGGTGGGACCCAGCTGGCAGTAAACACAGTCAAGAGAGCAGACTTTAAAAGGAATGATATCCACTCCAAGAGATAAGCCCAGCCGTCTTGAAGGAACAGGACCGTATATATAGGATTCTTTCATTTTTTATTGATCGTTTTTTAGACTTTATCCTTATATATTTCGATAAATCTTTTCAGTGAACGATCGTATGTTTTTTCCACGTCATCGGGAAAAAGACAGGCTGGGAGCTCATTCATGCTCCAATGGTATTGGATGCAGTCACAGCAAACTCCTTTCTTGCTGCAGGGTTCATAAGTGCAGTTGCATCTTTCCATATTTTTACTGCGTTGACATTCTTCCATAATGACCTCCTCAGATTATTTGGGTTTATTCATTTTCTGTAACGTTTTTTCCATGAGCTGTTTTTATGATACAAATAGTCAGCTAAAGCCCTTCTCATAGCTTCAGAAGCAAGATCCGCACAGTGCAAGTGGTCTTTGGGAAGTCCTCCCAAGCGTTTTGTGATCTGATCAGCCTTGATCAGACCAAGTACTTTGGTGAAATGTTTTCCTTTGGCGATTTCAGCAGCTGTGCTTCCGCATGCTATGGTGGCGCCGCATCCATCTGAAGTGAAAGTGGATTCTGTGATGACATCGTTTTTTACTTTTATGAAAATTTCCATTGAATCACCACAGGTCCCCTTGACTTTCGCATGACCATCTGGATGGAGTATTTCGCCCATGTGTTTTGGGTTTTTCCAGAGTTCTATGACCTGTTCGCTGTAATATTTTCTGTATTGATCAATGATCTGTTCTTGAAGTTTTCGAGTGAATTCGTCTAAATCTTTTTTTTCCGACATGACTTAAATTTATAGTACAAATTTGAATTTTCTTCAACCTGAATGACACAGTTTGATTTACGAAAATCTAACTTGTTTATTTTTTAAGCAGGGCTCCAATTTTATCCCGAAGCTCCTGCATGGTGAAGTTGTACCTCCGCTTGAGCCTTCCAAGACTTTCACTGGAGGGAATATTAGTGGGAAGTCCCATTTCCCTTAAAATGGTTGATTTTGGGATCCCTGTAATTTTTTCAAGCTCCAGAAGGGTCATTTGGCCTGTTATAAGAATGCCGGTTTCATGTTCATCAAGACGTCCCCGGGTCAATCTTGGTTCTTCCACAGGCTCCTGTCTTCCTTCATAAAGGGATTCTTCTCCCTGAACAGATTCCTCTTTTTGAGCGGGTGGTTCAACCACCTCTTGAACAGCTTTTCCTTTGACCTGTTTTTCGGTGAGAACAATGTTTTGCCCTCTCCCTGACCTTGTGCCGTATTCCGCATATTTATCAGCGTGTTTAAGGGAAAAAGCCCAAAATATCAGAGGAATCAGTAAAGAAATAACCACTATCCCGATGAGAGCTGTTCCCCATTTATTTTTGAATATTTTTTTTGATGTAGCTTTGATCCATTTCCAACTGAGAATAAGATGAATGATGATAAGCACAGTAAAAGCGATGGCAATGTAGAAGTGGATGTGTCCCCACTGATGAGTGTGAAGACCCATAAAGTACTTTTTGGACACATCTGCTACAGGCCCCTCTTCAAGCACAAGACCTTGTAAGAATCCTATGCCAACCAGTCCCACCATACAGATAAACAAAAGTGCATCTATTAAGTATTTTAGATTATTCTTATTCATTTTATCCCTCCTATTTCTGTTTTATGCTTAAGGTGAAGGTCATCAGACTGTTATCTTCTTTCCTGCGCCAATAAGAATGTAGTCTTCTCCATAAGCTTCCTGGAAAAGTTCTCTGGCTTCCTTTCCTGAACAGTGGGAAGGCCCGACCTTTTTAACGCCTTGATCTTTAAAGGAACGGATGATTTCTTTAATCTCGGGGTCTTCAAAACCGGTCAGATGGAATCCTCCGAATGTCAGATAAATTTCTTTTTTTGTTAAATCTTTAACCGTTTTTATAATGTTCACTATACGTGGATGAGCGCATCCTGTAATGAGGACAAGCCCTTTTTTTGAATCCAGGACGAGACTTTGTTCATTGATCCATCCTGAAATAACTCCAGATGTGTATACGTTTTCCCCTATTTTCTGAAAGGATTCTATATTGACATAAGAAGCGCCCGCTTCTTTAATAGAATCTTTGAACTGAGAAGGGAAAAAGCTTGGAACATAGACTGTAATATTTGGATTTTCTTTAAGAAGCGCTGATAGTCCGCCGGTATGGTCTCTATGGAAGTGAGAGAGAACCACTATTTCGATATCTCGGGGATCAATGCTGAGTTCATTCAAGTTGGAGAGAAGGATGTTTCCATGAGTGCCCGTATCAAACAAGATATTTTTTTGGGCTCCTTCAACAAAGCAGGAAAATCCCCAATCTGTTTTTAAAGCAGAATTATAGGGATTGTTGTCGTAAACCACAGTAAAAGTAAATTCTTTGTCCATTTATCTGGTCATTTTGGCTCCGCATTGGGGACATTTCATCTGATTGCAGGGAGTTCCGCGTTTATGAGGAACCTTGGCTCCACAAACTGGGCAAAAACAATTTCCCCCTGGTCCTAAACCCTGGCCGCCTCCTCTTCCGCGGCCACCTCCGCCCGGTCTTTGATTTCTTTGATCCATTGGTGCTCCCTCTTAGTTGTAGTCTTCCATTATTTTTCGATCTTCTTCCATGAGATGGGCTGCGATTTCCTTCATGTTTGATTGGTCCCAAAACGAAAGTCTCTCATGGGCTTCCATGTATTTTAAAGGAATGGGGTGTGTTCCTATAACTACGGGGACGTTATAGTATTTTTCAATAAATTCTTTGAAATGTCGGATCCTGGGACAGGGAGGATAACCCACCACCAGACCGGTGGCTAAATGGATAGCTTCCGCTCCGTTTTTTATCATCTCTTCCGGAACATATTCCACGTTTCCACCGGGACATCCGCCGCAGTAGGAATATCCCACTAATTCAACAGGTTCATCCTTGGGATAGATTGAAAAAGCTCCTACTCTTTCTCTAAGAGATCGGAAGCATTTCCCTCCGCCACAGTCCTGATATCTTCCACATATAATAATACCGATTTTTTTCATTTTATCTCCCGTTATAATCCTAATTTATTCATAAAAAACAGTGATGCTTTCCTTATGATTTTTTTATTTTAATGATTTTTTCTACCACTTTCATAAAGGCTTTGCTGGCTTCTGAGTCTGGATGCTTGTCAAGAAAAGATTTCCCTTCATCTCCCAGGGATACAATTTCAGGATCTATGGGAATACTTCCAAGAAAAGGAACGCCCATTTGTTTGGCTGCCTTTTCTCCTCCTCCCTCTTTAAAGAGATTTGTCCTGTGCTTGCATTTGGGACAGATGAATCCACTCATGTTTTCTACGATTCCATACACTTCCAGGTTCAGCTTTCTGGCAAAGGCCACAGCTTTTCTGGAATCCATTAAAGAAACTTCCTGGGGAGTTGTCACCACAATAGCTCCTGTTGCCGGAATAAGTTGGGCTATGGAGAGAGGTTCATCCCCTGTGCCGGGAGGAGAATCTATGATCATCCAGTCTAGATTACCCCAGTTGACATCTCCGATAAACTGCTGGATTGCCTTCATCTTCATAGGTCCCCGCCATATCACAGGAAGGTCCTGATTTTGAAGCAGAAAGGACATGGAAACAAGAGAGAGGTTTTCATTCACAGGGACCGGTTCAATGGCATCTTGTGAGGCTTGGATTTTTTTAGTCTCTACACCCATCATTTTTGCCAGGTTTGGTCCATGTATATCCACATCTAAAAGACCCACCTTGAGTCCTTTTCTGGCAAAGGCAAGACCGAGATTGGCGGAAACAGTGCTTTTGCCGACCCCTCCTTTGCCGCTAAAAACCAGCACTCGGTTTTTTATGGTTTTAAGTCTTTTGGTGACTTTTTCTCTTTCTTTTTTTATTTTTTCGTCTTGCTCTTTGGCTGCCATTACTTCACCTCAATATTATATTTTTCTAACAAATCTTTGATTTTACCGCTGGCACCCGTGATTGCTTTTATATTGGATGCTTGAAGGGCTCTTTGAGCATTGGGTCCGATTTGTCCTGTGAAAAGAACCTCAACATTATTTTCAGATAGAAATTGGACTGACCTTGGTCCCACTCCCTGCATGAGATCTTTGTTGGGATTTTCAAGGCTTTCTATGCTTTTTGTTTTTGGGTCGTAAATGATGTAAAAGGAAGCTCTTCCAAATCTTGGATCGATTTCATCTTCAATACTTTCACCCTGGGCTGTGAAGCCTATTCTTTTGTTAAGATCGATATCCGGTTTTTCTGAAGGCTGATGATGTGAATGGGGATGAGAATGGGGTTTGCTTTGCCTGTGATCGCACAAGTCTTCTCCCTTTTCCAATTCCTGATTTATGAATTTATCGATGACTTCATCAATAGATCCCTGCACACCGATAAGCGGTTCAATATTTTTCTGCCGGAACAGATTCTGGGCCCGTGAGCCCATGCCTCCGGCAATGACACAACTCACTCCCATATCCGAAAGATAATTAGGCAGAAATCCCGGACTGTGACCTGGATTTTCGATTTGCTCTCTTTTTTTCACCTGCCCTTCGGTAATTTCCACAATTGTATAAGTGGGGCATCTTCCGAAATGCGCTGATACCATATTTCCTTCTGTAGAAATAGCCAGTTTCATGATTCACTCCTGTTTAAATGTTTATTAGTTCAATCAATATCTGGTCATGAGAATTTTCTTCTCATTGTGTAAGAACCGGGACAGCTGTCTACACAGCCGTCCCGGCATGATAACCATTCGTGTTAGGTAATAACTATATTACTTTTTCTTTTGGATTTCTTCAATTCTTTTTGAAATTTCCGCTAGCTCCTCCTTTAAGTATTTGGATTGATCTTTGAGCATCTTCATTTCATCTTCTGGTGAAGCCTCGTAAGGTTGGGGCGGATAAGCGGGGTAATAGGCGGGTTCAGGATAATATCCGAATCCGCGTCCATAACCTCGGCCGAATCCACGCCCGAATCCTCTTCCAAATCCACGTCCGAAACCGCGTCCAAACCCTAATCCTGGGCCTGGTCTCATATAACCCGGGCTGTCGTATCCGCTGCAGTAACCAAAAGCTCTTCCTGTTCTGGGTCCCTGACCCATAGGTCCTGTTCTATCTCCTGCTGGCATAAAAACTCACCTCCTTTCCTGGCATTCCTTGCAAATGCCGTAAAATTCAAAATTATGGTCTGTTATTTTAAAACCGTGTTTCTTTTTTAACCTTTGTTCTGTCTTATTTATAAGTTCCAATTCTTCCCCCACAAAGTCTGTATAATCGATGACTTTGCCGCACTGAGTGCAGATAAGATGATGGTGGTGTTTTTCCTCAGAATTGGTGATAAGCTCGTATTTATTTTCTCCTGTACCCAGAGGAATTTTATTGAGATATCCCATTTTTTCAAGAATATCCAGAGTTCTGTATACGGTGGTCAATCCAATACCAGGATAAATCCTAAAGAGTGATCGGTAGATTTCTTTGGCGCTCAAGTGCTTTGAAGTTCTGCTTAAAAGATTGAGGATGGCTTCCCTGGGTGCAGTCCACCGGGAACCACTGCCTCTAAATCTTTTTCTCCATTTATGAGACGGCATGATGACCACACTCGCTTTTATAATTGATATTGATAATCATTTTCAATAACATTGTAGACCTAATTGATTTTCTTGTCAAGTAAAGAATGCTA
>Ga0102944_1001777_pt1 | contig 13548 bp, 13 predicted proteins | sample SalPonD_shore_MG_FD_78172 | JGI IMG/M metagenome (GOLD analysis project Ga0102944, IMG submission 78172) | Salt pond soil microbial communities from South San Francisco under conditions of wetland restoration - Salt Pond MetaG... | ecosystem: Environmental > Aquatic > Marine > Intertidal zone >...
CGGACAAGCTTTCGAGCCTGCAGGCCGGCGGCCCGGAGCTGATCGCCACGGCGAACATCGGCTGTCTCACCCACCTGCAGGCCGGCACCGAGCGCCCCGTGCGACACTGGCTCGAGCTGATCGAGGGCGTCGGCGAGCCCGCGTAGATCGCCCCGTCCGACCACGCCCCGCGCCTGCGCACGGTCCCGGTGTCCTGCCGAGACGCGCCGGACGCATGCACGGGATGCGGGTGCTACTCGCCGGTATCCGTTTCCGACATGCGCAGCGCGGCCTCGCCGTAACGTGCCCCCTGCACGGCCCCCGGCCGGAAGATCTCGTCGATCGCCTGCAGGTCCTCGGCGTCGAGGACGATGTCGGCGGCGGCGACATTGTCCTCGAGGTAGCGTTCGGTCTTGGTCCCCGGGATGGGCACGATGTCATCCCCGCGCGAGAGCACCCAGGCCAGCGCGATCTGCGCACTCGTGGCGCCCTTGCGGCCGGCGATCCCCTGCACGGCATCGACCAGCGACAGATTGGCCTCGAGATTGTCGGCGGCGAAACGCGGGTTCTCGCGGCGATGGTCACCCGTGTCCAGGTCGTCCACCGAGCGGATGCGGCCGGTCAGGAAGCCGCGACCGAGCGGGCTGAACGGCACGAAGCCGATGCCGAGCTCGCGGCAGACCGGAAGTACGCGGCCCTCCACGCCGCGCGTCCACAGTGAGTACTCGCTCTGCACGGCCGCAATGGGATGCTCGGTGGCGGCCCGACGGATGTTCTCGCTCGACACCTCGCTGAGGCCGATCCCGCGAACCTTGCCCTCCTCGACCAGCCGCGCCATTGCACCGACGGGTTCCTCGATCGGGATCTCGGGGTCGTGTCGGTGCAGGTAGTACAGGTCGATGCAGTCCGTCCCGAGGCGTTGCAGCGACGCCTCGCAGGCGGAGCGGATGTATTCCGGTTCGTTGCGCACCGGGCGGTCGGGCCGTCCCCCCGGCTGCTCGGCAGCCGGCACGATGCCGCACTTCGTTGCCAGCACGACGTCATCCCGGTAATCGGCCAGGAATCGCGAGAGCAGGCGCTCGTTGTGGCCGTGGCCGTAGACATCGGCGGTGTCGAACAGGCGCACGCCAAGTTCGTGCGCACGACGCAGCACAGTGAGCGAGCGCTCGTCGTCCACCGGACCGTACACCTCGGACAGTGTCATGCAGCCAAGGCCGATCGCGGGCACACGCAGCCCCGATTGTCCAAGCTCACGTTCGCCCATGCTCGTCGCCCCCGGAAGTTCGCGTGGATTGAAGTGTCCCGCGGACACGGCCGGCATGACAAGGAGTCCGCGGCGGAGGCGTGCTCCGCGTCATGACCGGCTACTGCGCCGTCCAGCCTCCGTCGACGGAGAGCGTGGTGCCCGTGATCTGCGACGCCGCGTCGGAGCAGAGGAACACGGCGCAGGCACCGATCTGCTCCGGCTGGACGAACTGCCGCGACGGCTGCTTGTGACGCACGAGCTCGACCTTGGCGTCCTCGATCGAGAGATTTTCGCGTGCGGCCAGGTCCTCGATCTGCTTGCGGATGAGCGGCGTCTCCACCCAGCCCGGGCAGATCGCATTGCACGTGATGCCGCGATCCGCGTTCTCGAGCGCGACGACCTTGGTCAGACCGACCAGGCCGTGCTTCGCGGACACGTATGCCGCCTTGTTCGGCGATGCGACCAGGCCGTGCGCCGACGCGGTGTTGATGATCCGGCCCCAGCCGTTGCGCTGCATCCAGGGCACGGCATGGCGCATCGTGTGGAACGCCGACGACAGCATGATCGCCATGATCGCGTCCCACTTCTCGACCGGAAAGCTTTCCACCGGATCGGTGTGCTGGATACCGGCATTGTTGACGAGGATATCGACGCCGCCGAGCTCGCTCATCGCGGTCTCGATCATGCCGCCGACGGCATCCGGATCGCTCATGTCCGCCGGCGAGTAACGCGCATCGACGCCGTGCTGCTGCGCGATCCGCGCTGCGATTGCATCGCCCTCGGCCTGCGGCTCGATGCCATTGAGCATGACGCGCGCGCCGGCGCCCGCGAGCGCCTCCGCGATCGCGTGACCGATACCGCTGGTGGATCCGGTGACCACCGCGCTCCTGCCTTCGAGTTGCATCAACTTTCTCCCGTGTTCAAACGATGTCCGCGGCCACAACCCTTGGGATACCGGTTGCGCCCGCGCTATGCTTCGCCTCGCTGCGCGATTCGTCGCCCCATTTTCACAGGAGTTCCACGATGACCGAACCCGGCCGAGTCCTTCGTGAGCCGACCGCCCGCGATCTCCGCGACAGCAACATTGCGCACTACATGCGCTGGCTCGACGAATCCGGATACGGGCGGTTCGCGGACTATGACGCCCTCTACCGCTGGTCCGTTTCGGACCTGCGGGCGTTCTGGGCGAGTGCCTGGGACTATGCCGGCATCATCGCGCACAGCCCGTATCGCGAGGTGCTTGCGGACGCATCCATGCCCGGCGCCAAGTGGTTCGCGGGTGCGCGCCTGAACTACGCCGAGAACCTGCTGCGCGAAGCTCTGCATGGAGACCCGTCGCGCACGGCCCTGCACGCCGTATCGGAATCGCGTGCGACACAGACGCTGACGTACGGTGATCTGCTCGAGCGGGTCGCCGCATTCCGAAAGTTCCTGGTGGCGCAGGGCGTGCACAAGGGCGATCGGGTCGCCGGCGTGATTGCCAACACGCCGGAGGCGATCGTCGCGATGCTCGCAACGACGGCGATCGGCGCAATCTGGTCCTCCGCCTCGCCCGACTTCGGCGTAAGCGGCATCCACGACCGGTTCGGCCAGATCGAACCGCGCGTCCTCATCGCGGTGAACGCCTACGCATACAACGGAAAGACCTACGGTCGCGCCGCCGACATCGACGCGCTGCGCGAGCGACTGCCGACCGTGGAGCGCCTGGTCGTGATCGACTACGTCGAGGGCGCGGACATGCCGACCACGGAACACACGACCTGGGACGAGGCGCTCGCGGCCGGCGCCGGCGCGGCCCCGGAATTCGAGCCCGTTCCCTTCGACCAGCCGGCGTTCATCCTGTATTCCTCGGGCACGACCGGCGTGCCCAAGTGCATCGTCCATGGCGGTGGCGGCACACTGCTGCAGCATGCCAAGGAGCTGATACTCCACGGGGATCTCCAGCGCGACGACGTGTTCTTCTACTTCACCACCACCGGCTGGATGATGTGGAACTGGCTCGTCTCCGGCCTCATGACCGGGTGCGAGGTCGTATTGTTCGACGGCGCTCCCACGCACCCCAGCCTGGACGTCTGCTGGAAGCTCGCCGAGGAGCGAGGCATGACGCACTTCGGTACCAGCGCCAAGTTCGTGGGTGCCTGCCGCAACAAGGGATTGCAGCCGGGTCGCGACCACGATCTCACGCGCCTGCGCGTGCTCTTCTCGACCGGATCTCCGCTGCTGCCCGAAGACTTCGACTGGCTGCACGACGCGGTGCGCGAGGACCTGCTGATCGCGTCGATCTCGGGCGGGACGGATATCGTCTCCTGCTTCGTCGGCGGATGCCCGATCCTCCCGGTGCGCCGTGGCGAAATCCAGTGCCGGATGCTCGGCATGGACGTGCAGGCGTTCAACGAACAGGGACGGCCGGTGATCGAGGAGAAAGGCGAACTCGTGTGCCGGCAGCCATCGCCTTCCATGCCCGTGATGTTCTGGAACGATCCGGATGGGGCCCGCTATCGCGCGGCGTACTTCGAGACTTTCCCCGGCGTCTGGGCACACGGCGACTTCGTGCGCATCACGGAGAACGGCGGCGCCGTGATCTACGGGCGTTCCGACGCCACCCTCAACCCCGGCGGTGTGCGTATCGGCACGGCCGAGATCTACCGCCAGGTCGAAACCCTCGACGAGATCGCGGACAGCCTGGTGATCGGCCAACCCTGGGACGGCGACGTGCGCGTCGTGCTGCTCGTCGTGCTGAACCAGGACCGGACACTCGACGACGCGCTGCGCAGGAAAATCCGCGACCGAATCCGCGAAGGCGCCACGCCGCGTCACGTGCCGGCGCGCATCGTCGCCGTCGACGACATCCCGTACACACGCAGCGGCAAGAAGGTCGAGCTCGCGGTGGCCAAAGTCCTGCGCGGGGAAGCGGTCGAGAACCGCGAAGCGATCGCCAACCCGGAAACGCTGGACCGCATCGCCCGGCTCGGCGAGCTCTTCGAGTAGGCGGTCGTGTCCGGTCCGCGTGCCCGCACATGCGTGCGGGCACGCAGTGCGACCGCGGAGCGATTGCCGCGGGCTCGTGCCCGGCCACCGCGGGGCAGGCCCGGCGGCCTCATGCTCGCCTGGACATCGCGTCACATCCGCTCATCCCGGAAGCCCGTCAATTGTACGACACGCTCGGCAACCAGGTGACGATCGACGGCCATGCGAAGACGATCGCCAACCCGAGCAGCTGCAACCCGATATAGGGTGCCACGCCCTTGTAGATGTCCGTCACGCGAATCTCCGGCGGACACACGCCCTTGATGTAGAACAGCGCGAAGCCGACCGGCGGCGTGAGAAACGACGTCTGCAGGCAGACGGCGAACAGGATCGTGAACCACAGCAGATTGAAATCGAGCCCCTGCACCACTGGCGCGACCAGCGGCAGGATGATGAGCGTGATCTCGACCCAGTCGAGCACGAATCCCAGCAGAAACACCACGAACAGGATCGTGGCCAGGATGCCGTAGGGCCCGAACGGCAGGCCGAGCAGCGTCTCCTCGATCACCTGATCGCCGCCAAGCCCGCGCAACACGACGGTGAATGCCGTCGCGCCGACGAAGATCGCGAAGATGAACGCCGCCGTGCGCGTGGTCTGCTGCAGCGCGTCGCGCATCACCGCGCGATTCAGGCGTCGGTTCATTGCGGCCAGCAGCATGGCCCCGGCCGCGCCCACGCCGGACGCCTCGGTCGGCGTGGCGACACCGAAGAAGATCGACCCGAGCACCGCGAGAATCAGGAACGAGGTCGGGATCACGGCCTTGAGCGTGTCGTAGACCACGCGCGGACTGATGGGCGGCACGTGTTCCGGAACGGGTGCGGTGAGCGGGCGCAGCCAGGCCAGCACCAGTACGTAGGTCACATAGAGTGCACCGAGCAGAACCCCGGGGAAGAACGCCCCGAGGAAGAGATCGCCGACGGATGCCTCGGGTGTGGCCAGGCGATCGGCCATGATCACGAGCATGATGCTTGGCGGGATCAGGATCCCGAGCGTCCCGGTCGCGCACGAGGTGCCGACGGCGAGCGACTTCGAATAGTCGGCCTGCAGCATCACCGGCAGCGAGAGCATGCCGAGGAGAACGACCGAGGCGCCGATGATGCCGGTCGTGGCTGCGAGCAGGACACCGATCACGATGACGGTGACAGCGTAGCCGCCGCGCACACCACCGAACAACTGCACCATGTTGTGCATGAGCTCTTCCGCAACGCCCGAGCGGTCGAGCAGGATTCCCATGAAGATGAACATCGGGAGCGCGACCAGCGTCTCGCTGTTCACCAGTGCCCAGGTGCGCTCGGGCAGCAGCCCCATCGAGCTGCCCCAGTCGAACCAGAGGTCCGCTCCGAAGCCCTGAACGGCGACGAGCCCGACCACCGTGAAGATCACCGCCGTGCCACCCAGCACCCACGCGACCGGAAAGCCCGTGAACAGGAGCACGATGAACGTGGCGAACATGGCCAGGACGAGAATGACGTTCAGGTCCAATGGACACTCCCCGTGTGCATGCAGCGGATGACGACTTCGCCCATCAGGGGCCCGTTGCGCCGCCGGCGCTCACCCGCCCGCGCGGTTGCGGCCAGCCGAAAAGCAGCGCGGTGCAGCGCAGCAGCCGCGAGACGGCGGCCACCGCGAGCAGCGCAAAGGCAATGGGCAGGAACGCCTTGAGAAACCAGCGGTACGGCAGCCCGGCCGGCGCCTGCGAGACTTCGCCCTGCAGCCAGGAATCGTGGAAGTAGGGAACGGAAAGGTAGATCCCGATCACGAGGAACGGCAGCGCGAGCAGCGCGAGCCCGAGGCACTCGATCCAGATCTGCGTCCGCAGCCCCAGGCGTTCGTGGATGACGTCGACGCGCACGTGGGCATCGTGCACGAGCGTGTACGACAGGCCGATCAGCCAGGCAATCGACGAGATGTGCCACATCAGTTCCTCGAGCGTCACCGATCCCTCGGAAAAGACGTAGCGCGAAATCACGCTCACGAGGATGACGAGCATGACCGCCACCCAGAGCCACGAGGCGCCTTCGCCGAGACGCCTCAGGAGCGCGTCGAGGACATTCGACAGACCGGTCGCCGGTAGCTCCGTGTGATGCTGAAAGTCCGATGCGGGTCCGCCGCCCGCGCGGTCCGGCTCGACTGCGTGCGTCATGCTGGCGACCTCCGTGCGTCGCGGTGAGGGGAATCGCGGCGGGCCCGCATGGACCGTGCCGCGGCACGCACCGGCCCGGGCACCCGAAGGCGCCCGGGCCGGCACGCCACGCGTGTACCGGCCCCCGTGGACCGGCACCAGCCCGTCGCGCGGGCTAGTCCTCCGTCAGGTCGTCCGGAAGATAGGCACGCTTGCCCCAGACCGCATAATCGGCCTGGAACTTCTGCTGCGATTCGAGGACCTGCTTGAAGTCGGCGTCCCTGGACGCCTCCTCGGCCAGTACCTCGTCGGTCACGCTCTTGAGCTTGCGCAGGACCGGCTTCGGAATCTGCTCGGTGTGCACGCCTTCCTTCTGGAACTTCTGCAGGATGGTTCCGTTCTTGTACTCGCCCTCGGAAAGCCCCATCAGCGTCGCGGCGGTGCACGTGGTCTCGATCAGCGCCTTGTGGCTGTCGCTGGCCTTCTTCCACTCGTCACCATTGATCAGCATGTACTGCGCCGTGAACGGCTGGTGCCAGCCGGGGAACATGTTGTACTTCACCACCTTGTCGAAGCCGAGGATCTGGTCGATCACGGGCATCGAGAACTCGGTGGCGTCGATCGTGCCCTTCTCCAGAGCCTGGAACAGCTCGCCGCCGGGCATCATGGTCACCGAAGCGCCGAGCTTCTCGAGCACCTTGCCCCCCAGGCCCGCGAAGCGGATCTTCATGCCCTGGTAGTCGTCGAGGCTCTTGATCGGTTGCTTGTACCAGCCCGCGGTCTCGGGTCCGATGATGCCGCAGAGCTGCGCATGGACGTTGAAACCCTTGTCGGCATAGACCTTCTGGAGCATGTCGTGGCCGCCGCCATAGTAGTACCAGGCGGTGAAGGCCCACGGCTTGAGGCCGAAGGGCACGGCCGCGAACAGCGGGACCGCGGGCACCTTGCCCTGATCGTAGCCGATCCACGTGTAGCCGGCGGCAACCTTGCCGTCGCTGACCGCGCTCAGGATGTCGAACGGCGGAACGAGCTTGTTCGGCTCGTAGATGCGAACCTGGACCTCGCCGCCGCTCGCGGCGTCCAGCTGCCTGGCGACATACTGCGACGGGCTGCCCAGACCGGGCAGCTTGGACGCGAACGCGATCGGCATCTTCCAGCGGATGTTGTCCGCCGCGTGCGCCGGGGCGCTGACCCCGGTGAGAACAACGCTGGCCGCGAGACCCGCGCCGAGCAGTGCACGGCCGAGGCCGCCCCCCCGTCGTTCGTGCTTCAATGCGTGACGTACTGCCATGAGGATTCTCCCGTGGAGTGTGCCGGCCCCACGCCCCTGGCGGGATTCGGGGACCGGTTGTGCCTTCCCTTGCGATCGCCGGTGATCCGGCCCCTGCGCGGGTGCCGGACGACGCGGTGACCCTGTCCCAATATGTCGTTGGATTTCTGTGTGGGCATCAGTGTGCCCTCGGGGACTGGAACAAGAGACGTGCCAGATTTCCGGACAACGCCGAAACCCGCATCATGCCGCCCTTTGCGTGGGTCCCGGCGGAAACGGGTATGCGAGTATGCGTCCGGGAATCCGGACAACGATCGGGTCCACCGCGCCGTGGACCCCCGGCGGACGGGCTTCGTGGGGCGATGTCCTGGATTGACTACACTATGACCGGTTTCCTGACACACCGCGGTGACGGGCGAGGCGCTCGTACAGGCGCGAGCGCGAAATTCCCAGGGCCTGCGCTGCACGGCGCTTGTTACCGCCCGTGGCCTGCAGCGCATCCTCCAGGGCTGCGCGCTCGGCACGCGCGAGCACTTCGTCCAGCGGCCGCACCCCCGGGTCCGGCCCCGCAGGACCGCTCGCCTCGGGCAGAACCGCGCCGAAGTCACCCGCATGCAGGACCTGGGCATCCGTCTGGGCGCACACCCGCTGCAGCACGTTGCGCAGCTCGCGCACGTTGCCCGGCCAGTGATAGGCGCCGAGCCGGTGCAACGCGCCCGGTGCCAGCTCGCGCTGCACGAGTCCGCCCTCGTCGGCAATGCGCTCCAGGTGCGCCTGGCACAACGCCTCCAGGTCCGAGATCCGTTCCCGCAGCGGCGGAACCTCTATGGGCAGCACGTGCAGGCGATAGAACAGGTCGGACCGGAACCGTCCGGCCTCGACCTCGCGGCCGAGATCCCGGCTCGTCGCCGCGATCACGCGCACGTCGACGTGCTGCACGCGATTGGAGCCCAGCGGCTCGATCTCCTGCTCCTGCAGCACGCGCAGCAGTTTCGCCTGCAGCGGCAGCTGCATGTCCCCGATCTCGTCCAGGAACAGCGTGCCGCCGTTCGCGAGAAGGAACTTGCCCGAGCGTCCGGCCCGGTCGGCGCCGGTGTACGCGCCCGGGGCCACCCCGAAGAACTCGGCCTCGAGCAGGGTATCGGGGATCGCGGCCACGCTGATGCCCACGAACGCGCGCTGGGATCTCGGCGACGCCGCATGGATGGCGTGCGCCAGGAGCTCCTTCCCGGTCCCCGTCTCGCCGGTGAGCAGGACGTTCGCATCCATGCGCGCGGCGCGACGAGCCTCGTTTTTCACGATGCGCGCGCCGCGGCTCGTACCCACGAACTGGGAGAACGTGTACTTCGAGCGGCGCTGGCGGTCGAGCTGGCGGCGCGTCGACTCGAGTTCGCTCTGCAGGCTCGCCAGCTTGTCCACGACCGGCCGGAGGTAATCCACGCGGTCGTAGAGGACGAATCCCAGGCCCCCGATCACCACGCCGGACTCGTCCGTGACCGGCACGCGCGTCACCACGAACCAGCGCCGGCCGAACTGCATGATGTCGAGCAGCTCGGCATCACCCGTCTCGACGATGTGGCGCATGCGGCTCTCGGGGATGATTTCCTCGACGGCACGACCGACCACCACCGCATCCGGCGCGAGCCCGAGCAGGCCGCGGTACTTGTCGCTGATCCAGACGACCCGCGCATCGGCGTCCACCGCGATCGCCCCCTCGGACAGATCGGCCAGCAGTTCGAAGAACGAACTCCCGGCACGCTGCAGCAGCGCCCCCGTCGCGCGCGGCTGCTCCGCCATGCGCGACGTCCCTGCCCCCGACTTACCGCCCGACCCGGCCACGGCCCCCTCCTCGAATACTGTCGTCACCCGGATTATGCACATGGACGCCCGATCCGTGTGCGGGTATGGGCAAAGCACGGCCCGCTCGTTACAATACGCGCCCGTTGGTGCCGTAGCTCAGCCGGGAGAGCGTCGCGTTCGCATCGCGAATGTCAGGGGTTCGATTCCCCTCGGCTCCACCAAATTACTGTAACCTCCTGACTGAAAAGGATTTTTAATCAGCGGTGGCGACTTCTCTGGCCGGTTGTACACATCAGTGGTACAACCGCCGGAGACACCATGGCCCGCCGTCCCCCGTATCTGCACCTCAGCCGACACCACGTCTACTACTGCCGGCGCGCGGTCCCGCCCGATCTGCGCCCGATCCTCCAGCAACGTGAACTCAAGCGATCCCTCGGACGCATCACGTACGGCGACGCCGTACGCAGTGTTATAATTTTTTCCTATCAGACCGAGGCTCTCTTCATGCATTTAAGAAATAAATCGAAAAGTTTTGCCGGCTACGGCTGTCTGGGCATGATCGTCAAGGGCATGCACATGCATCGCGACGGTTCCGTGTCCTTCGACGAGATCCAGACGGACGCCACCGCCGACCCAGAAGTTGAGGTGCGGTACCTGCGAACCCTGACCTCCCGCGCGACCGACTCAGACGATAGCGGCATCCCACCTGCCGCCGCACAACAGGTCGCCGCCCCCCCGCAGTCGACGAACCACCCACTGAGCGCCGCTATCGAAACGTATTGCCGCGAGAAAAGGCAGGGTGGCACATGGACCGAGAAAACCGAGCAGGAGAACCGCGCCAAGTTTCAGCTCCTTGTCCGTATCCTCGGCGATATCGACTGCGCCGCCTTCACCAAGGACCACGCGATCACGGTCAAAGGCTGGCTGCAGAAGCTACCGCCCAACATCTACAAAGCCAAAGCCTATCGCGGACGAAGCCTTTCGGCCATCGTCGACGAGTCCCCGACACCCATGGCCTTGAACACGATCAATACCTACCTCGCCCGTTACAGCGCGCTCTTCGAGTGGGCCCGGCTCAACACTTCGGTAACGGAGAATTTCTTTACTGGCCTCGCCATCAAGCGGCGCAAACGGGCCGCAGACGACCGCGAGCCGTTTAGCGCAGAGGATCTCTCGGCCATCTTCACCCAACCGGTGTATACGGAACTCAAATACAAGCACCCGTACCAATACTGGTTGCCGCTGCTCGCTCTGCTCACCGGCGCTCGCATCAACGAGCTCGCCCAACTCCACGTTGCAGACGTCGAACAAGACGACAACTCGTGCTTTCTATCGATTAATCGCGATACCTCGGACAAGACGCTCAAGAATGCCGCCAGCGAGCGCCGTATCCCTTTGCACTCCCGGCTCGCCGAACTCGGTTTTCTCGACTATGTTGCTCATCTCCAGCACCGCGGACAGGACCGCGTTTTCCCCGAACTTCCGCAGGGTCGTGACGGATACTCGAAAAACGCCTCACGCTGGTTCAACAACTCCTTCAAACGCGACTGTGGCATCTCCCACCCCAAGAAAGTCTTCCACAGCTTCCGTCATACGTTCGCCACGGCTCTGAAACACAACCAGATCCCCGAAGGACATGCTAAAGCATTACTCGGCCATACGAATTCTTCGATTACCTACGACCACTACGGGAAAGAATATCCCCTCCACCAGCTCGCCGGCGCGATCGAGCAGCTCGACTACTCGAACGCCTTGCATGCCGTTGAGCCGTTTTCCGTCTCTTCTGGGTAATCCGTGCGGCCTCCCTTCCATAGATGAATTGAGCGTGCCCCCGTAACCCGGACCATGCCGGAACGTGTCAACCTCGTTCCGACAGTTGAGGATGTTTTTCTTACATAACATTGTCCTTCTTCGGGATTTCGATCGGTTCGGCGATGGTTGCGACGTAGTTCGGATCTTCGCCGATCGACGCGGCGTTGATGGGCCCATCGTCGGGATTGATCGCGACGGTCGCGGGCGGGCGTTTCGCCTGTGGCGGCCCGTTGGGATAGCGCTCGGGATGCGCGGCGAAGTGGGCATCGAGCGCCGCCTGGCGCGCAGCGTGGACGGCCTCGACGCGGCCATGGAACACGTCGGCCGGTGTATGGAAGTTCAGCCCCTCGTGCGGGCGGTGCTGGTAGTCGGCGATGAAGCCGGCGACCCAGGCGCGGGCCTCGTCGATGCCGGCGAAGCGTCCGGGATAGCCGGGGCTATACTTGACGGTCTTGAAGCAGGCCTCGCTGAAGGCGTTGTCGTTGCTCACCCGGGGCCGCGAGTAGCTGCGGCGCACGCCGAAGCCGTCGATGAAGTCGCGGTAGCTGTGCGCGATCATCGGCGCGCCGCGGTCCTGATGGACGACGAGGCGGCCGGAGTCGATGGCGTGGCTGTCGAGCGCATGGGCGAACAGGTGTTGCGCGACCGCGGCGTTCTCCTTGCGGCTGATCGTCCAGGCGACGGGGAAGCGGCTGAACAGGTCGATCACCAGGTAGAGGTTGAGGTAGCGCCGGGGGACGTGAGTGGGCAGTTTGGTGATGTCCCAGCTCCACGCCTCGTTGGGTCCACGCGCGGTGATCCGCGGGACCGCGTGGCGCTGCGCCGGGCGCTGTGCCCGGCGCTCGCGGCTCTGGCCGGCGGCCGCGAGGATCCGGTAGATCGTCGACACGGAGGCGAGCACGCGGCCGGCGTTGAGCTCGCGGGCGTAGATGACGCGCACGCTGGCGTCCTGGTAGTCCTCGCGGTTGACCAGCGCAATCACTTCGCGGCGCTGCTCGGCGCTCAGGCGCCGGGGCTGGCTTGGCGCCGAGCCCTCGCGTCGGCGGGCGCGCTGGCGCCGATAGGTGGCGGTGCGCGACAGCCCCAGCGCCTCGCAGGCGCGACTGCGCGGCAGGTGAGCCGGACGTGCGTGCAGCACACTCATCGCTCGTGCTCGTTGCGGGCCCGATCGAGCAGGCCCGAGAGCTTTTTTTGCAGATCGATGAGCTCCTCGGCGGTCTGCAACCGCTGCTCGAGGCGCGCCTTGTCACGCTTGAGCCGCTCGATCTCGCGCTCGCGCGGGTCGGCCGGCTTGCGCCCGCCGGTCTTCGGCTCCAGCCCCTGTACGCCGGACTCCGTGAGCGCCTTGCGCCACTGTGCGAGCTGCGCGGCATACAGCCCGTTGCGCCGCAGCCAGGCGCCCTTCTCTCCGCGCGGCAGGGCATCCATCTCCGCGAGCAGGCGTTGCTTTTCCGCCCCACTGAACTGCCGACGGGTACGGCGTTCCAGGCTCGGCTCCGGTTCGACTTCGTTTGATCCGCTCACAGTCTCTGTCTCCAACAGCACGCCCTTTTGTTATACAGGAAACGATCAAGGGACTGTCGGACGTAAGGTTGACACTCAGGGCCGCATGCCCGCGAATCTGGTCTGTGATGCCCTGCGCATGGCGCTCGCCCAGCGCCAGCCGGCGCCCGGGCTGCTGCTGCACTCGGATCAGGGCAGCCAATATACGAGTGACGCTTGGCGGCGACTGCTGGCTGATCACCGCATCCGCGCGAGCATGAGCCGCCGTGAAAACTGCTGGGATAACGCCGTCGTCGAGCGCTTCTTCCTGAATCTCAAGATTGAGCGCGCCTGGCAGCGCCGCTATGCCAACCACGGCGAGGTCCGGCGCGACATCGCCGACTACATCGTGGGCTTCTACAACGCGGTACGGATCCACTCGACGCTAGGCTATCTACCTCCCACGACAAACGCCAGCCGAACCAGCCATCGCGGTGTCCGAAATCATTTGACCACGACACGCACCACCCTCGACAGTCAGACGTGAGCGGACTGACCAACAAGTGCGGAAGTGGTGGCGAGTGAACAACATTCATACATAACGGTCGCCGCGAGCAAGGCGGTCATGCCGGCGACGTCATGGGGTGGTGACACCGTATTGACGTCAAAGGCGACAAAATTGAGACCTTCAAGCGCCCGGAGCGCATTCAGTCCCTCCTCCGCAAGCAGGCCACCCCATTCAGGCGTACATACTCCAGGAGCGCAGGATGGATCGAAAATGTCCATATCGAAACATAGATAGACCGGAC
>Ga0102944_1001778_pt1 | contig 13539 bp, 10 predicted proteins | sample SalPonD_shore_MG_FD_78172 | JGI IMG/M metagenome (GOLD analysis project Ga0102944, IMG submission 78172) | Salt pond soil microbial communities from South San Francisco under conditions of wetland restoration - Salt Pond MetaG... | ecosystem: Environmental > Aquatic > Marine > Intertidal zone >...
AACCTGGTAAGCAAACGAACGCCGGAAGAAGCGCTGGCCCTGGCCAAGGAAGTGAAGCGGAAAATCCAATCGGGTGAGATGTCGTTCGAGGAGGCTTCTCGCAAGTATTCGGATAGTGTCCGTTCCGACAACGGAGGAGAGCTCGGTTTTGTGAACTGGGGAGAAATGGTGGAGGCCTTCGAGGAGGCCGCCTGGAGCCTTCCGTTGAATAAATTGTCCGACCCGGTGGAAACCCAGTATGGGTATCATATCATTCAGGTCACGGCCATTGATACCTTAAATACCGGCACTTTCCAGGCTGAGAAAGCGGACGTCCGCAATCAGCTGATTCAGCGCTACCGGAGCAAAATCAGTGATCTGGCGCAGGAATCCCTGAAAAAAATTCGTAATGAAATGAACTATGTCTCCCATGATTCAACCGCGCTTCGGATCTCCGCCGAGATGCATAACCTGTATCAGCAGGCGCTTTCCGATTCCGCCGGCAAACCGGACCTGGTGCAATTATTGTCACAGCTGGAATATCATCCGGTCGGCTCTATTGCCGGCGAACCGATTTCCCGGGAAGAGTTTGCGGAATTTCTGGGAGCGGACCAGGGCTATGGATTCCAGGGACTTCCCCATGCCAATTCTCTGGCCAATCAAATGCGCTCGTATTTCGAACAGGAAACTTTCCTCCGGTATGCCCGGAAGATTCACCTGGATGAAACCCGGATTAACCGGTTTAAAATGCGTTCGGCAGAGGACATGAATTACAGCGAGGCTTACCTCAATAACGTCGTCCTTGCCAATTTCCCCCCTGGGGAAGATTCTTTGCGGTCCTATTATGAACAAAATAAATTGGATAAATATACGGACTCACTCAAGGTGCATATGAGTGAAATTTACGTTACCAGCAAGGAACAGGCGCAGCAGCTCCGTCAACAACTGGATAACGGAGCGGATTTCGCCCAGCTGGCCACCCAATACACGGAACGGCCATCCACGCAACAGACTGGCGGCGACCTGGGATGGTTTTCCCATACACGCTATGGCCCCATAGGCCGGGCCGCGCTGGAGATGCATCCGGGGGAGATTCGCGGACCGCTTCAGGTAGGCCAGGGTTGGTCCATCATCCTGCTGCATGAGAAGACACCGGTTAATTTAAAACCGTACGACGACGTGAAAACACAGGTCAGGCGGGACTATATCCTGCAATATCGGACACAACTCATAGACCAAAATATCCACCAACTCGAAGAAAAGTATCACAGCACACTCAACTATGACTTCCTTGACACGATTTAGACGCCTTTACGCCGGCCTTCTTGCCACAATTATCGGACTGTCCTTTCTGTCCTGTGTGCGCAATGCGCCCCCCAAAGATTATCTCGCCCGGGTGGAAGATACGTATCTCACCATGGATGACTTAAAGTTCCTGTCCATCCTCAATCCGGACGGGAAAGTCCCCGAAGCCCAGTTGCAGAGCTTTATCAACAATTGGATAGATACCCAAATGCTGTCCCAACAGGCGTTAAAACATGATATGGATAAAGACCCCTACCTTAAAAGCCGGCTGGAGAACTTTTACCGCCATCTGCTGTCAGATACCTATGCCCGGTATGATATCTACAAAGCCATCTCCGTTTCCGACCAGGAAATCCGGGATTACTACGAACAGCACCACCAGGTCTTTCTCTGGGAGCACGATGCGGCAGAAGTTGTTCATTATTTTACCACTCATCAGGATACCGCCCGCCAAATCTATAATATTCTCCGAAACGGCACCCCGGAGGAAAAAACGCTGCTCTACCAAAAAAATCAACCGGAATCCAAAATTGTCACCTATCAGGATGTTATCCCGGAACTTGGGGACGTGATATTCAATACAAAGGCACAAGGAGTCCTGAATATTATTCATTCCGACTTCGGCTATCACGTGGTGGTCGTGAAGCAGCGGTTTAATGCCGGGACATATCAGGATATTAATCAGGTCCGGGATGAAATCAGGGAACGATTAATTGTATCGAAGCAGAAAAAATATTATTACCAGGTGCTTGACAGCCTGAAGGGAGTGATGGATGTTGAGGTTAATCAAGAAGTTTACAATAAAGTATCGTCTTCAGATAATCCTTTCGACAGTAATTAGCCTGTTCTTCTTTTCTACTGTTGTCCCGAGCCCGGCCCGGGCTCAGAGCCAAACTCCGGCTGCTTCGAACCTCGTGGACGGCATTGCCGCCGTGGTGGAAAATGACGCCATTCTTATGAGTGATGTCCAGCAGCTGGCGATGATGCAGGCCTCCCGGATGGGGATTAATCCCTACCAGCAGCCCCAGCAATATATGAGTACAGTAAGGCAATTAGAGCCCCAGGCCCTGCAGTCCATGATCGATCAGAGCATCATTAAGGCCAAAGCCGAAGAGGATTCTGTAGAAGTGAAGGATCATGAGGTGGAACAGGCGTTACAACAGCAGGTGGATAATTTAGTTGCCCAGGTGGGAAGCGAAGAGGCGCTTGAAAAACAATTTAACATGTCCATCGATGACATAAAAAAGGAATACCGGGAAGAGGTGTACAATCAATTATTAGTCCAGAGATATCAGGCAACCAAGTTTACCAATATTTCTGTCAGCAGACGGGAAGTGGAGCAATTCTATAATACCTATAAGGATAGTATCCCGGAGTTGCCGAAACGGGTAAACCTTTCCCAGATCTTTCTGAAGGTCAAACCCAGCGTATCAGCAGATTCTCAGGCGGTCCGGCAGTTACGGGATTTAAAGCGCCGGATACAGAACGGGGAGAGTTTTGGAAAACTGGCCAGTGAATATTCGGAAGATCCGGGATCAAAAGCGCAGGGCGGAGACCTGGGTTTTGTCGCCCGTGGCACATTGGTCCCGGCCTTTGAACAGGTCGCCTTTTCCCTGGAACCCGGCCAGTTGTCTCCTATCGTAAAAACGGAATTCGGATATCATCTCATCCAATTAGTGGAACGTCGTGGTGAAAAAATCCATGTGAAACATATTCTGATTTCTCCGCGTACGAGCCCCCAGGATGATCAGGCAGTCATCGACACGTTAAACACTATTCGCCAACAAATTTTGGAGGGGGCACCATTCGACTCGCTGGCCCTGAAATATTCCGACGATTCGGATGTGTCCAGGAATCTCGGGGAACTGGGCTGGATCGAACTGCCGAACTTTCAAATTCCGGAATTCCGCCAGGTTGCGGATACCCTTCAGGTCGGGCAAATCAGCAAACCGTTTCAGACGGACCTTGGCTGGCACATCGTCCGCCTGAACGACGTCAAACCCGGCGGAAAGGTTACCCTGGATAAAAACTGGGCTGAAATTGAACAGGCCGTCTTGCAGAGAAAACAAGCCGAAAAATATCAGGAGTGGCTCAAGGAATTGCGGACCGAATTTTATGTGTCCATCAAGATGGATGATCTCAGGACGGGATCTTAATACATCGTCTCGTTTCCCTCGTCCAATCGGCCAGGGGGCGTTGAAAGATTTTTCTCTCCTTTTTTCTCTCACTTTTTTTATGGTGCGCTCAAGAGGAGAATGAATGATCCCTCTTTTCTGTGTGCTCTCCGGATAAATATCCTCCTCATGTCCCTTGTCACATGTTTATTCTATTTCAATTTCTCACTATAAATTAAAATTAAAAATTCAGAGTCAAAAAATTATACCCTGACCAAAGACCATTTTCTCAGAGTGAAGAGTATTGTACTCAAGAAGCCCATAATTCAATAATTGGCATTATAATTAAATACTATATCTTTCGGCACAAAAACCCTTCACTTATTCTTTAGTGTTGACTGCCCTTTGTCCCCGGTTTCGTTTATCCACAGAATGTGCATAAACGTGTTGAATAAATGGTGAAAAGCCAGACTCGCTGCTGAAACCCCGACTTATACACGGTAACTCACAACGATAAAAATGTTATCCCCCAATACTCAACAACTCTGTTGAAGAAATTCGTCTACTGGAAGCCCGTAACTACGGGAAGAGGTTGTGTAATCGATCAGGTTTTCCACATATCAACACCCCTTATTATTATTACAGTTTTTCTTTATACAAATTCATTTTATTTATAATTCTGTTGACAAGCGTCGAAGGAAAATTCAAAGGGTTTACGAAGAAACGCATGCGAAAAACTCCTTGTCGAATTACAGAATTATAAGTAATTTTCATAGATGTAATTAAATAAATCAAGTCTTTGATTTTCCAATGACTTAACAAATATTTTAGGGGAGTGGCGGCATGCGTTTCTCAGTGGAAAAGTCAGTCTTACAAGACGCAATTCAACAGGTAGCCAAAGTATCTCCGGCCCGGTCAACGCTACCAATACTGAATTGTATTCTTTTTTCTGCCAAAGATAATACTCTGTCCTTGCGTTCCACGGATCTGGAGATCACCATGCAGACACTGGTGCCGGTGATGGTGGAAGAGGAGGGGTCCTTAGCCATTCCTTCCCGGTTCATTGGAGATATTATTAATGAATTACCCGAGACCACGCTTCATTTTACCATGGAGCAGGATCTGCAGGTAGAACTGGTCACGGAATTCGGTGATTACACCATTGCCGGTAAGGATCCCGAAGATTTTCCGGCCATTCCTTCCCTGGATGATCAACAGACGATCTCGCTTCCCAACAGTGTGCTGCAGAGGCTGATAGATAAAACGGCGTTCGCTATCTCCAAAGATGAGTTAAAGCCTGCGCTTACCGGCGTGCTTTTCCAATTCAGACCGGATCATATCACTGCCGTTGCTACGGATGGGCACCGTCTTTCCCGGTGTATCCGCAGCGATGTTGTCTCTGATGACTTTGAGGGTGATGTCATTATCCCCACCAAATTCCTGAGCATTGTGAGCAGTAACGTCACATCGGACGGTGAAACAGGACTGCAAGTCGGCGAAAACCATGTGAAAGTCGAATTCGACAGTTCCGTGGTCTATACCCGGATTATCAACGAGCGTTTTCCCGATTACGACAGCGTAATACCTTCTGATAACGAAAAGGTGGCGGTGGTGGATATTGATCGGGTACTGGCGACCCTCAAGCGAGTAAACATCTTTGCCAATAAATCGACCCATCAGGTAGTACTGACTTTCGATTCCAACAAATTAACCGTGTCGACGGAGAATCCGGAGAACAATTCCGCCGCCCAGGAGGAACTGGAAATCGAATATGCCAGTGACCAGTTGACACTGGGATATAATGCATCATACGTCATGGATATTCTGAGACACCTCGACACGGAAGAAGCGGCTGTTAAATTGAAATCACCAATCAGTGCCGGGTTAATTTATCCTAGTGAACAGCAACCGGATGAAGATCTAACCATGCTTCTGATGCCCATCCGGTTGAATGATTAAGCGAGAACCAAGGATTTCTGTGAGTCGTTTATCTTTTATATTGATGCTCGTGGGTGTGAAGACCGGACACGGGAATGTCGATTAATCGATTACGTATGACTCAATTCCGCAACTACAGCCATGCACAAATTGATTTTGCTCCGAATATGAATATTGTGTTCGGACCGAACGGCAGCGGCAAAACGACGGTGCTGGAAGCGATCCATTGTTTAACGGTGACGAAAAGTTTTCGGACCGCGTACGATAAACAGATGGTGCAGCATGAAGAAGAGTATTATCAATTGGAGGGAGAGTTTGTCACCGGGGAAGATCATGAAGTTATCCAGTTAAATTATGCAATGAATCAGGGAAAAAAGTTGTTTATCAATTCCCGGGAACAGAGCAAACTGTCGTCGGTGGTCGGACGATATCCGACGGTAACACTGACACCCGAGGATTCTGAAATCACCTTCGGACCTCCGGTGGTTCGGCGGAAATATGTGAACAAGATTATGTCCCAGGCATCTCCGGAACACATGGGTCGGTTGATGCGATTACAGTCTGTGTTAAAGCAGCGGAATGCGATTATCCAGGAGGCTGCCGATACCCAGCGATCTCCCGACGAAACATTTCTTTCCGTGTACGATGATCAACTGGCCGGGGTGGCTGCGGAAATCGAACAGGCCCGTCAGCGCTTCCTGGACCGATTCGAACCAACATTTCAATCGGTGTACGCTGATATCTATGGAAAAGATCGCCAGGTGCAGTTCCGGTTTTCTCCTTCTGTTGCCTATGAATCCGATACCCAGTTTTTTACGGAATTCATGGAAACCCTTCGGAATCGACGGAACCAGGAACTCGGGTTCAGACGCACTGTAGTAGGACCGCAGAGCGACGGATACGAACTCTATCTGGATGGCAGAAGTCTCCGGCAGTATGGTTCCCAGGGGGAACATAAACTGGTACTAATCGCTTTAAAATTAGCGGAGGGACGCTACCTGAAGGAGGAGAAGGGCCGGGCGCCTATTTTTCTGCTGGACGATTTGTTTGCCGAGCTGGATGTGGAGAGAAGTCAAAAGGTGCTTCATGCTATAGAAAATCCGGGGCAGATTTTAATCACGTCGACCGATTTAGCCGACGTGCGTCATCATAATATCGATATCGCCGGCGAAGAGGTGGCCATTTTTGACATGAACGAGATCCGGGACCGGGAGGATCTATGAAAGATATAACCCGGCTCGCGGACAGTTTGCAGAAAGTCCTGAAAGATTACAATCTTGAAAAAACCTATTCCCAGAGTAAGGCCCTGGAGATTTGGGGAGAGGTGGTGGGCGACCGCCTGGCGTCTCATGCGGAGCCTGAAAAAATAGAGTACGGGACCTTGATCGTGAAAGTCTCTTCGCCTACCTGGCGGAACGAAATTCAGTATCACCTGGAGCAGATTAAAAGAGATATCAATCATCGGCTGGGTGAAACGATCGTAAAAAAAATTGTGCTAAAGTAAACAGAGGATTCTATGGCGAAAAAACCACTCCCAAACGACTATCGCGCTGACAAGATACAGGTTCTCAAAGGGCTGGAGGCCGTGAGAAAGCGTCCGGCCATGTACATCGGTGACACCGGAAAGCATGGGTTGCATCATCTGGTGTACGAGGTCGTTGACAACAGCATTGACGAAGCCTTCGCCGGATATTGTGATGAGATCCAAGTAGAATTTATGGAAGATAACAGCGTGTCGGTGACGGATAACGGACGGGGCATCCCGGTTGACGAACACCCGACCCAGAAGCGCCCGGCCGTGGAAGTGGTGATGACGACTCTGCATGCCGGTGGGAAGTTCGACAAGGGGACCTACCAGGTGTCCGGGGGACTTCACGGTGTCGGTGTTTCGGTGGTCAACGGACTTTCCGAATGGTGTAAAGTCGAAGTTCACCGGGACGGGGAAATTTATCGGCAATCGTATGCTTTTGGCGAACCGGTCAGCGAGCTGGAAAAGGTCGGGACCACCAAGCGGACCGGAACGACTATTATTTTCAGACCGGACAAGCAGATCTTTAAAAAGATCGAGTTCGATTACGATACCATCGCTATCCGGATGCAGGAACTGGCGTTTTTAAACCCCGGCTTAAAAATTACCATGCAAGATCACCGGGGCGGCCGGGAAGAAGTGTTTCAGAGCGAAGGCGGGCTGGTGGAGTTCGTAAAGTATCTTGATGAGAGCCGGGATCCGATTATGGACAAGGTGATCTCGTTCAGCGATACCAAAGAAGAAGTGGAAGTTGCCGTTGCGATGCAATACAACGACGGATACACGGAAAACATCTTTTCGTTCGTCAATAATATCAATACGGTGGAAGGCGGGACCCATCTCAGTGGATTCAAGACAGCCCTGACCAGAACCCTGAATGCCTACGGACAGAACAACAAGGTGTTTAAGGGCGAGTTCTCCCTGAATGGGGAAGATACGCTGGAGGGCCTGACCTGTGTGATCTCCGTGAAGGTTCCTGAGCCCCAGTTCGAAGGACAGACCAAAACGAAACTGGGGAATTCGGAGGTGAAAGGGATTGTACTGTCCATCTGCACCACGGGCCTGAGTGAATTTCTGGAGCAGAATCCCAGCGTGGCCAAGCAGATATTGTCCAAAGCCGAGCAAGCCGCCCGATCCCGGGCAGCCGCCCGGAAGGCCCGGGAATTGACCCGGCGGAAGGGGATCCTGGATAACAGTTCGCTCCCGGGGAAACTGGCGGACTGTTCCATTAAGGATCCGGAGCATTGCGAAATCTACCTGGTGGAGGGAGATTCGGCCGGCGGCAGCGCCAAGCAGGGACGCGACCGGCGGTTTCAGGCAATATTACCTCTCCGGGGAAAAATATTGAATGTGGAGAAAGCGCGGCTGGATAAAATTTTAAATAACAATGAAATCCGGACCATCATTACCGCGCTGGGTACCAGTATTGGTGAAGAAGAATTCGATATCAATAATTTGCGATATGGAAAAATCATTCTCATGACCGATGCGGATGTGGACGGCAGCCATATCCGAACGTTGCTGTTGACGTTTTTCTACCGGTACATGCGCCCCCTGGTGGATGGTGGCCACATTTACATCGCCCAACCGCCGCTCTACAAACTGAGCGCCGGGAGAACCCAGATGTATGCATTCGATGAAGACGAACGGCAGACGATCGTGAAGCGGTTGCAGAAGAACGGCAGCACCGCCAAAGTGGGCGTCCAACGGTACAAGGGGTTGGGTGAAATGAATCCCGATCAGCTGTGGGAGACCACCATGGATCCGGAAACCCGAACGGTGTTACGGGTGGGGATCGAAGACGCGGCAGCCGCGGATAAAACGTTTTCCACGCTGATGGGTCCCAAGGTGGAGCCCCGGCGGGATTTTATTCAGAAAAACGCGCGGTACGTCCGGAATCTGGACGTGTAATGTGTCGTCTGATGAAACGGGCGTTGTAAAAAAGATGAGTTTGAAGAACGGTGACAACGAGTAAGCGAGGGTAAAGAGTTTGGATCTCCAACGGGAACGGGTCGTACCGATTAGTTTAAGCGATGAGATGCGGGATTCGTATCTCGATTATTCCATGTCAGTGATTGTGTCCAGGGCGCTCCCGGATGTTCGGGACGGATTGAAACCGGTTCACCGGCGGGTGCTGTACGGGATGCAGGACCTGGGATTGTCCTACAACCGGCCCTATAAAAAAAGCGCACGAATCGTCGGCGAGGTGTTAGGCAAGTATCATCCCCATGGTGATTCGGCGGTGTACGATACGCTGGTCCGGATGGTCCAGGAATTTTCCCTGCGCTATCCGCTGGTGGACGGCCAGGGAAATTTCGGGTCTATCGACGGGGACAGCGCGGCGGCCATGCGATACACGGAAGCCAGAATGTCCCGGATTGCCGGCGAGATGTTGCGGGACCTGGAGAAAGAGACCGTCAGTTTCGTGCCCAATTTTGATGATACCCTGGAAGAGCCGGAGGTTATGCCTTCCGTACTTCCGAATCTGCTGGTCAACGGCTCCAGCGGCATTGCCGTGGGAATGTCCACCAATATACCTCCGCACAATCTGTCAGAAGTGGTGGACGGGTTGATCGCCCTGATCAATGATCCTGAAATTGAAGTGGACGAATTGATGGCATACATCAGCGGTCCGGATTTTCCCACCGGCGCCATAATTTACGGGGCGGACGGGATCCGGGAAGCCTACGCCACCGGCCGCGGGAAGATCACCATGCGGGCCCGGGCCACCACCGAGGCGGTGAAGGGGAACCGGGAAAATATCGTCATTACCGAACTTCCCTACCAAGTCAACAAGGCCACGCTTATCGAGCGGATCGCACACCTGGTTCGTACCGACAAGATCACCGGTATTTCGGATATCCGGGATGAGTCCGATAAGGAAGGGATTCGGATCGTGATCGAGTTGAAACGCGACGAAATCCCGCAGGTGGTGTTAAACCAGCTGTACAAACACACCCAGATGCAGGAGACCTTCGGGGTTATCGGCATCGCCTTGGTCCAGGGGATTCCGCGGGTATTGACCTTGAAGGAAATGCTGCAGCATTTTGTGGATTTCCGGCACGAGATCGTGGTCCGGCGGACCGAATATGACCTGCGGAAGGCCCGGGAACGCGCCCACATTCTGGAAGGGTATAAAATTGCACTGGAAAACCTGGACGAAGTGATCAAAATCATCCGGGGATCCGACAGTCCCGCCGAGGCCAAGGAGCGGTTGATGAAGCGGTTCGACTTCTCCGACCTCCAGGCACAGGCGATCCTGGACATGCGGCTGCAGCGGCTTACCAGCATGGAAATTAAAAAGGTCATGGAGGAGTACAAAGATATCCTCCAGCTGATTGAGACATTGGAGGGGATTTTATCCAGCCGGGTCCAGCGGATGGAGATCATCAAGGAAGAATTATTGTCCCTGAAGGAACAATACGGGGACGAACGCCGGACCGAAATCATCCGCGATGCCGAGGAATTCACCATCGAGGACATGATCGCGGAAGAAGATATGGTGGTGACCATCACGCACAGCGGATACATCAAACGCAGCGCCGTGAGTACCTTTCGCCGACAGCGCCGGGGCGGCCGGGGGCTCCAGGGCGCCGGGACCAAAGAAGACGATTTCGTGGAACATCTGTTCATTGCGTCCACCCACGATTACATCCTCTTTTTTACCACCCAGGGCAAGGTCCATTGGTTAAAGGTACATGAAATCCCCCAGGGAGGTCGCGCCGCCCGGGGCCGGGCGATCGTCAATATCCTCGACCTGCGGAATAACGACACGGTTGCGGCGTTTCTGGTGGTGAAAGAGTTCGATGAAAACCGCTACGTGACCATGTGTACCAGAGAAGGCCTGGTGAAGAAAACCGAATTGTCGGCATACGCGAATCCGCAACGTGGCGGCATTTACGCCATTGATATTCGGGAGGGCGATCGGTTGATCGAAGTCGGAATCACCGAAGGCAACCAGGATATCGTTTTGGGAACCAGGAAGGGAAAATCCATCCGCTTTCACGAACGGGACGTGCGGCCCACCGGACGCCGGACCCAGGGAGTGAAAGGAGTCACGCTGTCCGGAAAAGAGGATGAGGTGGTGGGGATGGTGATTGTCAAACGGGAGGGGACTGTGCTGGCCGTGTCCGATAACGGGTACGGAAAACGGACGGATATTAATAGTTATCCGGTACAGAATCGCGGCGGTCAGGGTGTGATTACGCTGAAGACCTCGGATAAGATAGGACACATGATTGCCCTGAAGGAAGTCGTGGATAACGATGATCTCATGATTATCACCAAGAAGGGCGTGCTGATCCGTCAGTCGGTAAATAGTATTTCCACCATCGGAAGAAATACGCAGGGGGTGAAATTAATTCGTCTGGATGAGGACGACAAAATTGCGGCGGTCACCAGGTTAATGGAAGAGGAAGAGGAAGAGGAAGAAGAGGAAGAGGAAGAGGATACTACTGAGACATCATGACCCTGCAATCCCGGGCGATCACGAAGTGGAAAACCGGCTTTCATCACGGTACAGGGACATGTACATTATGGTGACATCTGTGAAAATGTATACTTGTGTCGGGAAGGGGCGCCGGATAAGTTGAGTGAGACCGCCAGGAATACTTCGATTCGGGACCGGCTGGAATCTGTTCGTGAACGAATCGCGAAGGCCGCAGCCCGGGCCGGGCGGTCACCGGATGAAATTGTCCTGATCGGCGTCACCAAGACTCATCCGGCAAGGACGGTCGTGGCGGCCCTGGAAGCCGGGTTGTCCCAATTCGGAGAAAACCGGGTACAGGAAGCGGAGGAAAAAATACCGCAGCTGGAACAATATGATATCACCTGGCACATGCTGGGCCATCTGCAGCGGAATAAGGCACAGAACGCGATACAGTTGTTCCAATGGCTGCACAGTTTGGATAGCCCGCGGTTGGCACGGCGGCTACAACAGCAGCTTGAAAAAGAAGGTATGGACACTTTCCCGGTCTACCTCCAGGTGAATACGTCCGGAGAGGACAGCAAATACGGAATTACACCGGACCGTTTATCCCCTTTGCTTGAGCAAATAGCACGGCAGTGTCCCCGGCTTCGGGTGGAGGGGCTCATGACCATCGCGCCGTTTGTGGATGACGAAGCGGTGTTAAGGCAATCATTCCGGAAATTGCGTGAACTGCGTGAGACCACAGATGTCTCCGGGTATGATAACGTGTCCCTGAAGGATCTGTCTATGGGAATGACCAATGATTTTGAAATTGCAATAGAAGAGGGGGCGACTCACTTGCGCATCGGTCGTGCCATCTTTGGAGAACGCCGGAGCAGATAATGTTTATTCTTGGCAAATTGATTATCGCCGTTGCAGAGATTCTGAAAATCGGGATCAACATCTTTTACTGGCTGTTGATCATCCGGGTGGTCATCTCCTGGCTGCCGGTGAATCGGCATAACCAGCTGGTGATCTTGCTCGAAAACCTAACCGATCCGGTATTACAGATGTTCCGGAGGTTTATTCCCGCCCTCCGGCTGGGATCCGGCACCATGGGATTTGATTTTACTCCGCTGGTTGCCATTTTGGCCTTGTTTTTGGTTGATACCTTTATCGTGGATTCCTTACTGAGGCTCGGATCGACTCTGATACATTAGCGACACGAAGGGAGCATCGAGAATGAAAATCACACCGATAGAAGTTCGAAAGTACGAATTTAAACGTACTCTCCGGGGGTACGATCCGGATGAAGTACGCTATTTTCTGGAGATGATGGCCGATGAGCTGGAGGCGTTAAACCGGGAAAAACACGAGATGGAAGCCAAGGTTCAGCAGAGCCAGTCGCAGCTGGAGGAATACCGGCAGATCGAAAAATCCATGCAGGATGCCCTGATAGTCGCCAAGGAGACTTCGGACCGGTCGCTGGCAAATTCGAAAAAGGAATCCAAACTCATCATTGCCGAGGCGGAGGCAAAAGCCGACCGGATTATCGAGAACGCCCACAAACAGGCCAATAAAATTGAACAGGAAATCACCCAACTTCGGGTGCAGCGGGAGGGGTTCGTTGTCAAATTAAAATATCTTTTGCGGGCGCAGTCCGAGATACTGGATGCTTTCAATGAAGCGGAAGAGGACCTGGAGGATGTTAAGTTTGAGGATATCGGCGGGGAACGGTTTGACGTGGAAAAACTGAAAGAAGAAATCCGGAAATTGAATAATGATATCTACGAAGGTGTCCCTGAAAACAGCGACGCCGAAGATGAGGATGCGACCACCCGCGCCGAGGAAGATCCCACCAATTGATCCCACCGGCTCGCCCCGGGTAATCCTATGAACAGCAGACAGGTAGTGAAAAACCTCCGGGAGGTACATCCGGATGGTCTGTGCTTCTTTTCGTCATTTTTCCGACCGATTTTACTCCCATACTTGCGCAGGCAGGCGGAGTGGATGGTGAACATCCTGGAGGAGGCGGCGGGAACCGGGAGCCCCTCCTCTTTTCTGGGACACGCCGGGGGGCGTTCGATCCTGTTCGTCCCTATGATTCGGGAGGGGCAATCGCAGAAAAACGATCCGCGGCCATTTGACATGATCAGCCTGGTCCGGGATTACCGAATAGATCGGGCGCTCCTGGTGACCCATTACTCTCTGGAAGAGGAGGCAGGCGCGCAAGTCGGTATTATATCGGATCACATTAACCTGACGGG
>Ga0102944_1001779_pt1 | contig 13535 bp, 13 predicted proteins | sample SalPonD_shore_MG_FD_78172 | JGI IMG/M metagenome (GOLD analysis project Ga0102944, IMG submission 78172) | Salt pond soil microbial communities from South San Francisco under conditions of wetland restoration - Salt Pond MetaG... | ecosystem: Environmental > Aquatic > Marine > Intertidal zone >...
ATGTTCGCTGGAGATACGTCCTTTAATCAAAATATTAGCAACTGGGATGTATCCCATGTAGACTATATTACTTACATGTTCCATGGAGCTTCATCCTTTAATCAAGATATTGGAGGATGGGATGTTTCAAATGTACGTTATATGACCGCGATGTTTCATTCTGCAACCTCCTTTAATCAAGATATAGGAAGCTGGAATATATCGCAAGTTTCTATCATGGATGACATGTTTAATGGTGTTACCTTATCAACTGCGAATTATAATAGTTTATTGCTTGGATGGTCAAACTTAACCTTACAGACTGAGGTCACTTTTGATGCTGGTAATTCTCAATGTACCGATCCAGGAGATCCTGCTACCGCAAGGCCGTATATTGTTGACACATTTAATTGGACTATTTATGACGGCGATGGTACACACAGGCCCTAAAATTTAATCCCTAATTTTTTTTTATTTTATTCTTTTTTTAAGATTTAAACGTGAAAGAATAATTTTCAACATTCTGAGAATAATAATAATTTTCTATATTTGAGATAATTAAATGAATAAACTAAGAAAAAGAATTTAATAATACGCTTAGAGTGTAATTGAAATATCAAAATATGAATCTCTCTTATCATCACTGATATGATAATTTTCCACTTTACAGATAACATCCCTTCCCAGCTCTTTTTCCAAGATTGTCTGCGTTATTCCCGTCATAAGATAAATATGATAAATATAAAGATCATTGTCATCTAAAAACACTGAATTCTTGAAACGATAGACAGCCTTTTGACCTTCTGGATCAACATCTAATATCGAGATTTCTACATTAGGTTGGAAAATATCATAAGCGGAATAAAACTCTTTAAACATCTCCAAATGGATTTTAGAGACAGGATGACCTTTCAAGCTTTTCAGCTGCTTATAAATATTGGGGCTAAAAGAAAATTTTATCATATTGGCTTGATTTCGACCAATATTTTTAAACACTTCCTCCTTATTGGGGAAATTTTTGCGAAGTCCTTTTAAAAACGCTTTATAATACGATAATATCAAACTATTAGGTAAATAGCTCTCCTCAGAACTAAAATACAGAGAATATGCCCCAACTTTCTTTTTATAGATTTTATTCTTTAATTCAAGAATATTAATGTATTTTGAGACGGTATTTCTGGAAAAGCCTAAAAGATCAGCGATATCAGTAATGGTAACTCCTGAAGGATGATTTCTGACGGACTGCAAAATTTCGAGTTCGTAATCAGTAGGAGAATCTTTTTTGCTAATTATTGTTCACCAGTTTTGCGTTATACTCAAATATCTAAATTCTTAAATAATTAAATAATTTTTGTCAATTTTTCTATAAAGAATTCTATATTTTCACTTTTTTTATCTAATTTTATTGAATTTTTACAGAGCAGATATCCAATATGAAGAATTATCATTATTTTTAATCAATATTTTCTGCTGAAGAGTCTTTTTTTCATCAAATCGAATTATAAAATGCTTTCTTGAATAGATAATTTATCGATTTTTAATATGTTGAAATAAAGCAAATTATCACTCAATTCTCGTAAAAAAGAATTGAATTTATATATTGAAACGATGGGTATTTTGTTATGGTTTAATTTGAGATTACTTTCTTCTAAGGTTACCATTATAGGAATGAGTATAAGTGGAAGCTGATTTTTAATATTAGTAGTTTTACTGTTTAATTTCTTGATTAAATCTCCTAAAATGAATGGATTCTTCTGTAATGCTTTCACTCGTTGTAATTGAAGATTTGCTGCTTTATTAATAGCAGAAAAAGAATCTCTTCTATTCCATTGTTTGGCATCAATTAAAATTAAAACTTTTCGATTTAATCCGATAACGTCAATTTCATAACGAGTTTGATCCGTCTGTTTCTTATAATTCGATTTATCTGAGAATCTAAAATTGTTAAGAACCTTGAATTCGTTGAAAGCTAGTATTCGATTGACTAATTTTTCAAAATCACTGTAATTTAGAATCGTTGACAGTTGCGAAATATCATGGTCCAAGAAATTTAAGGAGTCCAAAACAAAATCTATTTTATTAATAGACACGTGATTCCAACTTTCATTATTAAGGAATTCAAATTTTGAAATCATAGATTCAATTTCTTGTGAGGAGAAGTTCTGAAAGAATTCAATTTTGTTAATTTTATACCAAGGTTCTTCTAAATCTCTATCTAATGAGCACAAAATGTTATAGATCTCATGAAATAATGGAATGATCTCTTCTCTAGATCGGAAATTAAACATATAGAAAAAAGAATAAGTGGATTTTTATAAAAGATAAGAGAGTTTGGGAATAGTAAAAAATAGGTTAGAAAATAATTTTGAAATGGTAATAAATTAATTTTTTAATTCTTATTTTTTAAGAGTATTTATTAGAGAAAATTATCTTAAAGAATTTGACAAACTTGGTAGAAAAAAAATCTATTAGAAAAATGGAAACATCTGATAAAAATATAATTAAAGCTATTACATTAAGTGTGTTTGACGAAGAAGGCCCGTCTCCATTAGTTGTGTGGCCAGAATCAATGGATAAAATGGCAACTATGCTAATTGCGATGAAAACAATTAGTCTTCTTATGGGAGATGCCACCTATCAAGATAGTTTCGAAATTGATGGAATTAATTACTTTGGGGTAATTCCATTTCCCGATTTAAAATTAAATGGTTTAACCTATTTCTTTTTAATTGCTGACCCAGAAGCAAGAGGACAAGCGAAAGCCGCCACAATAACAGTCTTAGTGGATCAAAATAACAGAACCTTTTTTTATGAAAACATGAAGTATTTACGAGTTATAATAGATCGTATAGCCTCACAGATTCAGAAGTCTACCGATGAGGCGAGTTATCATACAATTATAGATTCATTAAAAGACGAATTAATTAATTTTACCAGCCAATTAAAAGATCCATTCTCTTCAAAACGTATGATCAAAGTTGTGTTTGCGGGATTAGATAAGGCGGGTAAAACAAGTTTTTTATTAGGAGTGAAGAAAAAATATTCAGAAATAATCAAATCTTTACCAACAAAAGGGGTTGATCGCTCGAAAGAGCAACTATTATCGAAAGATTCTTCCCAAATTATGATCTGGGACTTAGGCGGTCAGAAAAAATATTTAGAGAGATATTTCGAACAGAGTAAAATATATTTGTATAATGTTGATCTATTGTTTTTTTTCGTTGATATACAAGATTCTCTACGTTTAGACCAAAGCTTGGCTTTATTTCGAAGAATTATAACCTCGCTAAATGAACTTGATGAATATCCTCCAATTGTGGTTTGCTTAAATAAATATGACCCTGATTTAAAGGATTCTGAAGAAATTATAAATAATGTGAAATATTTCAGTGAACAAATAAAGGAACTTTCCGATAGGTTTTTTGTTAAGATCTTTAAAACCTCAATTTTTGCTCATTGGTCATTAATTTCTGCCTATTCCTTTGGTCTTTCTCAACTCAGTCCTAATAGAAAATTATTCAAACAACAATTAAAACGATTTGCGAAAAAAACTAAGACAGACGCAATATTGCTTTTGAATGATAGTGGAATTATATTATCGAATTATTCAAAAGATGATATTTCCGGTAGAGTTTTTGAGATTTCAGCTCCTCACTTTCAAACCTTATATAAGACGTTTAAGGAGTTCAAATTATTAGAGAAAGATTTTATAATTACATCTGGGATAACAGATGAATCCAAAAAGTTAGTATTTAAGAAAATTCAAGTAGATAAATATAATCTATATCTTTTACTTCTCTTAGAAAATCAAATAGAGATTGAAAAAATAGAAAAAAATTTGCCGGATTTATCAACTAACCTGATTGAGCTGATAAATACCTAAGCATTTTCAAGAGCGCACTTCTCTGTGGATCGCAACACTTTCGTGAATTGGTATTAGGTAATACTACTACACATAGGCAGTTTGAGTCATTGCTAAAAAATCTCTCGGACTCATTTGATACCTTTGTGGTTTGATGTTACTTATTCCCACTCTATGATTCAACTTTAATTCTTTGGTGGGAATTCCATTTGAAGGAGAAAATTTAATCGGCGGGGTTGTGATAAATCTGGTAACTTTTTCCTTTACTTGATTGGTTAGGGATTGGCGAGGATCGGAAATCAATCTTAAATTGTGGGCGATCATTTTCTTGGAAAACAATTCTGGATTTTGTTTTCTACCGATATTAGCCGCACCGTTGATATCTCCGTGAATGATTTTTCCGTGCCTTGGTCGAAATAACCCATTGTGTTTTACTCCATTTTGGGTAAACCTGCGTGATCCAGCATATTCACCATTTGGTTTTTTCCCAATTGATTCATTGTCGATATATGAACATTTGCTGGTATACCATTCGGGCGTATAATCAACCGTAATCCCAAAATAGAGAGCTTCCACTTGAATTCTCTCAAACATTTGGTTAAACGGCAAGGAAACAAATAAATCTCTGGTTAATTTCTTGAGTTTAACAGCATTGCTCTGCCATCCTTTGTTATAACCGAAAGTAATTGTTCCCACTTTATAGTATAGACAATAATATATAAGTTTCTTGGCGATCTTGTTAATGGCATCCCGCTTTATTCGATTATATTTGTCCCATAACTCATCGATCCTTAACCCAAGTGATTCCAAGTATTCTTGTAAATCTTGAACTGACCATCCAGAAATTGTTTCTAAAATTTGAAGCTTATAATCTCTTTTGCTTTTTAAATAGCGAAAATATTTATGCAAGAGAGAATTCTTTTCACGTGGGGCAATCTCCATCAAGATAACCTTTCTGACCTTATTAAAAATGCCACTATAGACTTTTTTTCCGTCTTTTTCGGCAAGTTTCTTGAAATTGTCCCAATTCAAATTTTTTGCTACCCTAAAAAATGATTTGGAACGAAAACATTTGAGATAAAAATTCCTTTCTGGTAGTCCCATTTTATTCATTTTGGAAAGTTCAAAAATTCTTCTAAAAACATACAGAATCATTCGTCTCAAATTCTCAAATTCGTCGTGATAGGTGTGAATCCGAGAATCGATAATTGATTCTAACGTTTTATCCTTTTCGGAATTATATCGTTTTAATATATCGGAAATCACATCAGACCCTCGTTGTAGAGGGGGAATTTTATGATTTATTCTGTAGTTCCAACGCTTTATTGCTGAGCCTTTAAATATAGGAAATTTCGCACCAAAATTGTTAAAAACTGTGAGGAAATTATTCACTCCTAAATCGATAGAAATGGCTCTATTAGGGTTTTGTTCATATTTTTCGAGATTAAGCCCATATTCCCTAGCTCGTTGTGTCTTTGACTTAACATAATGGATGTTAAACGAATAGGAACTCCCTTTTGGTATGATCTCCACAAAACCACCATTATTTAAGAGTTGTTGTAATACTTTAACTCTGACTCGTATTGGGGGGATTATGTGCTCGTGTGAGGGGGGCACATACATATAACACGTATATCTTTTATTATTAATAGCATCCTCAAGGCTCTTTATATTTCTTTTATGTTCAAGTCTCTGCTTTGTATAGATTAATTTCCATTTTCCCACTCGCTCTCCTGCTACTTTTTTGCCGAGGTATCGAGGCAGACCAGGTCGTGATGGTTTTTGACCACGTTGATTTTCGGCGGTGTGATTCCATTTTTTTAGATCATTATAATATTTCCTTATTAATTTTAGATGACTGATAAAGGTATTACATACGGCTAAAACAATCTGTTGAGCACATATGGAATATCCGATATCTTTATATGATTTCATAAATTTCATTATCGTTGGAAAGGTGCTCTTCAAAGCTCTAAAATTGACAAATAAATCATTCAATATCTTGATAGCGGCGTCTTTTTCCTCATTAGAATATTTAGATTCTTTTATAGTTTTATAAAACCTATCACCTATATTTCTACGATAAAGGGCCCTTTTCTCGGGATCGTTTGTATTATGAAAAAAATAATATTGCCGCAAAAAATATAAAGTATCATTCACAAGTGCACGAGAACGGTTAGCAAGGCGATCCAACCCATTTAAAGCAAATCTTGACCGAGAAATCCGTATCGATTCGGCGGAATAACGCCCTTTTTCGTCAATCATTGATTCCATTTCTCCAATACGTTCCCGTTTTATAATGAAAACACTATCCTCTCTAAAAATATCTGAATGAATATCATTGTCAGAACATCTTCTACGACCCGAATCGCAAGAAAGTCTTAAATCCCTATTATCCATACGTTACTAATATTTATTTATTTTATATGTATTTGAAAATTTATATATAAAAAATTCGATAAAATCGTCTAGACGCCGCAAAATTTCAAATTTTCTTTCATTTTTGTTCCTATTATAAAAAGTTTGACAATTGCCAATGTATCTCACCCTTTCCAAAGTATAAGAACTTTCAATTCAAGGACTATGTGTTAATTTCCAACAACGAGATGATCTTAGATTATTCAAATGTCTTGGATAAAAAAATAAAGGATCTTAATGGTGAAGCATTTGAAATTTTAGATAATTACATTTGGGACAATACCAATTTAGAAAAGAGTGAATATCTTAATTATACTATTAAAAAAGCATTTGGTATTATGAAATCTATTTTAGAAAAGTTAATAATTTCTTAACTTTTTTTTACTTTTTTTAGGCTATCTTTTCATATTTTTCCAAGATTAATCTTAATTTAATAATAAACTAATTCCCTTGACTTTTTCCTTCTCCTTACTATTAAATAAGAAACAATCGCTAATATGAGAATAATTGGCAAACCGATGGCAAGAAAATAAATCCAAACCTGTGGCTCCAAATTCGCCTCTAACACAGTTACTTTAAACTGATATTCATAATCTATATCCCCACTATAACTTCCCTGAAATGAGGGATTTGGAAATTCGCTTCTATTATCTGAAGGAGGACAATAAAACCATTGTCCTACATTAAAATTAAATCGTAGAAAATCGATATAATTAAAATAGGTAGTATCAGATTGAAACCATGTAGGATCACATGCGATCCAACCGATATTTGGTACATAATATTCTACCCATGCGTGCCCTAGGAAATTACCATTTTGTGTTTTACTGAATCGAAAAGTCCATGTTTGTCCAACACTAGGTCTTAACCGGGGATTATTTGAGATTAGATAACCCGATACTTTTCTTGCAGGTATATTTTGTATACGTAGTAATGTTACCATTAAACTCGCAAATTCAGAGCAATCTCCTTTTTTATTCTCATATGCCCAACTTGCCCCCCTATCTTCATCCTCAGTTGCTTCATATACTATATTGTCTCTAATCCACTGAATTATTTTTCTTGCTTTTTCAACTACATTTGATGCTCCTTGAACAATATTATTAGATGCTTCTATGAGAATGGGATCGCTAACATTATAGTTTTCAACAGAATTATTACAATACAAATCAAACATAACATCAGAATAATTATAATCTCCTATTTCTGAATCTTCGATATTATCAAAAGCAATTTCATTTAAAGTTATATTATATTTTTGAACGTAATTAAATTCTGGGTTAGAAATTGCTCCTAAACTTATATTGAAAGAATCATAAGTATTGTTGAATCTATCTTGGTGATCTAAGTCTGTATCAGATGGGTTATTTCCTTGAATAAATCTGTCATAAGGAAATGATTTTTGATACGGGGGAGAAAATCTCATCAGAGAGGAATCAGGGGTTTTGTTATTTAGCTTGGCAAATTTTAAATAATAATTCCCAGAACCAGATAATTGTTGGATTGAAAAGTTGGTTTCAACTTGATAAGTGATATTTTGAAGTATATTATAATTAGATATGCCTGAATTTGATAAGTATATTGAATTTTGATTATTGGAACTCTTTAGTTGTATTTGAGGGTAGAATTGTGAAACTAAAAGTATAGGAATTATACAATAAAGTATAATATAGCGTATGTTACGACTTTTCATATTTAATATCCCAAAATTAGTTCTTATATTGTCAATAAAACTTCAAATTATTATATATTCCTACTTTGAGTATCAATTATAAGGTTGAATTTTCTTTATTTTTATAAATAAATTTCGATCTATAGTTTTTAAATTTGATTTATAAAATTTTTCTAATCGATGGGGATAGTGGAATTGCAATTTTAGATATAACACTTAAAAAGTTTCCAAAAGATGAGATCGAAAAGGAAGTCTTACCTAACTTTTTTAACGAAGTTAATAAAATAATCGATAATATCCATGGAGCTATGGAAAAAGGACGGAATTTAGATGAAGTAATACGAATAATTGAAGCTGAGAGTTCGACAATGGTGATATTATATCATTTTCCTTCTAGGATCTTAATATGCTCGATTTCAGATGCAGATGATAATATTGAGAGTATTAAGAAAGCGATGCAAAAAATAGGAAATAAATTCTGGAAGAAGCATAAATCAGAAATCGAAAATTTTCGAAATGATAATGATAAGACTAAGTTTAAAACGTTTGATGCTGACATAGAAATCATCACAATGGGAGGGAAAATTGCTGAAGAATATCCTCAATTGATTATAATAAAAAATGTATTAGAAAATATACGTTCTATGGGTATAATTAATGATCTCGAATATTTGGTGGCATTGAAGTGTGATGGCCAAAATTCTCCTCTGGGAATATCTCGAAAATTCGATAAAACGAAGATGGAAATTTATGAAGTTCTGAAGAAATTAGAAGAGTTAGAAATTATTAAACGATAGATTCATCGTAAGAATTCTAAAAATTAATTTATCCCCCCACCCCAATATAATCTTACTTTTTTATGATTCAATTAGATTTTATTATTAGATTAAAAATGATGAAAATTTTTTATTGAAATTCTATACGAACAGAAAAAAATAAAAATCTTAAAGCTTTATCATAAATAGCTTATTAACCATAAAAAGCGTGTTTATATCATGGAAAAAGAATTAATGTCAACAGTTCAATCACCTTCACGTGATCATCATTTAAGAGAAGGGGACGGATTCTCACTGGCTGAAATTGAAAAATCAAACAAAGAACTTGAACAAATAAAAGATTTAGGAATTAAAATCGATTATAGGCGACAATCATCTCATAAATTAAATATTGAAAAACTAAATCAATTAGAGCTACCTAAAAAAGAAAAGCCCAAACGAGAAGCTTTTGTTAAAAAAGAGAAGAAAAGAACACCATTTAGACCTAAGGAAAAGAAGAAAAAGGAGAAGAAAGTAGAAGAGAAGAAAATAACGCCAGAGAAAAAAATTGAGAAAAAGAAAGTAACTAAAAAACCAAAAGAAAAAGTTGAGGAAGAACAAGAAGAAAAATTAATCCCCTTAACGAAGCTACATCGTTTAGGTCCTAAAACTGAGGAGAAATTTAAGGAAATTGGAGTTAATTCCATAAATGATTTAATAAACGAAGATCCTGAAGATTTAGCTACTTTAATAGATGGAGCATCTGTAGATTCCATAGAAGGGTGGATTAAGGAAGCAAAAGAACTATTAGAATAAAATTTTATAAAAACTTTTTCTTAATCATTTGATTATAAAACATCTTTACTTTTTATATGAATTTTTAGAAGTCTATGTGAAATTTTTTATAGTTTCACACTATTTTAATGATAAGTTAGAATTCTCATTAACTAATAATTGCTATTCTTAAATAAAAACATGCAATATACATATTACGTTTATAAAAAGGATGAGGCAAATTTAACCATTAATAGAATGCCAGTTTGGTTTAAAGAGGTTCAATTCGAAGGAAATGATCAAGAAGGAATCATCATTTTACATTCTCATAATGAGTATGATGAATATTGGGGTTCAAATGCAAAAATGGAAATAAGTTGGGAACCTAAAAAAAGAATTGATTTTCTTCATTACAAAGAAGTACAAAGATCAATAGATGTATATAATGCAATAAATATGGTTATCACAAATAAAGAAAACGATTGGGTTCGTTCTCACGAATTCACATTTTGGTATGGAAATAGAAGTAAAATGATAAGAAAACGGTATTATGCAGAAAATGTTATTCATGGCATTTTTTATTGTGATATTTCTGAAAGGTTATTTTCCCTTCACACTAATATAATTACTGAATTATATGAGAATTTCAAACCTTATATTATAGAATCATATAAATCCATTATCTGCCATTAAATTTATTTGTTTTTTGTGCTAATACAAAGTAATTATCTTTTTTTCCGGGTCCTCCTCTTTTTTCAAATTTTATAATTTTAAACTTAGTTAATAAACAATGAAGCTCTTTAGAGGAGAATAAATGATAAAATCGGTTGATAGTATTATTCTCTGACGAGATTGTCCAAGGAACAAAAATATCGCCAAATTCTGTTAAGCCCTTACTCATCTGCTCCTTTTTAAAGTTTGGTTTTAGTTTTCTCTTAAACCAATTCTTGATGAAATGTGTTTTAAATCTTTTTTGCCATCTTCTCCAGACCGAAATTAAAAGTAATCCGCCATAACTTAACGTTTTATAGAGAAAATCAAAAGTTTCTTCCCTCTCTTTTTTTGTCCTAATATGATGGAGGGCTGCAATAGAAATAATATTTTTTATTGAATTATCTCTTAGGGGCAGTTTAGATATGTCAGCTAAAAGTAAATTAGTATTACTAGTATTAAAATCTTTTTTTCCGTTTTTAGGCAAATTCTCTTTAGCTATTTTTAAAAATTCAATAGAATTGTCGATTCCGATTATTCTATTATTGTCATTTTTAAGAACTGAGAAATGTCTGCCATTTGCGCAACCTAAATCTATGATTAGACCATTAAATGTATATCCTTTATTGATAATTTCATTAAAAAATGATTTAAAAGCATCCCAGGGTTTTCTCCGTTTATTATGATAATCCTTCGCAAATTTATTCCATTTAATCAAGGCTAATCTCGACAAGTAAAATAATCTAGGAAAAATTATAAGTAAAATGATAAAATTGCTTCATATTTAATTTTTGATTTCTCCTTGTAAATAAAAAAAAATTTTAATTCAAATATGTAATCACTATTATTATAAAGAAGAATAATATTTATTGTGTATTGTTAAATGGAAGAGAAGAAAAAAGATTTAAATGACCCATCTGAAGATAACGAATTGGAACTTATAGAATCTTTGGAGCAAGCAATCCGGGATAATCTTAATACTCTAAAAACGGATATTAAAACCTCATTAAATCAATCAGATAGTTCGAAGAATTTCGCTCAAAAATCCACGGAAAAAAAAGAGCATAAAGTAAGAGTGAAAAAATCAAACTCCTTTATTAATTATTTTGGAAATCTTCCAACCCTTAGTCCAAGAGTACTTAATAAATTTGACATTAATGTTCCGAATTTTAAGAATTCAATCACGAATTTTCTTGATAATGTAGACTTAGAAAGTTTCTATTATTATATTTCAATATATAAAATTATTGGAGAAGATTTCAATTTAGATCTGGAAAAGATCCTTACAATCTTAGAAGATCATATAAATTCTGGAATGTTTGTATCCTCAGAAACTCAAAAACCTGAAGTAAAGAGCACTTTTCTTGGTCTATCTATATTATCTGAATTTGATTATTATAAAAGTTCTGAATTAATTAATTTTGATAAAATAGAAGCCTTTCTTAGATATGAATTAGAACAAATTAAACCAGAGAAATTACACATTAATTACTATGTATTAAATTGTGTTAATATTTTAAACAGAAAAGCTTTTCGGATAGAATTAGAAAGTGATCAGATCTTTAATAAAATAAGAGATTTTGATATAACCACCCTTGAAAATTTTGATCCAACTATTGATTATTACGAATTTTTTTCATGTATTCAAGTATTAGACTCGGAAGAAATTTTAAAAGAAGTGAAAAATAACTATGAAAATTTAATAATAAATACTTACGATAATTTAGAACTTCAAAAATTATCTCTAACTGCTACTGCGAGAATTTTACTTACAATTGATTTATTAAATTTAAAAAATGATAAAAATCAACTCATTAAACACTTATTAGATAAACTAATGAATTCAACTCGAATATTTAGTTCTGATATCCAGGATACAGATTTTTCATGGAATAAAGATAAAATTGCATGGTTATTAGAATTAAGGATGCTCTTTTGGGCACTCATAGCTAGTTTTAGATTTTACTCATTTATATAATAAGATTTCAGAAAGAAGAAAAATTCAATTATTTTCATTCAATATCATTTTTAAAAAATTCTTCACAGAAGCTTCAATTTTTTCATTTCTTACTCTATCATTCCATTCTTTCATAACAAAATAATTTTTATTTAAATCTTTAATAGTTTTTTTTCCAAGTTCAAGCCATTTACTTTTATTGATAAGAGGGGAATCTTTATTTATTCCAGGACAATAAATTTTACCCTTTTCAGTATATTTCATTCTTATACCGTCCTCTTCTTCATTTACTTCAAATGAAAAGGGAAAAGTCCTACAAAAATTTGGTCTTGCTTTATAAATCAGACACTTCTTTTCCTTTTTATCATAAAAGTAACATGTTCCATCTGGTCTCTTTCTCAATCCAACAAATGCCAAACCTCTTTCTGTTTCAATGGGGGATATGACCATTTTTTTTTTATCCTCTTCTGTTGGTTCATGATCAAAAATATAAAACGCTAATATATGATTTATTTCATCTAAATTAAGATTTAGAGCTTCTTTTATTCTTAAAATATCATTATAAGTCACATTTACTAGAGTTTTTTCATCAGTACAACAGCTTCCACATCTAGTACATTCGAATCGAAGATCTTCCTCTGTACTCATAAACGTATATTATTTAGTAATTATATTATGATTAATTCTATAATTTAAGAAAATAATTTTGACACTATTATTTTATGGTTTTAAAATATGATATAAAAAGATGAATCGTTTATATTCAAAAATCAAATGAATAAACCCATATATTAAAAAGCTTCCTTTTTTAGTTGAGAAAGTACTTTTTCTTTTTCTTTAGAATTTAGATGTTCTAATTTATTTCCCATATTATTATAAATATCTGGAGGATAATTTTCAAATAAACTCAATATTAATATAATAGCATTTTTTGCTAAATATTTGCTCCTCTCATCATTTAATCTATGCATTAATTTAATATAAGATCTATTTTTCCAAATTTCAATTTTCTCTTTATCGTTGGAGTCCTTCTGAAAGAAATTTATAATCCGATTATAACATTCTGATTCAGACATAATATCATTCTCTGACATTCTAAATGTTTGTGTTAAGGCAAAGTGAAACTTATATATCAAATATAAAAAATTATTTAAAAATTGATTTTTTTTACCTTATTTATGTGATCTTATTGCGAACAAATTTTATTTGTTAATAATTAATAAAAAAAGGGGGTTTTCAAACATTCCTATCTATAGATGATTTATTTGAAAAAATTTTATAAGTAAAAATTATAAATGATTTTATAATATTATTTAATCCCTTCTAATTCATTTGGGATATATTTATAAGTGTCTAAGAATCGTTTTCTAACTTTAGATATATCATAATTTTGAGTTTGTGCTCCAG
>Ga0102944_1001780_pt1 | contig 13528 bp, 15 predicted proteins | sample SalPonD_shore_MG_FD_78172 | JGI IMG/M metagenome (GOLD analysis project Ga0102944, IMG submission 78172) | Salt pond soil microbial communities from South San Francisco under conditions of wetland restoration - Salt Pond MetaG... | ecosystem: Environmental > Aquatic > Marine > Intertidal zone >...
AAACAGATCGATCTCTACAGATTCAATCAAAATATCCAGATCCGTTGCCACGGTGGTCAACAATTCGAGTAATCCTCGCGGAAAGGCGACGAAGAGCACAGCATCCTGATCTTCGTGTTGCTCGAAAGGAAAAAGGCGGGTATCCAACCGATTGGAAAATTCACCGAGACGCTGTGAAAATTCCCACCTTAGAAATAATTGCTTTCCCTCATCGTCTAACGAAGATTGGACCGGGATAAAATAATAATGAAGCCATTCGCTTGGAATGATAAGACTGAACGTACGATCCGAAGAGGTCAGCCTGCGTTGAACATCTGCGAAAATTCTCCTGACCTCTGACTGAAAGTCATTTTTCCGGACGTCGCTTATGTTTGCCAGTACTTGTTGAAGTGGAACTTCTCCGTAATCATCAATTTTTAATCCATCGTCTCTTCTCACCAGCTGGGCAAAAACGGCATGATTTCCGAGGAATGAAATACCAACCAATGAGATTCCGGCCCTTAAAACCTATGTAGTATTAATTAGATGAGGACAAAGCTATTTTTTAAGAGCCCTGTTGTTCTTCTTCCTGCCAGCTGGGTTCCCCGTCTTCGATAAATCCATGACTGGTATCTGACAACGAAAAGACATAGTACCTTGGCTCTGAATACTCTCCCTTTATAGGCGATTCAATTCTCAGATGCAACCCGTCTGCCGACCGTTTAAAAATGAACCCCTTGCCAGTCAGGGGATCGTATAACCAGCTTGTGTCGGGACGAATAGCAATCTGTTCCGTCAGCCACCTGTCCTGCTGTGTCAGACTGGTATCGAGAATTCGTAGATCCGGATATCGGTATTCCATATCACTTAAATCTCTTTTGGGTACCCATGTCGTATCCCGTTCACCGGTCTCCGGATCCGTCTGCATTTCTGCCCAGAAAGAGGTGTCTTGTACTACAGTCCTGCGCCGCTCGGTTCGCACGAATGTCGTATCATATAAGTTCACATACCCTTCTGGCACATCCACTTCATACTGGAACGGTAAGATAATCTGTTTTTCTCCCTGCCAATTATCCTGTGCCTGAATAGAATCATAGGCTGCCTGCAAAGCACGCACAGCAAACTGCCCGGTTTGGGTGGAGTCGTTCAGCGCGATAGTATTATAGGTATCAATAATATTTTGTCGATACGCATCCCAGGAGGTATCGGCCAGAGTAGAATCAAACAACATCGTAATAGTATGAATGGTCGTAGTGTCAATGTTCATAGTAACTTGTTTTGGCGGGAACGTGATCTGGTGTGTGCCGGTATAGTCGGCCCCGCTCTTCAAAGTGTCATACACAAGATTGACTGTTTTGATGGTATGTTCGCCGAGTTCAGTATAATCACCGGTCAATCGCAAAAACACATTTTCGACTTTCCAAAGATTCTGCATACGCGTATGGCTCTGTTCACGGTAACGCTGCTCTTCGTTCCAGATCTGTTTCGGGATCAGTAGTACAGCGAGCAGAACACCAACAAGTATTACAACCAAAATATTCAAACCCCAGTATGGTTTCGACTTAATTTCGTAAGCCACGATTCCTCCTACCTACTTATGGTATTTCCACGTTAAAATGTAATATGCGGTTGTAGATTTGAAGCAGTAACCGGTCCAATCCCCCGCACTTCCTCTAAATCCTTTAACGCTGTAAAATATCCATTCTTTTCACGATGTGCAATAATTCGTTTAGCCATCACCGGACCGATCCCCGGCAGCATTTCCAGTTCTTCAGCCGAGGCAGTATTAATATTTATCTCATATTGTCGTCGGCGGTCGACCATCTGTTGCACTTCAGGAGACACCTCCACCGGGGTCACCTGGCTCCGGACTAACGAATCCACTAAACGAACTTTTGCATGAAAGACCGAATCAGGAGTAGTTGCGTCAGTAACTTGTGAGGAATTAACAGAACTTCCGGTCAGGTTAAACAGGTGAAGGGCGGCATTGACAATCAAGCTGCCAACCAGAAAACCAACTACCCACCGTTCTTGTTTTGTTAAAAGCACACCAGATCCCACACATCAAAACTATCAAAAATACAGTGTTTACCGCAAATTATGAGCTGAATGCGTTCTTCACCTTCTCGAAAAACCCTTCTTCACCGTTCGTTCGGTGTTGTTCATCATACTTGGCCAGCTCTTGCAGCAGACGAGTCTCTTCTTCGGACAATTTCTGAGGTGTGACCACCTGAATCTTCACCAGTTGATCCCCACGCCGGGAGCGTTCCAGTGCGGGTAATCCTTTTTTGCGCATGCGCAGGACTTTTCCGGATTGAATGCCGGCGGGAATTTTAAGGCTGGCTTCTCCGTCCAGCGTTGGCACCCGGATCTCATCCCCCAGGGCCGCCTGGGAAAAGGTCACCTTTGCTTCCAGCAGGATATCATCACCCTTGCGCGTAAAATATTTGTGCGGTTTTTCTTCGAACAGGACGACCAAATTGCCGGGTGGACCGCCATGGGGGCCTTTGTTCCCTTCCCCGCGAAGCGTCATATAATTTCCGTTCGCGACCCCTGCCGGTACATCGATGGTCAGCGTCACCTCTTTTTTCACCAGTCCGGATCCGCCACAGGTGCGACAGAGCTCCTCAATTACCTGGCCCGTCCCGTCACAATTCGAGCATTCGCGGACGTTGACCATCTGTCCGAATATGGATTGTGTGGATTGTCTGACCTCCCCGGCTCCACGACATACCGGGCATGTTTTCATGTCAGAACCGGATTCGGCTCCACTCCCGTTACACCCCTCACATCGCTCCAACCGCCGGACTTTCACCTTCTTGGTGGCCCCTTCGGCGACTTCTTCCAGATCCAACTTCAGACGAATTTTTAAATCGGAACCCCGTTGTGTCCCCCGGGCACTCCGGCGACTGGTTCTTCGTCCGGTTCGGCCCCCTCCAAAGATGTCACCAAATCCGCCGAATCCACCGAAAATATCTCCGAACGCATCGAAGATATCCTCCACGTTCGAGAATCCACCGTAGGCACCGGCACCACCAGCGGTATCAGATTTCACGCCCTGATGCCCAAATTGATCATACCGCTTGCGCTTCTCGGAATCACTGAGTACGGAATATGCTTCCGCGGCTTCCTTAAATTTCTGTTCAGCCTCCGGATCATCCGGGTTCTTGTCAGGATGATACTTCAGTGCTTTCTTTCGGTACGCCTTTTTTATCTCATCCTGACTCGCGTTCCGGTCGATTCCCAATACTGTATAATAATCTTTCGGCATAACTATTTACTCACCACTACCTTTGTGTGACGCAGTACTGTATCGCCTAACTTATACCCGCGTTCAAATTCCTCCAGCACAATTTCTGAGTCATGTTCTTCCGATTCACGAACCATCATCGCGTCATGCAAATCAGGATCGAAGGACTTGCCCACTGCCTCAATTGGTTCCACGCCACGACGTTTTAAAATATTTTTAAAATTCTCATAGACCAGCTTGACACCGGATTTCATCTCCTCAAAAGAGGAATCGTCTTTCGATGCCTCCATCGCCCGCTCGAGATCATCGAGGACCGGGAGCACGTCCCGGATAAATTCCTCGTTCGCATGCTGTACCCGGCGGGTAAATTCCCGCTCTTTGCGTTTTTTATAGTTGTCGAACTCTGCAGCCAAACGCCTATATTTTTCATTCACCTCTTCAAATTGCTGTTGCAATTCGGCGTATTTCCACTGGTAATCAGGTTCGGGCTGCTCACTATCCCCTGCCGGCTCCGCAGCTTGCGACTCTGTTTCCTGGCCCGAGGGCATCGCCATCTGCTTGGAATCCCCGTTGTCTGTATCAATATCTGTATCGGAAGTTCTCCCCGATTCCTCCACTTGCGTCTGCTTCGGTTCGTCTTCCGTAGATGAATCCATCTCTTTTTCCATCTGCTGATGAATACTTTTCGACTTACTTACCATTGAATCGTCCGTATCCCGTTTCCCGTCTTTAAAATTATTGTGACTATTCTTTACAACTGCATATCGAATTTTTCACTGATGATATTTGCCGTCATTCTGACCAGAGAAATTATTTTATCATAATACATACGCGTCGGTCCCAGAATAGCAACCGTTCCGTTCACGCTTCCGTATTGGTAAGCGCTGGCAATAATGCTGTATTCATTCACTTCCATCATTTTATTTTCCGAACCAATAGCGATAAACACGTCCTCGTTCATCTGTAATTCGTTAAACAGCTGGGTGAATAATTCGCCTTCCTCCACCAGTTCCATGAAGTGTGACATCTTTTGCGGATCCTGCATCTCCGGCTGATTGATAATATTTTTTGCACCGGAGGTATGAATCGTAACCCTATCAGCAAAATTGAACACCGTATCCTTATTATCGACAATCAGCTGGATCAGTTCATCATCCCGGGCGTCCGAATTTTGAAATCGTTCGTCGATGGTTTGCTTCACTTCCTGAAGTGTCAACCCTGCCAGGCGCTCATTTAACATCCGGGTTACCTCGGTGAGGCGTTCGCTCGGAATCCGGTGTTGTACTTCCATAACCACCGTCTTCACAATGCCAGACTTGATGTTGATGACCACCAGTAATTTATCGCTGGCCAGTTCGACTAATTCCAGTTTCTCCAGAACATCACGATAGAATTTCGGCGTAAGTACGATCCCGAATTCTTCTGACAACTGTCCCAGCACCTGGGATGTTTTCCGTAAAATTTCTTCAATATCCTGCGCATTCGGATCGATCTGCAGCCCAATGAATTGTCGTTCCTCACGGCTCAGTTCCGATGACTTCATAAGAATATCTACATAGTACCGATACCCTTTGTCCGTTGGTAACCGCCCGGCCGAAGTATGCGGGTGAGATAAATACCCCAGATCCTCCAGATCGCTCATAGTATTCCGGATAGTGGCAGAACTGACGTCTACATTATAATTTTTCGCGATCTGCCCCGATCCCACCGGTCTGGCTGATCGCACGAAATCCAACACAATAGCTTCTAAAACTGCATTTTCCCGTGATGTTAACTCTCTTCCGTCCATTTCAGTTACCAGTGGTTTCACATAAACCTATTTATTAAAGTATTTCAGCACCAGGCCAAAATCAAGCACGAACTCCGTTACTACATGCGACCGTTAGACAAAAACATGCGAATCGATCGAGTGCTTCCGATTAATCCGAACAATGTACCTGTGATCAGCACTCCCACAAGCAACGGATACCCCATCTGAATATCCGTTTCCACAATACCAACAAAAAGATAATTTGTTCCTGAGATAATCCCGGAAAGCAATACCAGTGCTAATCCAGCGCCCAGAATGCCATGGACGATGCCCTCCACAATAAAGGGAGTTTGTATGAACAAATCTGTTGCCCCGACCAGGCGCATTATTCTGATGATTTCCCGTTTGGCAAAGATACTGAGTTTAATGGTATTGGCGACCAGCAGGATGGCCGCACCGAGAATCACAGCCAGGATGACTCCGCCGGCAACGAGCGCGGCTTTATAATATCGCTCCAGGAGTCGCAGAAAGGTCTGACGATAACGGACTTCATCCACCCCGGGCAGGCGGCGTAATTCCTGAACAAAGGCAGAAACAGCATCCGACGTCCGGTGAGCGGACGTTAAATCGACCGTGTAAGAAACCGGAAGTGGATTCTCACCCAGAACCGCGTAAATATCTTCCCCGAATTCTTCCTGAAACCGCGCTGCAGCCTCTTCCTTGGAAATAAACTCATAGGCGGCTACGGCTTCGTGGGAGTCTAATGACTCTGCAATGGTTGCTCTGTCAATCTCGGTTGCACTGGGCAGTAAAAAAACCTCAATGTTGACCTTCGCCCGCATGTTCGAGAGTAGTGAGTACAATTCATTTCCAATCAGATACGACATGCCCAGGAGGGTCAGGGAAATCGCAATTGTCAGCACGGCGGCAAATGAGGGAAACTTTGCCCGCTTCAGACCGGTAAGCCCTTCTTTGATCAGAAATCCTAAGCTCATTCGCGCACCATCCTGCCATTTTCCAGCCGAATTCTCCGGAACGGCAGATTCCGTATTAACCCATAATTGTGAGTTGCCATCACAACCGCTGTTCCCTTCTCATGAATCCGGCGGAGTAATGCCACAATCTCCCGGGCTACCTCCGGGTCCAGATTTCCGGTGGGCTCATCAGCCAGAAGCACGATCGGATCTTTCACCACCGCGCGGGCTATGGAGATCCGTTGTTGCTCGCCGCCGGACAACTCCTGCGGATACGAATGGGCCCGATGCCCCAATCCGACGCTATTGAGAGCCTGCAGAACCCGTTTCTTGATGACCCGCCGGTTTGTTCTGGTCACGCGTAATGCCAGTGCCACATTTTCATAGACATTCCGATCCGTAAGTAATTGAAAATCCTGGAATACCATTCCTACCCGCCGGCGAAGATAAGGGATTTGCCGCTTCTTAACCATCGAACTGTCGAACCCATCCACTACGACCTTTCCTTGCGTGGGAAACTCGTCCATATATATCAGCTTCAGGACCGTTGATTTCCCTGCTCCGGAAGGACCAATAATATTTACGAATTCACCTTTATAAATGGTGAAATTTAAGCTCTCCACTCCGTCACCCCGGCCATAATCCCGATGAACATTGTAGAAATATATCATACTTCCCCGGGGAAAGTTACAACGTGCACTCGCTCTGTCTCTCCAGTCGGGGGATGAAGTGTCTCGTCTTCATACATATACCAACGCCCGAAGGGACTTTCTTGTAAACATGCTTCTATCTCTTCTTCGGTATACATACGCTGCAGATGAGTTTCCTTATAGGTTCGTTTTTCTCCTCCGACAAGTTCCCAGATGAAAAATTCGGTTTCATTCAGATGTTTCCTCATGTGAAACGTATTCACCCGTTCGTATCCATAGTCATCATCTTCGTAAATCTCGTGTAAATCGATAAAATTGTTTCGTATGTTATCTGCTGTGGAAAAGTCAAATATATACGCACCGTTCTGTGAAAGAAAGGGATATATCTCTCCGAGATGCAGGGTGATCTCATCCGGATCCAGGTAATAATTCACCGAATCCTGCAAATTAATTATTAAATCAAACGGGGTCTTCACCGGGAGCGCAGACATATCTCCCACCCAGGCACGTCCCCGCATCTCGACGTGTTTCCTGACAAGCTGCTGTATCATCGTCGTATTGAGATCCATACAATATAACTCCCCGCACCAACTCTGCAGATACGGAACGGAATTTCCGGTGCCGCACGAGATATCGAGTGTCCTGCCCGGTTGTTTATCATGGCTCAGGCAGAGTACATGCAGATATTCCACCCAGACTTCATAATCGATATACGACATAACCACATCATAAATCTCAGCCAACTTGGTATATGGGGATACTTCCTTCATCGCTTTTCAACTCATACTCTTCTTGCAGAGATATTTACCGTATTATCCACTCCTGCACGGATGATCTGCGAACCCGCCTTCAAAAATCCAGAGAAACTCACCCGAGAATTGCCTATGATTTTACCACGATCCCCCGCCACCTGACGTATACTGTCGGAGTGTGGTAAAGCATTTGTGTAAGAGTTTAGTTCGCAGCACACTGATTTTTCCCCTCCGGCGTCTTTGCATCACTGAGGATGTTCATCCCTACGGACGTTAAAAATATTCACGGTTGGTGTTACGGCCGATCAACTTCTCTGCAACGATCCCGGAAGATGAGCCTACCGAATAATCTGTCTCCGGCATATTTCGCGGCAATCAGCTGGCCAGACTTCAATACTTCGGACGGAGATCCCTGTGAACACTGCGATGATACTTCCGTTTTCTTGACTTAGTCCCGGTGCTGATAGAGTGCATGCTCGGCAATATATCGCTCGATTTCCGGGAGCACATAATATCGTATGGATAAGCCCTGCCGGACGCGTTGGCGTATTGTGCTGCTGGAGATTTCGACGATTGGCAAATCCACGTATTCGACCTGGTCACGAAAAGGAGCCTCGTCCGGGAAGGGGTAGTGCAGACGCGGCATCACAAGGATGCGACAAGCCCGGACCAGTTGCTCAGCCTCTTTCCAATTTTGGAGATCCGCAAAGTTATCAGTACCGATGAGAAATCCGAGATCATCGCGTTCGAGAGCCTTTTCCTTTTTCACAGCCCGCACGGTCTCAATGGAATAACTGATCCCGCTCCGCTCTATCTCCCGGGAATCTACCTGAAAATGTGTGTTCTGCCTGCAAATCAATTCAAGCATGCGCACCCGATGTTCGGCGGTGCTGATCGTCTCGTGGCGTTTGTGAGGCGGAATGGCGGCCGGTACGAACATCACCTGCTCAACCGGTATTTGCGTATACAACGTTTCTGCAAGCAGGATGTGACCCCAATGCGGAGGATCGAATGTGCCCCCAACCAGACAGAGTTGCATGAAGAAATCTTCTTAGCGTTCTGCTTGAGTCACGGCGGACGGTTCGGGTGGGTTATTCTCAAGAAGTCGCTGGGCCTCTGTACGAATCTCCCGTTTAGGTTCCCTTTGCAGCAAATCTTCCAGCTGGGTCCTCGCTTCAGTGGGTCTGCCCAGTTTCAACAAAGATTTCGCCCGCTCCAGGCGAGCCAGATTTGCCCAGGGTGTATCATAATAATTGTTAATAAGCTGTTCATAATAGATCAGCGCAGAATCGTACTGGCGAAGTATAAAATATAAATGGGCGTTGCTGTAGATCTTATGAGCTAACTTTATGCGCAATTCTTCGATGAGCTGGGTGACCTCCTCCGCATGAACAGAGTAAGGGTAATCCTCCACAAATCCCTGGAGTGTGTTAATTGCCTGTCTGGTATATTCCTGCTGCAGCTGATAATGCGGAGAAAGATTAACCAGACAAAGCCCGAGCTTATACCTGGCTTGTTCCACCAGGGGGCTCTCAGGATATCTTTGCACCAGTCGCCGATATTCAGAAGCAGCAACCATATATTCCTTCATCTCAAAATGCGAGTCCGCCAGAAACAGTTGAGCGTCGTCAGCCCGCTCATCACCGGGACTATTTAAAACCACAAAATTAAAATCATCGATGGCCTTATAATACTTCTGTTCCTGAAATCGCTGTTTCCCCCGGTTGAATCGAAAGTCCGTATCCTGGGATTCAAGGCGGGTGGCTCGATTGCACCCGAGAATTGACAAGATGAGAACCATGATTACAACAAATGTTCCACGGTACGTTTTCAAATCAGTCATGTCGGTAATTTAGGTGTATAAGTTCTGCATTTCAAGCAAAGCGTCCTGAACGTTGATGGCTACAACGGCTCTGCTTCATCGATTAACATAATGGGAATATCATCTTCGATTCGATATTTCAGACGACAGGCATTACACAGCAGATATTGTTCATTCTCATGATACTCCAGATCCCCTTTGCACTTCGGACAAGCCAAGATTTCTAACAATTGCTGATCAAGCATGTTCCCTCCTATTCTGATCACTTTAGTCTTTAATAGGTTGAGCAGCGATGGCATAAATCCAGCCGGCCAGCGACTCTTTCCTGCTCACGGTCCCGTCTGGTGAAACACGGTACACGGCGCCGGTTCGATAGTCCGCGATAAGGCAGACATTACTTACCGGATTCACGTCCATATCCAGCACCTGCTCTAAGCCGGTTAACATCCGTTGCATTCCCCCGGCACTCAGTCTGTACAGCTCATGGCTCTGGTTGCGCACGGTATGAATCCAGGTGCTCTGATCAGTGCGATTATGTACAATTTGCTCCGGAGTCCCGATTCCAGTGAACGTAGTATCCAGCCTGCCGCGACCGGTGCGTGCCGGATCAGCCACAATCCTCCGTACTTCGCTGACTGTCTCCAGACCCACGAATACCGTATCCCCCCGCACTGGTTCAACAGCAGTTATCGGCACTCCATCTGTTGTATAATACAATTGGATACCACCGCCCTGAATATAAAACAAGGAATCCTCTGCAGCGATCCAGTTTATCCCGTTGGGAGAGACGGCTCCCGCGGTTATCAGTGCTGTATGGGTGATTTGCGCAAGTTGGGATCGACCTCCCTGGATGTAGACGAAATTGACCACGGTATCGTTTTCCGGGAGCAGGATAATGTGACCATAGGTTTCGTTATAGAGCATGTCACGAACAGAAAAGAACCCATCGGCAAGCTTTCTTGTCGAACCGTTTTCCCATTGATAATAAATACTTCCGCCGGCAAAATCGTATAAGAATACCAGTTGATCATTCCTATCGGCAGCAATAAATCGCGGGGAGCTATACTGATAATACGATTGATACACATGCAGACCATCATGCGAGAGTTGAGACAGCGGGCCGCGACCTTCTGAAAGCACCCACCACCAGGAGTTCCCCGTGGAGATGGTATCTAAGGAGGACAACTGTGTTTCATCGGTCTCCCCCAGAGCGGAAATTCCATACACATAGGTCTGCCCGGGTTCTATATCGTCGTTGTCGGTATAGTTCGTACTGTCCGCGGGTAACTGGTCATATGGCTGAAGAGGCTCCGGAGCAACGGCGCGATAGATGTTAAAACCGGTTAAGTCCGGACTGGCAATCGGATCCCACTCCAAAATCACCTCGTCCGGACTCGATTTCACTGTCAGCCGGAAGACATCCGGATTGAGAGTTCCCGCCGGATCAAAGGGGTTGATACGCTCGCGTTCTCCACACCCCAGGAAGATAAGACCGATAACAACCAGAATCACGAAGCCAACACCAGGTGTGGGAACGCACTGTTGCAAAGAGTTCATATACACTCTAATCCATCATTTCCGGACTGGTTCCCAAAAACGATTGGACCAGTGGATGATCGCTGGATCGAAATTGTACCGGGGTGCACTCCAGTTGAATTTTTCCTTCCTCCAGGAGCACGATTCGATCGGCGATTTGCAGCGTCGCACCGACATCATGAGTCACAACAACCGACGTCGTCTGAAAGTCCCGGTTAAATTGAATAATCAAATCACTAATAGTGCTGGCAGCGGTGGGATCAAGACCGGTAGTGGGTTCGTCATAGAGCAGATAGGGGGGATTCATGACCACGGCCCTGGCGAACGCGGCTCGTTTCCGCATTCCCCCGCTCAATTTTTCAGGGAGTAAATGCCCGGCCGCCTCAAGGCCCACGGATTTCAGGCATCTCTGGACCCTGGCGTGAATGTCGCGTTCCGGTAATTCTGTTAACTTCTGTAAGCCCAAACCGACATTCTGTTCAACGGTCAGGGAATCCAATAATGCCGAATGCTGAAAAACCATCCCAAATTGAAGGCGGGTCTGGCGTCTTTCCTGCTCAGAGAGCTGGGCAATATCCCGTCCGGCGATTTCAATTCGCCCGGAATCAGGTAAAATAAGTCCCAGAATGTGTTTGAGCAGAATACTCTTTCCCACCCCACTTTTCCCGAGAATAACGGTAATCTTCTGATTCGGAATCGACAAATTTAAGCCGTCATAGAGCTTCCGTCCCTCGAATGTTTTATGCAAATCCTGAATCCTGATCATGACGAATCCCTACTGGCCCTATTCCATCCCCTGAATTTCTGCTTCAAACGCTCCCACGTCCTGAAAATCCCGGTAGACCGAAGCGAATCGAATATATCCGACTTTATCCACCGCTTTCAGGTGCTTCATGACCACTTCGCCAATTTCTTTTGAATGCACCTCCCGGGGATGGTTGCGCCGGATTTCATCTTCGATATCGGTGACAATTCGTTCAATATCACCACTGCTGAACCCACGTTTATTCAGCGCAATCTTGATTGAATTGTACAATTTTACCCGAAAAAACTCCTCGCGGCTCCCGTTGGATTTAATGACTGTCAGCTCACGGGGAGCATAGTACTCATACGTCGTAAACCGCTCATCGCATTGTTCACACTTCCGTCTCCGGCGGACTGAATTATCACGCTGCACGTATCGGGTCTCAATGACGCTGGTATGTCTATTTTGACAAAATGGACAGTGCATAACTAATTTTCCAGGTCCTGATATAACGGGAATTGCTCACATAAAGAGTGGACTTTCTCCCGGGTGGATTTTTTCACTTCCGCATCCTCGATGTTCTTGAGCACAGTATCAATAAGGTCCGCCACCTCTGTCATCTCGGCAGTACCGAACCCACGCGTGGTTAATGCGGCTGTGCCTACCCGGATTCCACTCGTGACGAACGGACTCCGCTGATCGAAGGGTACCATATTTTTATTCACAGTAATTCCGGCTGCTTCCAATGCGGTTTCGGCTTCTTTGCCAGTGATCCCCTTCTCTGTCAGATCAATGAGTAAGAGATGAGTATCGGTGCCACCGGATACCAGATTATACCCGAGATCTTGCAGAGCAGCTCCTAACGTCCGTGCATTCTGTATAATATTTTCACAATAGTGAGTGAAAGACGGTTGGAGCGCCTCCTGAAAACTGACCGCTTTGGCCGCAATGATATGCATGAGAGGCCCACCTTGGATCCCCGGCATAACATTGCTGTCCAGAATTTCCGACAGTTGCCGAACCCGGCCGCTCTTTCGTGCGGTAATTCCCCAGGGATTTTCCTCGTCGTTTCCCAGCAGGATCAATCCACCCCGAGGACCACGGAGCGTTTTATGGGTTGTAGAGGTCACAACATGGCAGTACGGTATTGCATCCGGGATGAGTTTTTTAGCTATCAACCCGGCAGGGTGAGCGATATCAGCCATAAGAAACGCCCCGGCCTCATCAGCAATCTCCCGGAATTTTTGATAATCGATTGCCCGGGGATATGCACTGGCACCTGCCACGATCAGTTCCGGCGTATGTTCCAGGGCAATTTGACGCACCTCGTCAAAATCTATAGTGCCGGTCTCCCGGTTCACCCCGTACGAGACGATTTTATATAATTTACCCGAAAAATTCACCGCACTCCCGTGGGTGAGATGTCCCCCGTGAGCCAGATCCATGCCGAGTATGGTGTCACCCGGGTCGAGAAATGTTTGATACACCGCCATGTTCGCCTGGGAACCGGAATGCGGTTGCACATTGGCGTGCTCGGCATTAAACAATGCGCACACCCTCTCCCTGGCCAGATTCTCTGCCACATCCACATGCTCGCACCCGCCGTAATATCTTCGGCCCGGGTACCCTTCGGCATACTTATTGGTCATCACGTTTCCGGCCGCTTCCAATACTGCCTTGCTGACAAAGTTCTCTGAAGCGATGAGTTCCAGGGTATACCGCTGACGCTCCAGTTCATCTTCCATCGCCTGAAACACTTCTGGATCTTGCTGCCTGATCGTCGAGTATATCACGTACCTTCTCCTTTGAATGCTGCGCTCGTTAGCCATTGCACCACCTGTTCAAAGATTCCACTCCAATTTCACCATAAAACTCTTTAAAAGAAACATGATAATAAGTGTCAACCGAGAGCGTGCTGTAAAGCGGGATCATACGGTACCGGGAGGGCTCATCATTCGGTGGTGCCGGCCGGGAAAAACAAAGATATCCAGGCTGAACGAAAAGCGTCCGAACCTGGATATCTTGGAGCAGTTACTAACAGAATTCGACTGGGCTCACGCAGGCCGCTTG
>Ga0102944_1001781_pt1 | contig 13526 bp, 12 predicted proteins | sample SalPonD_shore_MG_FD_78172 | JGI IMG/M metagenome (GOLD analysis project Ga0102944, IMG submission 78172) | Salt pond soil microbial communities from South San Francisco under conditions of wetland restoration - Salt Pond MetaG... | ecosystem: Environmental > Aquatic > Marine > Intertidal zone >...
TAAGTACAGCGTCATCGCCGCCGTCAACGTCGTCTTCCCGTGATCCACATGCCCGATCGTCCCCACGTTCACATGCGGCTTCGTCCGTTCAAATTTTTTCTTTGACATGCTGATTGCCTCCTGCATTCTGTGTTCGGTTGTAAATCCAGCGAGCCCACGACCGGACTTGAACCGGTGACCTCTTCCTTACCAAGGAAGTGCTACTACCGACTGAGCTACGTGGGCTTCTCAGTTCCATATTCGCATTGCACAAACCTGGTGGCTACAAGTTCATGCCAGACACCTGGGCTTTCAAGGTGATTCCTTCCGTCACACATGCGTGCCCCTGCATAGTTCAAAAAGCGAGCGGGAGACGGGATTCGAACCCGCGACCCTCAGCTTGGAAGGCTGATGCTCTAGCCAACTGAGCTACTCCCGCAGACCAGCGCCATTCACTGCGCCAGTGGGCAGGGAAGGATTCGAACCTCCGAAGGCAAATGCCAGCAGATTTACAGTCTGCCCCGGTTGACCGCTTCGGTACCTGCCCAGATAGAGTACGAGCCACCAGCAGGAATCGAACCCGCGACCACCTCATTACAAGTGAGGTGCTCTACCAGCTGAGCTATGGTGGCTACCCATGGTCTCTCTTTTCAAAAATCATCGGTTCTATCGCCCGTTTTTCTCCGGTGGTTTTATCCGATAGAACAGCTAAATAAGTTATAACAAAAAATTCTCAAGTCAAGCGATATTATTCGTTTCCCGGTTGCCTCGGTTTGACAATCGGACCGTCCGGCGTGTCCTCGACCGCATACCCGTGCTCGTGAATTCGATCCCGCAGGGAATCCGCCGTCGCATACTCGCACTGTTGGCGCGCCCCCTCCCGCTCCTCCACCAGCTGGCGAATCTTTGCCGGAACCTCGCTGGCCCGCGGATCCGCTGGCTTCAGTACGGCGAATATACTATCGTATTTCCGGAGATGTTCCAATGCCTTCCTGGCCAGTTCAGTACTCAGGGACTGGTTGTTAATGCGATTGTTTAATTCCTTTCCCAGCGAAAATACCGCCCCCAACGCTCTGGCAATATTGAGATCGTCCTCCAGCGCGGCCTCGAACTCAGTGTCCGTTTGTGCAAGTATATCGGTGATATCTCCGCCCGTGTCACGCGTAATTTTTTCCAGATGTCGCACCAGCTCCCGCAACCGCTCGATAGCAGATGATGCTTCGTCCAGCTTCTCCAGAGTAAAATTGAGTTTCTGCCGGTAGTGTGTTGTGAGCAACACGTACCGTATTGCCACCGGATCGTAGCCGCGATCCAGAAGGTCTTTCAGCGTGTAAAAGTTCCCCAGGGATTTACTCATCTTCTTGCCATCGACAATCAGGTGCTCGCAATGCAGCCAGTAATTGACAAATTGCTTGCCGGTAGCCGCCTCGCTCTGGGCGATTTCATTCTCATGATGCGGAAATATGTTATCCACGCCTCCGGTGTGAATGTCGAAACGTTCTCCAAGATATTTCATAGACATAGTGGAGCATTCTATGTGCCAGCCCGGACGTCCTTTGCCAATCGGCGTCTCCCAGTAGACATCTTTATCTTCGGGTTTCCAGGCCTTCCACAACACAAAATCCCGGATACTCTCCTTATCATAATCATCCGCCGCGATCCGCTCGGCACGCTGCATCTCTTCCGGGTTGATATTCGAGAGCTTCCCGTATTCCGGGAACTTATCTATGCTGTAGTAAATGGATTCGTCATCTGTCTGGTATGCATATCCCCTGTCCAGGAGTCGCTGCACCAGTTCCACCATGTCACCGATATGAGCCGTCGCCTCAGGATAATATTCCGCGGATTCAATCCGGAGGGTCTGCAAATCTTCCAGAAACGCTTCTTTGTATGGCTCGGTAAATGTCCTGAAATCGATGTCCCGGGCGGTCGAATCCCGGATGATCTTATCGTCCACATCGGTGATGTTCATAACCTGGATGACTTCGTAGCCCTTGTATTTCAGGAAACGCCGGAGCAAATCCTCGAAGATATAAGCGCGGTAGTTCCCGATGTGCGCGTAATTATAAACGGTGGGTCCGCAGGTGTACATCCGAACGGAGTTATCATCTATGGGAATGAAAGCCTCTTTCTTGCGGGTCAGGGTATTATAGAATTCTAGCATGTACTTATGTATTCCGGCCAAGTTCGATTATTTTCTCCAGCAGCTTCTCAAAAGACAACCCCGCGGCTCTGGCGGCTTTCGGTACCAGGCTGGTTGCCGTCATACCGGGGAGAGTATTCAGTTCCAGACAGAACGGTTCGTCCGCGTCGGTGAGTCGAAAATCCACCCGGGAGTATCCGGTCGCTCCGAGGCTGTGGAAAAACCGGAGAGCATATTGCTGCATGCGAGTAGTAACCTCATCGCCGACCTTCGCAGGCACTTCGTATTCCGTCCGCCCTTCCGAATACTTGCTCGTGTAATCGTACAGCCCGCTTTTGGGTTTTATCCTGATCAGCGGCAAAGCTTCTTCTCCGAGTACGGCGGCTGTCATTTCACTTCCGGGGATGTACTGCTCCACAATTACCTGGCGATCATAGGTGAAAGCCTTCTCCAGAGCCTGCCGGAGTCCATCCAATTCGGAGAGAATGGTGAGCCCGATTGTGGATCCCTGTGAATTCGGTTTAATCACGACAGGAGGAGTAAATTTCTCTTCGATATAGGCCCGCACCTGCTGCTGAGAAGCCTGCCAGTCCGATTGCTCAATATACAGCCATTCCGGTGTGGGGATATCCTGCGACACCATCATTTGTTTCGACAGATGCTTGTTCATCGCCACGGCGCTGGCGGAGTATCCGGGCCCGTTAAATCGATAGCCCAGATGCTCGAACATCCCCTGCAGGAGACCGTTTTCCCCGATCCCTCCATGGAGCCCGATAAAATGGAAATCACAGGCGGCGATCCGGTCATCCAATAACAGTCGAAAAATATTGAAGTGATTCCCCGTCTCTTTCGGGTTTGTTTCAGGGGGAGTTTCCTCGATGGTGGACTTTTCCTGCAGCGCACTGCCGATTTCTTCCGGTGGCAGCGCCGGATCGACATACAAAACTGAATTTCCCAGCTGTTCGAGTGCCTCTCCGATATATTTCCCTGAGATGATAGAGACATCTCTCTCTGCGGAAGTGCCGCCGACATACAACGCAATGGTCATCTTACTCGATCTTCTCCAGATACGTCCGCTCGATTTCCACGGAGGCCATCAGCCTGAGCGAATCAATCATGACTACGAACCGGTCATTGTTCTTTTTATGCACGAGATAGCCTTCCAGTCCCTTGCAGGGCCCTCCGGTAACGCGCACCTGATCCTGCAACTGCAGCTTCTCGTTCTCCTGGCGGAGTCCCACTCCGTATTTTTCGATGACCCTCACCGCTTCGATCTGTTCGTCCCGGATGGGAACCAGCTCTCCACCGAATTTCACGAAGGTGACAGCCCCGTACGTCTCCAGTACCGGAATTTGCATTGAAGGCGAGATATGAACGAAGACATATCCGCGGAATAACGGGAGCTCCACCTGCTTCTTGCGATCACTCCACTGCCGAACCTCCATTTTCAGGGGCAGGTAGTGAATGATATTTTTCTCATCTAATTGCCGGGCGACCTTTTTTTCATGGCGGGACTTACAGTAGAGTGCATACCATTTTGCTTCACGGGTCTGTTTGGCCTCACGATGGGTTTCAAGTGCTGTCGGGGATTCATCGAACATCGATCACTTCCATTGTTGTATCGGGTTCAAACGCAAATGTGGTGTCCGAAATTGCCGGATCCTCCTCAATCGAATTGATGGTGTACACTGTTTCGTTCTCATTGATATCGGTGAACTGGATTTGCATCGGTTTCCAGGATTCCGTATTCACCCAGACCTGTGTTTCCTGTATATATTTGTCCTCGTCTCTGGGAAGCAAGCGTAATATCAGCGCCGGTTCGCCATTAAACCGGATATCTTGCTGCCACACCATGGCTTCATAATCTTGCGTGTACGAGAACAGAATATCCTTCGGCATCAGGGTTTGCGAATCTTTCTGTACATTATCAATCAATACCTGATTCTCCAACCGGGAATAGGTCCACATGGTTTGCCCGTCGCTGACAATGGTTTGATCCGGGGTGGTGATACGGAATTTATCCAGACCGTCCAGCATCATTTCTCCGCGAACATCTTCGACATTTCCGGTCAACTTCCATTCAAATATCTGCTGAAAGCTCACCCGCAGCGGCGTGTCAGTAACGGCATGATGCTGCACCCTCTCGATAACTTGATTGGCTGAAATTGCTGCATCGGCAAAGCTCGCAAACAAACCAAGCAGCAGCGGGACAATGATATGCTTCATGACTTTTGCTTTTTCCTTCATTTTGTAAAGATAAAAAATCTTCGTCCGGACTTAAACCGAAAATAACAAAAGGGAATGTTGATCATTTCAGCTGAAGTGGATCACATCAAGGTGACCGGTTCTGAGAGGTCTCCCACCAACCGGCGGTCATTGCCGGGGGAAAACCAGGCAGGATGAAATTGTCGGCAAACGGACAGTACTCAGACCTGCACATCGCCTTTCTCCAGCTGTTCGATGAACGCCTCATCAACGAGAACATCCCGCGCCTTGCTTCCCTCATGTCCTCCGACGATGCCGGCTTCTTCCAGCTGATCCATAATCCGGGCCGCCCGTGAGTATCCGATTCTGAGACGTCGCTGTAACAGCGAGATGGAACCCTGCTGATGGGTGACAACCAGCTTGAGCGCCTGGTAGAAGAGCTCGTCCCGCTCGTCCCCGACTGTAAATGAGGTGGTTTCACTGGCTTCGGTCAGCGTCGGCAATTCCAGCTCATGTGCCTTGGGTTGAGTGTTGATATGCTCAAGCACCGCCTCGATCTCATCGAGGCTCACATAGGCATTGTGCAGTCGGATGGGTTCGGGCTGCGCAGGCGGTTGGAAAAGCATGTCACCTTTCCCCAGCAGCTTTTCCGCTCCATTGGCGTCCAGAATCGTCCGCGAATCTGTTTTCGAAGCCACCTGAAACGCGATCCGCGCAGGGAAGTTCGCCTTGATAACACCGGTCAATACATCGACGGACGGCCGCTGGGTCGCAATAACTAAATGGATACCCACAGCCCGGGCCATCTGGGCCAGCCGGGAAATCGGTTCTTCCACTTCTTTGGCAGCCGTGATCATCAGGTCAGCCAGTTCATCAATTACAATGACGATGTACGGAAGGGTATCACCTTCAATTTCCCCTTCTTCTACCCGCCGATTGTATTCACGAATATCGCGCACCGTGGAATCCGCCAGCACTTCATATCGATGCTCCATTTCAATCTCGACTGCTCGCAGTGCGGTCACCGCATTTTTCGGCGTGGTGATCACATCCTCGTCGATATCCTCACTGGTGATGAGATGATAACCGGCAAGATCCTGGTAGACCGAAAGCTCCAATTTCTTGGGATCAATCAGGACAAACTTGAGCTCATGCGGCTTGGCCTGATACAGGAGGCTGATGATCATCGAATTGATGCAGACGGACTTTCCCGAACCCGTCGCTCCTGCAATCAGCAAGTGCGGCATGCGCGACAGTTCGGTCACATAGGCTTCTCCCGATGTGGTTTTGCCGACGGCGAGATTCAGCATCCCTTCCCTGGTAGTAAAAGCGTTGGAGTTGATGATATGCTTCAGGTACACCGTGGATCCATGCTTGTTGGGGATCTCAATGCCAACTGCGGCTTTCCCGGGGATGGGAGCGAGCACCCGCACCCGCAAAGCACGCATCACCCGCGCCAGATCATCCGCCAGTGCGGTAAATTTATTAATGCGTACGCCTGTTGCGGGCTCCAGCTCATATCTGGTGATAATCGGCCCCGGAGCGATGTGGACTACCTGAGCCTCTACACCGAATTCTTTCAGGGATCGTTCCAGGAGATCTGCGTTCTCTACCAGTTCCTCCCGGGTCGCCCCTTCTTCGATCTCGTCCGGGGCGATCAACAAATCAGCCGAAGGCAACTGATATTCCCGTCGCCGCACGCTCTCACGCAGCGCGTCATAATCCACCTCCTCCTCGATTACTTCCTTGCCCATGGAATACGCTTGTCCGGACTGATCCACTGGATGCTCCGCCTGGTCCGGAGCTTCTTCCACCTCCGGCGACGAAGACTCAAGTTCGGACGTCCCCTTGACTTCTTCCGGTGGCATATCTCGTGCAGAAGGGACTTCTTGCATGGAATCGGACCGTGCCCCGGAGCGCTCCTGATAATCGCCACGGAGCTTCTCCAGTACCCGCTGCGCATGATCGGTTTCCACATGCGACCGCGTCCGGGACGGATCTTCCGGCGTATGAACTTCAACTTCCGGACTGCGAAGCCATGCCCGCCACCATCCTCGAATCGTTCGAAACGCCGCTTCGATATGCCCGGCAAACAGCTCGACGGGCGAATAGAGACTCCAGCTGAAATATCCCCGGAAGACCATGACCGTGCCAGCCGTCAGGACGATCAGTGTTCCCCAGAGTCCCAGAAAATCGTGGCACACCCGGGCAACCACCCCGCCCACCAATCCGCTGTACCGGTATTCATACGACACACCGCTTTCCCTGACTGCATCCGGTAATCCCAGAACGGTTGCCGCTATTACACCGAGCAGCAGCGTACACGCAGTGAATCGCAGCAACGGACCGAATTTTTTCCGGGCCAGAATCCAGAATCCGTACAGCATGATAAGTATGGGAATGATGATGGAGGCATACCCGATGGTATACCGGACCAGCGCGCTGGACGCGATCACTCCGGCAACACCCATCCAGTTGTGAATTGCGACATTCGCCGCGATGGTCGGTTCTTCACCGGGATTGTACGAAATTAAGCTTAAGAAGATAAGGATCCCGAGGGTCAGTAACAGTAATCCCAGTAATTCTCGCTGCCTGTCAGACATAAATTTCCAAACACACTATTTGAACCAATTCTGTGCTATTATAGCATCAGCTACCATTGATGTCAACAGTTCGTTAACCCCAGCCCTGCGCTTTAGGTTCCGGAAGATTCCTGGCGATCAGCTCAGTTCAGAAGTTTGATTGACTGGTGTAGAAAGGCATCTCCACCACTTTGGCCGGAATTTCGCGGTTTCGCACCTTGATATTGAACGTCGTGCCGGGATTCACGTATTCCGGCGGAACATATCCCATGCCGATACCCTTTTCGAGCATCGGTGACTGGGTTCCCGATGTCACGATGCCGATCTCGTTGCCACTGAACGTTATCGGATAACCGTGCCGGGGGATGCCACGGCCCATGATCTCGAATCCCACTAATTTTCGTTCCGGGCCCTCCTCCTGCACTTTCCGCAGGGCTTCCAATCCGATGAAATCATCTTTGTGCAAATTGGTGATCCAGCCGAGTCCCGCCTCGATCGGGTTGGTCGATTCATCGAGGTCATTCCCATACAGGCAAAGCCCTGCTTCCAAACGCAGGGTATCCCGCGCACCCAGCCCGACCGGCTTCAGGTCGCATTCCCGACCCGCATCTATAATATTCTCCCAGAGATGTTCGGAGCGTTCGGCATCGATATACACCTCATAGCCCAGTTCGCCGGTGTAACCGGTACGGGAAATAGTCGCCGGAATGCCAACTATCTCGCCCTCAAAAAAACGATAAAACTTGAGTTGAGCCAGATCCGACGGGACAATTTTTTGTAAAACGTCCCTGGAATCCGGGCCCTGGATCGCAAGTAAGGTAATGCCATCACTCCGATTCTCCAGTGTCACATCACCCTGCTTCCGCTCAGCGATCCATTCCCAATCCTTCGCTATGTTGGCCGCGTTCACCACCATCATGAAATGCGTCTCATATTTGTAGATTAACAGATCGTCCACAATGCCGCCATCCGGATAACATATCACCGTATATTGCGCTTGCCCCGGAGTCAATTTTACCACGTCATTGACGGTGAGATGATTCAGAAATGCTTCCGCACCACTCCCCGACACCAGAAATTCACCCATATGGGAGACATCAAACATCCCGACGGAGGTCCGCACTTGCTTATGCTCATCAACGATGCTCTCGTATTGCACCGGCATCAGATATCCGCCGAACTCTACAATCTTCGCTCCCAGCTGCTCATGAACTGAATACAGGGCGGTCTTTTTTGGCATACCTGCTCTCCTCTTACATTACTTTTGATCCGCCGGGCTCATCGGATGGCGGCAAATCACTGAATTCGTGCTCTACTATTGTGTCAGCGATAATCTCGCCTGAAGCATACAGGCCTGATCCCGCCTGCAGGCTCGAAGGGTCATTCCCATTTTATAATGTCTTGAGGGCTCGTTTAATAAGCTTTTCGACATTGTCAATTCCTTCGTCCTGCTTGAGTGCGGTTTTAACGGATTTTTCGGCCTGCGTTCTGCTGTATCCCAGCGATTCGAGTGCCAGCACCGCCTCCTGATTTATCGAAGTCCCGGCGCCATCCCCGGATACTCCGATTTCATCGCTGGGAGTCAGCGTTTCGCGCAGCTCCAGGATGATCCGTTTCGCCGTCTTCGGTCCGATACCGGGAAAGCGTTTCAATGCGGAGACGTCCTCATCCAGGATGCGTTGCCGGACTTCCTCGACCGTCCCTCCGGATAAAATTCCCAGCGCCACTTTCGGTCCGATACCCGACACGCTGGTCAGCTCCAGGAAGAGGTTCCGCTCCTCTCCGGTACCAAAGCCGTATAATCGCTGGGCATCCTCGCGAACATATAGATACGTCAGCAACTGACACGATTCATTGACCCGGGGGAGCGCCTCGAACGTATTGATCGATATCTCCAGCAAATATCCGACGCCCTGGACATCGATCACTGCGGAATTGGGCATCTTCCGAATCAGGGTGCCTTTTATGTATTCATACATGGCTGATTATGAGGAAACTTGCAGTTGAATTTGCTGATGATGGCAAAGAGCACAGGCCAGTGCATCAGAGGCATCCACCGGATGGGGTGGATCTTTCAGGTGCAAAAGGGTCTTCACCATATATTGCACCTGTTCTTTGGTTGCACTCCCCCGGCCGGTCAGTGCGAGTTTAATTTTTTTGGCAGAGTATTCACTCACCGGAACCCGGGCATGCCTTGCAGCCAGCATGGCCACTCCGCGTACGTGACCCAGCTGCAAGGCAGTCCGGGCGTTTTTGCTGTAGAATGCTTCTTCAATGGCAAACTCGTCCGGATGGTATTCCCGCAGTACATCAGACACATCGTCATACACGGTCTGGAGCCGGCGTGAAAACGAATGGCCGGAATCGGTCGTGATGGTTCCGTACTGGATTAATGTGGGATGCTTGCCGGTGAACTCAATAATTCCGTATCCGGTGCAGCGAAGGCCCGGATCAATGCCAATCAGTCGCATGCAATCGCTCAGGAAGCCTGCAGTTCCCGGAGAGTTTCTTCATCCAGATCTGCGTTCGACCAGACATTCTGGACGTCATCATGGTCTTCGAGGGCTTCCAGCAAATTCATCAGTTTCCGGGCATCCGAACCGGTGACATCTATGGTATTTTTGGGAATTTGCTGTAACTCGGATTCCGGAATAACGAAACCCGCCTCTTTCAGTCCGGATTTCAGGTGATGGAATTCTTCCATGAGACAAATCACTTCAAAGAATTCTTCTTCCTCATTGATGTCTTCCGCGCCATGCTCCAGGCCCACCAGCATCAGATCATCCTCGCTGACACCTTCTTTGGACACATAGACTACGCCCTTGCGATCGAACACCCAGGCCACACTGCCGGATTCCCCCAGACTGCCGCCGTGTTTGTCGAGAATATGCCGAATCTCCGAAACGGTGCGGTTCTTATTATCAGTCGTGGTTTCGATGTACAACGCCGTTCCATTCGGACCGTAGCCCTCATACGTCATATCTTCATAGGAAACTCCGGGTAATTCGCCGGTCCCACGCTGAATAGCCTTTTTGATATTATCCTTGGGCATATTCGCGTTGTTTGCATCGTCGATGGCAGTGCGCAGCCGGGGATTGGTCTCGGGATCCCCTCCACCAAGACGTGCAGCGACGGTAATCTCTTTAATCAGCTTGGTGAAAATCTTTCCCCGCCGCTGATCTTCTTTCTCCTTCTTCCGTTTTATCGTACTCCACTTGGAATGACCAGACATACGTACACTCCTTATGAACTCATGCAGAAACGTTTGTCATACGCATCGAATCAAAATACAATTTCGTTGTCCGTTATGCAAACCTATTGTAGGCTGCACCAGATCAACAGACAACGAGAACTACCCGCTGGCCCAGTGAGAGAGCACGATTCATTTTTTCGCCGCCCGGGAAGTGAAGACAATCAATCCAAACCCGATAGCCGGGCATTCCCCAGAAGACAGCAAATAGTGCCAGGTGCGACAGGAGCAGCGCTCTGCCGATTATTCAGGATAGGCGTTTTTGTTCGCGATCAGGTTGATGTTCCCGGGGATTAACTCCGGGGTGGCACCGAATTGGGTCGCCACAAACGCTCCGGCTTTATTGGCAAAATCCAGGGCTTCCCCCGCATCAGTCTGCTGCAGAAAAAGCCGGGAAATCATGGCGGCCAGAAAGGCATCTCCCGCTCCGACTGCGTCCACGTTATCCACCGCATAACCGGGGTGATTAAACCATCCTCCTTCGTGATAGAGTATGGCTCCTTCCTCTCCCCTGGTCACACAGACGGAGCGGCACCCGAATTTATCAGCCAGAGATGTGATGGCGTGCCGAAAATCAGTATTCAGATCGAACCGGGAGATAAACGTGGTGAGCTCCTGCACGTTCAATTTGACAAGATCCGCTCTCTCCAGGGTTGATTCCACGACGGCTTGCGAGTCATAGGGCGGGCGCAAATTCACGTCAAAAATCGTCACCACATCCTGGGAGAGGCACCGCTGTATGGTCTGTCGGGAGGGGTTCTCACGCTGAGCGAGGCTGCCGCAGACCAGATAATCCACCCGTGCCAGCAGCTGCGCCAGATCATCGGTGAATTCTATGGCATCCCAGGCGGCGGGTTTCAGAATATCGTACTCCGGTTCCTCCGAGCTTCCCGAGGTCACCAGCACGAACCCGCTCGGCCAGGTGTCATCGATCTGGAGATGCTCCGGTGGGAGCCGGCGCTGCTGCATACGGCGCCGGATTTCTCCGCCCAGTTCGTCATCCCCCACCCGGCTGACGAACACCACTTCTGCCCCCAGCGAACGCAGGTGGATCGCCACATTGAACGGAGCGCCGCCCGGAAACAATCCTGACGGCAGCGAGTCCCACAGCACTTCACCGATGCAGAGCACCCGCTGCTTCATAGAGCGGCTTCAATAGCCTGAACCACCTTCTCGCTCTTCGGCTCATCCTTGGAGGCAAACCGATTCAAAACTGTACCGTCGGGGCCGATCAAGAACTTGTTGAAATTCCAGGTGATTTCACCGCCGAAATCCGGATGAAGTTCCTTGCTGGTCAGGTAGCTGTAGAGCGGATGCTGATCCGCCCCCTTGACCGATATTTTCGCGAACATCGGAAAAGTGACCCCGTAATTCAACGTGCAAAACTCCTGAATCTGATCGTTGGAACCTGGTTCCTGGTTGCCGAAATTATTCGCCGGGAAGCCCAGGACAACAAGACCACGTTCCTGGTACTCTTCATACAGATCCTGCAGCCCTTCATACTGGGGAGTAAAGCCACATTTGCTGGCGACGTTCACCACCAGCACGACTTTCCCTCTGAACTCGGCCAGCGAGACGTCTTCTCCATCGATATTTTTCATAGTGAAATCGTAAATGGTCTGCTGGGTGGGCGGATGCTCCAGTCCCGTTATGGGTGCAGAAGCAAGCACGCCAATCAGGAGAATGAGGCCAGTGATATATAGTCGTTTCATCTTACTTCTCCTCAGTTTCGTGTAGATTTGATCGTTATCGTTCACCGGAAATGTTCCTGTTAGAAACATCAGTGGAAATATAGAGCATGGAGTGAAAAATTGCCAATTATAAAAGCATCACGGCTGTATTCCCTGTTGCAAACTCCGTAGTTCAACGCGTTATGCATCGGATGTAAATCCTGGCGATTGAAGAACTCCTTCCATTTTTCTATAATTACATTCAATAAACGACAACAATACGAGAGGGTTGCTATGCCAGAATACACCTACCTGATCATTGGCGGCGGAATGACTGCAGATGCTGCAGTGAAAGGAATCCGGCAGGAAGACGACTCGGGAAGTATCGGGATGTTGAGCACAGAGCCGGATCCCCCCTACAACAGACCACCCCTGTCCAAAGGGTTGTGGAAAGGGATGAAGGAGAAATTCATCTGGCGGAACACCGATTCGCAGGACGTGACTCTGCACCTGTCCACCCGGGCTGTTGCCATCGATCCGGATGAGAAAGTCGTACGTGATGACGCCGGCGGAGAATATAGGTACGGGAAATTACTCCTCGCCGCCGGCGGCTCGCCAATCCATTTGCCGGACGCCCCGGAAGATCTTATTTACTTCCGGACTTACCAGGATTACCAGACGCTTGCTCAAAAAGTGGAGTCGCTCGAATCCTTTGCAGTGATCGGGGGCGGATTTATCGGATCCGAGATCGCCGCTGCCCTGAACGAACAGGAGAAGCGTGTCACCATAATTTTTCCTGAATCCGGTCTCTGCGGCCGGATATTCCCGGACACGGTTTCGCAATTCCTCAATTCTTATTATCAGGAAAAAGGAGTGCACGTGCTCTCTGGGGAATTGGTGTCCTCGGTGACGAAAGCAGCATCGCGATATCAGGTCACTACCCACAGCGGAACCATGCTGAAGGCAGACACAGTGATCGCCGGCCTGGGGATCACCCCCAATACCGGGCTGGCCGAAGCGGCCGGACTCGAGATTGACAACGGAATCATAGTAAATGAATATCTTCAGACCTCGCGTCCCGACATCTATGCAGCCGGTGATGTGGCCCGGTTTTACAATGCCGCGCTCGGGAAGCGGATACGGGTCGAACACGAGGAGAATGCCAATATGCAGGGCCTGACCGCCGGACTGAATATGGCCGGAGCAGCCCAATCCTACAGTCACTTGCCATCTTTCTATTCCGATTTGTTTGATCTGAGCTACCAGGCAGTTGGCGAAATGCGGTCCGACATGGAGATCGTGGAGGACTGGAAAACGGAATTTCGGGAAGGGACTATCTACTATTTACAGGACGGTCGGATCCGTGGAGTTGCTCTCTGGAATATCTGGCGGCAGCTCGACAATGCCAGAGAGTTGATTGCTGCTCCCGGCCCGTTCGGAAAAGAAGATGTGAAGGGAAGATTACCAGACTGATACGGCATTATGGCGTTCCCGATAAGATCGCAACGCTTTTCTGCAGCAGACCTACGGAACTTCGCGGTCCCCCAGGAAAATCCGCTGCCCTAAAAATTCAGTAATTGTTCCCAAATGTGAAAAAGCGCCCCGATCAATCAGGACGCTTTTCCTGTTTCACCCCACACTAATTTCAAATTACACGAACTTTATGAGGAACGGAATTTAATGGTGCAGACAATGGA
>Ga0102944_1001782_pt1 | contig 13518 bp, 12 predicted proteins | sample SalPonD_shore_MG_FD_78172 | JGI IMG/M metagenome (GOLD analysis project Ga0102944, IMG submission 78172) | Salt pond soil microbial communities from South San Francisco under conditions of wetland restoration - Salt Pond MetaG... | ecosystem: Environmental > Aquatic > Marine > Intertidal zone >...
CCGCCGCCGCCGCAGGCGGTGAGGCCGGCCACGGAGCCGGCGATCAGCACGGCCGTAACCAGATGGGTCTTGCGTTGGGCCATTGAGGCGCCCTCCTTGGGGTTGGTTCTTCGAAGTGCCAACGAAAGCTTCGCCCAACCCTAGGGGGGTCAAATTACAGTCGTATGAATCCGCGGCCTAAAATTTCCACTTGGCCGACAGGCTGAAGTCGCGGCCCTTGTAGTAGCTGCGGTAGAGCTTGCCGCCCTGGGTGTAGAGGTGCTGGGGGTCGAGCAGGTTGCTGGCCTCGAACTTGAGCTCCCAGTGCTCCCAGGGGCGGGTGATGAAGGTGAAGTCCAGGTAGGGCAGCTCCTGCAGGTAGACGTCGGGCTGGGTCTGGATCCCGGCCTGGTAGAGGCGCTTGCCCACATAGGTGAAGGACAGGGTGGCGTCGTTGACCTCGCCGTCGTATCCGCCCTGCAGGTTGAAGATGTAGGGGGCCTGACCCTGCAGCGGCCGGTCCTTGTTGGTGGCGATGCCCTGATCGGACAGTGTCACCTGGGAGTCGATGAAGGCGGCGTTGCCCTGCAGGTAGTACTTGCCCAGCCAGTCCGCGACCCAGTGCAGGCCCGTCCGGAAGCCCAGCTCGGCGCCCTGCACGGTGGCCGATTCGGCGTTCTGGACGGTGTTCAGGGCCGTGTTGGTGCCGCGCTGGATGAAGCTGCGCTCGATGGGGTCCTGGAAGGACTTGTGGAAGACCCCGGCGGTCAGGCTTTCGGCGTCGGCGGGATACCACTCCCAGCGCAGGTCCAGGTTGCGCAGCTTGGCCGACGTGAGGTCGGGATTGCCCTGGTACTCCTCGCCCGTCTCGGGATCGTAGTAGGTGGCCGGGGACAGCTCGTTGAGCATGGGGCGGCTCACCGTCCGGCTGTAGGCCGCGCGCAGCTGCATGTTGTCGGTCATGAACCAGGTGGCGGTCAGCGCCGGCAGCAGGTGGCTATCAGTGAACCCGCCCTCCACGGCGGTCTTGCTGACCCCGCTCCCCTGGAAGGTGTGCACCGCGAAATCGGCGGTCTCGCGCCGCACCCCGCCCACCAGCCGGAGGGTGTCCCACAGCCGGGCATCGGCCCTGACGTAGCTCCCCCGCACCTTGGCGTGGCCCTTGTAATCGTCGTTGGACTGGGTCTGCTCGGAGAAATCGATGGTGTCCCCGATATGCGAGGGATCCAGAACCACCTCCGGGTTGTCCGGGGTGAGGTCGGCGCTGCCGTTGGGCAGGAAGGTGAAACGCTGGGTCTGCGATTCCCGGTCCTTCTTGAAGAAGGCGTAGCCCACGGACAGGTCCGACTCCAGGACCTCGTTGTCGGCGAAGTTCCAGGCGAGGTCGGCGCCCAGGCTGTTGGTCTTGTCGGTCACGGTGTTGTAGCGCCGCCGGGCCCCCACCGGCTCGTAGAACAGCCACTCCCCGTTGGGCGCCCGGACGTAGGTGTAGGTGCGCCGGTCGGGGGATTTGCGGGTGCCCTCGGCGGTCATGCCGCGCCAGCGGAAGGTCACGGGGCCGAGCTCGTGCTTGCCCTTGAGCTGCTCGGCGAACAGGTCCCGCTGGTTGAAGGACAGCGTGTACTTGCGGATGAAGAGGTCGTCGCTGACCACCCGGGTGCCTTCCTTGACCTCGGTGCGCTTGGTGGTCTTGCGGATGAAGAAGGTGTTGCTGGTGACCTTGCTGTTCTCCCACTGGCCGCCCAGGACCATCATGCCGCCGAGCTCGACGTCCATGTCGTTGCGCCGGACATTGAAATCGTTGCGCAGGGACAGGCCCTGGTTGGAAGCGGCGTAGTCCCGCTGGATCTCCTCGCGGTAGCGGAACTTGCGTCCGTAGGTGAACGACCCGAGGAAGCCGTAGTCCCCCACCGGGGTATCCACGCTGGTGCCGCCGCTGGTGGACAGGCCGACGTCGGGCGGCAGAGTGCGCTCGGTGACCTGATAGTTGTTGGGGAAGGTCTTGCCGAGGGCGTCCTGCTCCGACTGGGACAGCGAGCTCAGGGAGGTGCTGCCGCCGTTGGTGGCGTCCTCCACCGGGCCCGGCAGGGCGCGCGTGCCGTCGTCCTCGCCCAGCCAGTCGCGGCTGCCGCCGTCATAGGTGGGCGCGCTCTGCCCCAGGCTCTGGGTGTTCATGCCCGTGCTCAGGGAGAGCTCGCCGAAGGGATCCTCGGGCACGCCCCGGGTCTGCAGGTCCACCAGGCCGCCGCCGAAGCTGCCGGGCTTGTCGGGGGAGTAGGTCTTTTGCACCTGCACCTGCTTGAGCACCCCGGTGGGGAACATGTCCAGCGGCACCACCCGGCGGATGGGATCGGGGCTGGGCAGCGGCGAGTTGTTCCACAGGGTCAGGGTGTAGCGCGACGGCTGGCCGCGGATGACCACGTACTTGCCGTCCTCGATGGTGAGGCCGGTGACCCGCTGCAGGGCCTCGGCGGCGTCGGAGTCGCCGGAGCGGCTCATCTGCTCGGCGCCCATCACCTCGGACACCGACGAGGTCTCGCGCTGCTCGCTGATGGCCGAGGCCACCGAGCCCTCGATGTAGGGCACGGTCACCACGTAGTCCTCCAGCTCCAGGCCGGCCGGGGTCAGCTCCACTTCGGTGGTGGTGGTCTCGCCGGCGGCCACCTCGAGGCCGTCCCGGGTCTGGGTGCTGAAGTCGCCGTGGATCACCGAGACGGCGTAGGTGCCCGCCGGCAGCCTGGCCTCGAAGCGGCCCTTGCGGTCGGTCTTGACGTCCACCGGCGTGCCGCTGACGAACACCCGGGCGCCGGCCACCGGACCGCCGTCCTTGGCGCTCACCACCTGCCCGCTCAGGGTCCCCTTGGGGCCCTTCATGCCGCCGGCGGCCATGGTCTCGATGGCGTCGGTACCCTTGGAGGACTGCACGTCCACCACCGCCTGGCCCCCGCTGGGCGCCTTGGGCAGGGTGGCGATGACGCGCACGTTCTCGCCCTCGGCGATGTCCAGCTGGACGTCGGTGCGCCGGCCGTCGCCGCGGTAGAGGGTGATGGTGCGCTGGCCGGCCGGCACCAGCAGCCACGCGGCGCCGTTGTCGTTGGTGCGCGCCCGCGGCTGGCCGTCCACCTCCACGCCCACGTCCGCCGCGGGCAGGTCGCCGCTGAACACGAACAGCGACAGGTCCGCCGGGCCGCCGCCGTCCTGGGCGGCGGCCGCGAGCGTGGGGAGCAGCAGCAGGGCGAGGAGCAGGCGGCGGATCAGGGGCATGGAACGGCCTATCACGGATCGGGGGATGGGGGTTCGGGGCGCCCGTCGGCCCCGCCTAGTAGCACTTCCAGGCGGCATCCCGGCACTCGGTCATGGCCTCGCGCAGCTTGGCGGCCTTGCGGAACAGGTCGCTGCGCTTGAGACGGGCCAGCTGGCTCTCGGCGCCGTCGAAATCGCCGTCCTTGAAGCGGGCGAAGGCCAGGGCGTAGCGGATGTCCTGGTTCTGCAGCAGGCCGGCGCGGCGCAGGGCGTCGGCCATGGACGCGGCCAGGGCGTAGTGCTTGAGCTGCAGCAGCAGGGCCAGGCGCTGCTTGAGCTTGGTCTCGGAATCGGGGATCTGGGCGTTGAGGTTGAGCGCCTGGTAGTACTTGCCAGTGCGCCGGTAGAGCTCGGCGGCCTGGCTCATCAGCGACGGATCGCGGTAGGCGGCCTGCTCGTAGAGGTGGGCCGCGGCCAGGGTCTGGTCCAGCTTGAGGTAGACCTGGGCCAGCTCCACGGTGAGCTTGACCTCGCTCGGGTTCTGCAGGCGCGCCCCCTCCAGGAAGGAGCGCGCCTTCTTGAGCTGGCCGCCGCGGCGCAGGGCGCGGCCGATGGCCAGGTAGTCGGCGACGGTGGCGTTGGCGGTGTCCAGGTAGGTCTCGTCCAGCTCGGCGGCCCGCTGATACAGGTGGAGGTCGATCAGGTAGAAGATCTTCTGGCGCAGGAAGGTCTCGTTGCCGGGGTAGCGGCGGGCGGCGGCCTCCAGCACCGCGAAGGCCCGGCCGTGGTGGCCCAGGTGCCAGTGGGAGCGCGCCAGCATGGTGTAGAGCGAGGGCTGGTCCTGCGACACCACGCCCGCCCGCTCGATGGCCGAGACGGTGTCGGCGTACTCCTCCAGGCGGTAGTGGGCCTGGGCCAGGTAGAGGTAGACCACGCGGTTGTCCTGGCCGGCGTCGATGGCCCGGCGCAGGTGGCCCTTGGCGGCCGCGGGGTCGTCCTGCTGCAGGTCGATCAGCCCCCACAGGGTGAACAGCCGGGCGCGGTCGGTGTCCTCGGCGCCGGCGTCGACCTTGCGCAGAGCGGCCTCGGCGCGGTCGAGGTGGCCGTCCTTGAGCAGGCGGGCGGCCAGGCTCACATAGTCCACGTCCTCGGCCTGGTCGCCCTTTCCGCCCTCCCCCTCCTGGGCGGACAGGGCCGGGGCGGGGGCCAGGGCGAGGGCCGCGGCGGCGATCAGCAGCAGGCTCCAGCGCGGGGCCATGGGGGATTCCTTGCGCATGCTCGGGATCATCGGGGTCAGCTCAGATCGAACCGGATCTTCTGCTTGGCCCAGACCTTGACCGGCTCGCCCTCGTACTCGGCGGGCCGGAACTTCCACTGGCGGACGGCATCGACGGCGGCCTTGCGGAAGGTGTCGCCGGGCTCGGCGTCGAGCACCTTGACCCGCTCCACCTCGCCCTTGGTGTTGATCAGCAGGTTGACCACCACGTAGCCGGTGGTGCCCTTCTTGCGGGCCGCGGGCGGGTACTTCACCGAGGCGCGCCGGGCCGGCTTGGGCGGCACGTCCACCGAGTCGTCGGTCATGACCACGTCGCGGGTGTCGCCCAGCAGCGAGTCCTCGAGCCCGGCCATGCGGTCGCCGTTGAAGTCGGGCGTGGCGATCTTGAAGCCGCCGGCGCCCACGTCCGTGCCCAGGCCCTCCAGCGGCGACGGCGGCGGGTTGTTGGGCTCGGACTCCGGCTCGGGCTCGGGCTCCTTCTCCACCTTCTTCTGCTTGGGCGGCTCCGGCGGCTCGACCTGGAAGCGGGCCTGCTTGTCGAGCTTCTCCTTGTCCGGGCCGTGGCTGAAGCTGTTGATGAGCAGCACCGTGCCCAGCACCAGGGCGGTGCCCAGGGCCATCACCAGCGTGGCGCTGGCGTAGTTGCGGACGGGGTGGTGGGCGGCCATGGCGGGCGCTAGCCCTTGCCGGCCTGGGTCGCCACGCCCACGTCCGAGGCGCCGGCCAGCTGCGCCTGGTCCACCACCTCCACCAGCGTCCCGGAGGGCACCTTCTCGTCGGTGACCACCAGCACGTTCTGCGACGAGCTCACCTCCAGCAGGTCGCGCAGCCGGCTCTGCAGCACCCAGGTGCGCACCGGCTGGCCGTCGAGGTAGGTGTTGCCCTTGCTGTCGATGTAGACGCGGATGGTGTTGGATTTGGCCTTGGCGGCGCTCGACGCCTGCGGGCGGTCGATGTCCAGGTTCATGTCCTTGACGAAGGTGGTGGACACCATGAAGAAGATCAGCAGGATGAACACCACGTCGATGAGCGGGTGGATGTCGATCTTGTCGCTGGCTTCTTCGCCCGCGCTGCGGTAGCGGTACTTCATCGTTGGTCACCCCCGTGGGGCCGTGCGGTCTCGTCCCGCGGCAGGAAGAGGCCGGCGGGGTCGGCGGAGATCAGGTCCTTGATGCGCGCCAGCTCCATCTCGATGGCGCGGCGCTTCTTGCGCAGCATGCCGTGCACCACCAGGCCGGGGATGGCCACCACCAGGCCCATCTGGGTGGTGAACAGGGCCTGCGAGATGCCGCCGGCGATGCCGCCGGACTGGGTGAACAGCTCCATGGTCTGGAGCGAGGCGAAGGTCTCGATCATGCCCACCACGGTGCCGAGCAGGCCCAGCACCGGGGCCACCTCCACCAGGGTCACGGTGAGCCGGGAGAACTTGCGCAGCTCGGCCTCGTAGTCCTTGAAGGCGTCGTCCAGCCAGCGCCGCAGGTGGGGATGACCGGCACGCGCCACCTCCAGGCCGCGCACCACGGCGTCGTCGACGATGCCGCGGGTGCGCGCCGGGGGCTCCTTGGCGTAGCGGGCCAGCAGCGTGCGGGCGTCGCCGCGGGCGCCCCAGCGCAGGGCCGACAGCCGGTAGCCCAGGGCGAACCACAGCACCACCGCGGCCAGGACCAGGGGCGGCATGACGAAGCCGCCGGCATCGAAGTAGTAGACGAAGTCCTCGGCCAGGCCCGACAGCGCGTCCGGGGCCACCCCCACCGCCGCCAGGGCGGCCTGCCAGGGTCCGGAAAGGGCGCCCCAGGCCATCAGCTGCGCGCCGAGTACAGGTTGGTGATGCGCAGCGCCGCCTTCTCCATGTCGTTCTTGATGCGCTCCGCCCAGCCGGACAGCAGGTTGCCCGCGAGCAGCGTCGGCACCGCCACGATCAGGCCCAGCTCGGTGGTCACCAGGGCCACCGAGATGCCGCCGGACAGCAGCTTGGGATCGCCGGTGCCGTGCTCGGTGATGACCTCGAAGGTGGAGATCATGCCGGTGACCGTGCCCAGCAGGCCGAGCAGCGGCGACACCGCGGCGATGACCAGGATGATCGGCCCGAAGCGGTCGAGGCGGGTGCTCTCGCGCAGGATGGACTCGGAGATGATGTCCTCCAGGTGCTCGCGGTCGCGGTCAAGGTTGCGCACCGCGGAGGCCACCACCTTCCAGGCCGAGCCCTGCTTGCGCTCGCACAGCTCCTGGGCCTCCTCCACCTGGCCCTTGCTCACCAGGCCGCCCACCTGATCGATGATGCGGGCGGTGGAGCTGGAGGCCCACTGCAGGAAGCCGGCCCGCACCAGCGCCAGCAGCGCCGCCAGGGCGCCCAGGCCGACGATGATCCAGCCGATCATGCCGCCCTTCTGGATGGTGCCGACGGCGCCGGCCTCCTTCTTGGCGGTCACTTCCTGGTTGATGTCCTCGTACAGGAAAATGGGCAGGTTCTCGGGGGGATTGCCCTTGGCCAGGGCCTCGGCGGCGTCGGACGCCGGCTTGTTCCAGAGCTTGAGGGCGCCGCCCCCGGCCGGGGCGAGCACGCCGCTGCCCTGGTCGCTGATGCCGTAGGTGGCCACCTGGCCGACCTTGACCAGGGTCCCGGAGGTCTTGGTGCCGTCGGCCAGGAAGAAGCTGCCCTGGGAGCGCCGGACGCTGCCCACCCGCTCCAGGACCTGGTTGCCCATGGTGAACAGGCGCGCGGCCTTGGCGCGGTTGTCCAGGCCGGCGAACTCGCTGCCCTTGCCCAGGTTGTAGCCGAAGTCACCGAGGGTGGCCCCGGCCTGGGTGAAGGTGGCCTCGAGCACTTCCTGGCTGTTGCTGTTGGACTGCACCCGCTCCTCGGCCTGCTGGAGGCTGTCGCGCAGGGTCTCCATGCGGGTGTTGAGCCGCACCGCGCGGTCCTTGAGCTGGTCCACCTGCTGCTCGAGGTCGGCCTTCTCGGCCTTGGCCCGCGAGCGGAACTCGTCGAGGCGCTTCTGCAGCGACTTCTTCTGCGCCTCGAGGAAGGCGAACTCGCGCTTGTAGGCCTTCTCCAGGTCCTGGGCGCCCTGCTGGCTGTCCACCTTGGGCGCGGGGGCCGGGGCCTTTGCGGCGGGGGCGTCCTGGGCGGCGGCCGCACCGGCCGCCACCAGGGCGGCGCAGCCGGCGGCCGCCAGCAGGGCGCGCACGGTGTTGGGGGAGCCGGTCATCTACAGGTCCTCCATGCCGGGGAGGGCGTTGGGGATGGTGAAGAAGCCCGTCCGGACCTGCTTGCGGAAGTCGTCGAACAGCGTCTTCACCTCGCCCCGCTCCTGCTCGTCGCGGAGCACTCGGTAGCGCCACTGGCCGCCGTCGCGCACCGCCTCGCCGAAGCGGCCGTCGGGGGTGCGGAAGAACATGGCCACCATGCCGATGCGGGCGACATCGGCCAGGCGCTCCTCGTCGTCGAGGCGGATGGTCTGCTGGTAGACGCCGCTTTCCTTGGCCAGCCGGATCTCGTCCTCGTAGAAGCCCCACAGGCGCTTGGCCACCTGGTGCGGACTTAGGGCGTCCGTCCTCAGCTGCTGCTGGATCTCCTCCAGCTCGCCCAGGCGCTTGTCCTCCTTGAAGGGCAGGCCGCGCCGGATGCGGGTCTTGAGATGGACGATGGCATCGGCGACCACGGGCTTGAGGGCCTCGCCCTTGACCCCGGCCTTTTTGGCCTTGGCGCGCTTGTCGGCCAGGTCCTTGCGCATCTCGTCGATCTTGACCTGGCGCCTCTGCACGGTGCCCTCGAGGTCCGACTTGCGCCGGCTCAGCGAGGACATCTCGTTCTTGTGCCGGTCGCGCAGGTCCTCGAGCTGGCTGTTGAGCTCCTCCACCTCGCCGCGCAGGTTCACCAGCCGCTCGGCCAGGCGGTCGAGATTCTCCGCGTGGGCGGGCAGGGACTGCAGGAGAAGGAGCAGGAGCGCCGGCCCGCCGAGGGAGCGGACGGGAAGTTTGGGGAACGCCATCCGGGCCTCTCTCCGGGTTGGGGGAAATGGCTGGTCGGCGGACCACATCAGCCGCCGGTCAGCGCGAGGGAGCGTCCCGCAGGCGGATTACAGTTTTATTAAACGGCAGGGAAAAGCCCGTGCTCCGGGCTCAGGGGCGAAGGTGACTGCTCAGGAAGGCGGGCACGCGCTCCTCCAGCCAGTAGCGCGGCCGGCCGGGCACGGCGCCGGCGACGAAGCCCACGTGGCCGCCGTGGCGGTGCACCTCCAGGCGCACCGGCGGGGCCGCCTCGCCGGGCTCGGGGACGGCATCGGGGGTGGTGAAGGGGTCGTCTAAGGCGTGCAGCACCAGGGTGGGAACGGCGATACCGCCGAGGAAGGGGCGGCAGCTGGCGCGGGCGTAGTAGTCGTTGGCGCCGGCGTAGCCGTGCACCGGCGCGGTGAAGCGGTCGTCGAAGGCGCGGAAGCTGGTCTGCCGCTCCAGCTCCGGCAGGGGCACGGGACACGCCGCCGGATCCGCGGCGTACTTGGCGGCGATGGCGCGGCGCAGGGTGTCGAGCAGGTGGCGCTGGTAGAGGCGGGAGGCGCCGGTGTTCAGGCGGTCGGCGGCGCGCTCCAGGCGGAACGGCGGCGATACCGCGGCGGCGGCGGCCAGCGGATTGTCACCGCCGGTCTCGCCCAGCCACTTGAGCAGGACGTTGGCGCCCAGGGAGAAGCCCACCGCCCCCAGCGCCGCCTCCGGATGGCGCGCCCGCAGGTGCGCCGCCGCCGCTGCCAGGTCGGCCGTATCGCCGCCGGTGTAGCGGCGGTGGCTGCGGTTGGGCTCGCCGCTGCAGCCGCGGTGGTACATCACCACCGGGCGCATGCCGGCGCCGGCGAGGGCGCCCAGGAAGCCGCGCACGTAGTGGGAATCCAGGCCGCCCTCGAGGCCGTGCACCAGCAGGACGATGGGACCTTCGGCGCCGTCCGCCCAGTCCAGGTCGAGGAAGTCGCCGTCGGCCAGCTCCAGGCGCTCGCGGGTCACGGGCGGCGGCGGGGTGCGGCGCAGCAGGGCGGGCCACAGGGTCTGGGCGTGGCCGCCCGGGAGCCACCAGGCGGGGCGGAAACCGGGCATGTCCCTAGCCCGGAGATTGCGCCCCGACCCGATCCGCCGGCGTGCTGCGCAGCGAGCAGATTGCGTCGATCGGCCCAAGGGCGTAGCCATAGCTACGCGTGCCGGGCCGATCGGCGGAAGAAGCCGCGAGCAAGCCGCCGCCGGATCGGGTAGCGGAATGTTCGGAAAAAACCGAAATGGACCACATTGGCTCCAACGGTTTGATCTCCCTGGAATTGCCCAACAACAAGAGCGGTGGGGTGCAATTTCCGGGCTAGAGGCGCCCCACCAGCTCGGGGAGGGCAATCAGCCCCCAGACCACGGCCACCACCAGCAGGGCCATGAACACCGCCGCCGAGCCCAGGTCCTTGGCGCGCCCGGCCATGGGGTGGAACTCCTCGCCCATGCGGTCCACCGCCGCCTCCACCGCCGAGTTGAGCAGCTCGGTCACCAGCACGCCCATCAGGCTGGCCAGCAGCAGCGCCCGCTCCAGGGCATCGTCCCCCAGCCAGAGCGCCGCCGGCGCCAGCAGCAGGCAGAGGAGGAGCTCCTGGCGGAAGGCCGCCTCGTGCCGCACCGCCGAGCGGAAACCGGCCACCGAGTAGCCGAACGCCCGACCCAGGTGGCGAAAGCCGCGCGCGCCGTAGTAGGGGCTCATGGACACTCCCGTGTTGGCTGGATCCGCCGCAAGCTGACCGGCCCCGGTTACAGGGCCGTTACATCACCCCACCTGCTGCGCCAGCTCCTCCCACCTTGCGCGGCTGGTGATCTTGGTGTCGCGGGGCTCGGCGCCCTCGTAGAAGACCACGGCGTAGAGGGCGCCGGTGTCCGGGTCGGCGTGGCTCTCCACCACCCCGCGAGTCACGTCCCGGCCTACCACCCATTCGGTCTGGGAGGGACCGGACATGGCGTCGAGGACGTGCACCGGCACCCGGTCCAGACGCACCAGCCGCTGCCCCTCGGCGCGCAGCTGCTCGATGCGCTCCGGCGCGAGGGTCTTGTGCCGGTGGTGGCCCTCCTCGTCGATCAGGAGCACCTCCACGCCGCCGCCGAACAACCGTTTCCAAAGGCCCATGGCTTCCTCGTGCGCGCTGGTGGCGAAGGCCCCCGCGGGGCGGACCCAGCATACCCCAACGCCGCCCCGTCGCGGGAGTCCGTCCCCACCGGGACCCGGCGTCGCCGTCGGGTAACAGAACTAAAATCCTTACAAAACAGACATTTGAAACGAGGCCCGGGAGGCGGGTGTTGGCGTTCGGTGACAGCCGGCCCGGCCGCAGGCCCGCCCCGAGCATCCAGATCCCTGAATATACCGATCTTTTCCGGTTAGGCACGGGGCTTGCCTTGGGCAGGACGCACCACGAGCCCAACCAAGGAGCCTTGCCCATGACATCCCGCCTCTATCCGCCCCGCGACGTGCAGATGCTGGTGACCATCTATATGGACGGCATCCCGTTCGCCATGTGCACGGCGGAGAAGGCGAGCCTGTCGGCCATGCTGATCCGGCTGAGCCCCTGGGCGCTGTACCCGGACAGCATCTCCGAGGTGGAATTCAGCCGCCAGACGGAGGCCGGCACCGAGCGCCACCGCATCCCGGTGAGCGTGGACAAGGTCCGGGACAACCGCGCCCGGCTGCTGTTCCGGCCCATGAAGCCGGAAGCCCTGGCCGCCCTGCGCGCCGAGCTGTACGAGTCGGAACCGGAGGCGCCCGCCCAGACCGGTTGAAGGCATCGGCGCGCCAGCGATGACGGCCTTGCCCGCCTGCGGGTAGGCTGGGGACCCCTCCCCGCCTGCTGCAGGAGTCCCGATCATGAAGCCCATGCCCGCGCCCGCGGGCCCCGCCCTGCCTGCCCTGGTGGTGACTGTCCTGGCCCTGGCGGCCGTCCCGGCCGCCGCCTCCGGGCCTGAGACCGCCCCTGGTCCCGATGACTCCGCTCCGGCGGACACCGCCGCCACCGTGCGCGCCGGCGTCGACGCCTACGCCCAGCGCGACTACGACCGCGCCCGCGAGCTGCTGCAGCGCGGCGCCCGTGCCGGCGATGCGCGCGCCCTCGTCTACCTCGCCCGCATGCACTCCTGGGGCCACGGCGTGCCCCGCGACGAGGCCGCCGCCTCGCGCCTGTACCTGGAGGCCGCGCGCAAGGGTTCGGTCAAGGCCCAGGCCATCATCGCCGCCCGCTACATGGACGGCGTGGGCGTGGCCCGCGACTACGTGGCCGCCTACCGCTGGCTCACCCGCGCCGGCGAGGGCGGCAAGACCAAGGCGCTCAAGCTGCGCGACGACTGGCTGGTGCCGCGCATGGACGCGGGGCAGCTGGAGCGCGCCCGCGGCGCCGCGCCGGAGTCCCCCTGAGCTAGCCGGCCGCCCGCTCGCCGTCGTACTCGGCGATGGCCGCCAGCAGCTCGGCGCCGTACTTGTCGCGCTTGTGCTCGCCGATGCCGTGCACCGCCAGCAGGGCCTCGGCGTCGCGCGGGCGCTGGCGCACCAGGTCGGCCAGGGTGCGGTCACCGGCCACCACGTAGGGCGGCACCCCCTCCGCCTCCGCCAGGCGCCGTCGCACGCCGCGCAGGTGCTCGAACAGCCCCGGGTCGCCATGGTCGTCGCCGGCGGCCGCCGGGGTGTCCCGCTGCCGCCCCTGCCCCGCCGGTCCGGTGGCCACCCGCGGCCGCGCCAGGTGCAGCGTCTCCTCGCCGCGCAGCAGCGGCCGGGCGGCCTCGGTGAGCTTGAGCACCGAGTAGTTGGCGATGTCCTGGAGCAGGTAGCCGCGGTGGATGAGCTGACGCAGCAGCGACTCCCAGTCCTCCTTGGAGCGCTCGCTGCCCAGGCCGAAGGTGGACACCTTGTGGTGGCCGAGCTGGCGCAGGCGCTCGCTGCTTGATCCGCGCAGCACGTCGATGACGTGGCGCAGGCCGAAGCGCTGACCGACGCGGTAGACGCAGGACAGGGCCTTCTGGGCGTCGACGGTGGCGTCGAAGCGCTCCGGCGGGTCGTCGCAGACGTCGCAGTGGCCGCAGTCGGCCTCCAGCGGCTCGCCGAAGTAGCCCAGCAGCACCCGCCGCCGGCAGGTGAGGCTCTCGGCCAGGGCCACCATGGCGTCAAGCTTGTGGCGCTCGATGCGCTTCTGGGCCTCGTTGTCGCTGTTCTCGATCAGGCTGCGCACGGTGGCCACGTCCTGGCCGCCGTACAGCAGCAGGGCCTCGGCGGGCAGGCCGTCGCGCCCGGCGCGGCCGGTCTCCTGGTAGTAGCCCTCGACGCTCTTGGGCAGATCGTAGTGCACCACGAAGCGCACGTTGGGCTTGTCGATGCCCATGCCGAAGGCGACCGTGGCCACCACCACCTCGAGCTCGTCGCGCAGGAAGGCCTCCTGCACCTCCCGCCGGCGCTCGCCGGACAGCCCGGCGTGGTAGGCCGCGGCGCGGTGGCCGGCGGCGGCGAGGCTGTCCGCCACCTGCTCCACCCGCTTGCGCGACAGGCAGTAGACGATGCCGGACTCGTCGCGATGGCGCGCCAGGAAGCCGGCCAGCTGCTTGGCCGGCTTGCGCTTCTCGGCCACGGCGTAGCGGATGTTGGGGCGGTCGAAGCCGGCCACGTGCACCTCGGCGTTGTCGAGGCCGAGGTGGTGCTGGATGTCGGTGCGGGTCTGGGGGTCGGCGGTGGCGGTCAGGGCGATCAGCGGCACGTCCGGGAAGTGGCGGCGCAGGCCGCCCAGGCGCACGTACTCGGGGCGGAAGTCGTGGCCCCACTGGGACACGCAGTGGGCCTCGTCCACCGCGAACAGGGCCAGGTCCAGCTCTTCCAGGCGCTGCAGGAAGCCGTCGCTCATCAGCCGCTCGGGGGCGATGTAGAGCAGGTCCAGCTCGCCGCGGTGGAGCCGGGCCAGGACGTCGCGCGCCTCCTCCGGGTCCATGGCCGAGTTGTAGCAGGCCGCGGCCACGCCGTTGGCGCGCAGGGCGTCCAC
>Ga0102944_1001783_pt1 | contig 13518 bp, 14 predicted proteins | sample SalPonD_shore_MG_FD_78172 | JGI IMG/M metagenome (GOLD analysis project Ga0102944, IMG submission 78172) | Salt pond soil microbial communities from South San Francisco under conditions of wetland restoration - Salt Pond MetaG... | ecosystem: Environmental > Aquatic > Marine > Intertidal zone >...
CAGCGCGAGCGTGAGCTCGAGGTCCGCGAGGAGGTTCCGGCAGACCTCGCGGACGCCGGCCTCGCCGGCGAGGGCCAGGCCGTAGGCGTAGGGCCGGCCGAGCAACAGGGCGTCGGCGCCGAGGGCGAGCGCGACGGCCGCGTCGGCGCCCCGGCGGACGCCGCTGTCGAACAGCACCGGCCCCCGCCCGTCGACGGCGTCGACCACGTCGGGCAGGACCTCGAGCGCCGGGACGGCCCGGTCCACCTGGCGACCCCCGTGGTTCGATACGACGACGCCGTCGACCACCTCGATGGTCCGCGCGGCGTCGTCCGGGTGGAGCAGGCCCTTGACGAGCACCGGTAGCGACGTGGACGCGGCGACGGCGGCCAGCGCCTCGAGGTCGAACGACGCGTCGCCGAAGACGTCGAGGAAGCGCTGGACGGCCGCGTTCCAGTCCTCCTCCGGGGGCGCGTCGAGGCCGGCCCGGAACGCCGGGTCCGAGACGTAGTTCGCCACCCCGTCGGCCTCGAGGAACGGCAGGTAGCCCCCCTCGAGGTCGCGCTCGCGCCAGCCCATCGTGGGCGTGTCGACGGTGACGACGATGGCCTCGTAGCCCGCCGCCTCGGCTCGCGACACGAGACTGGCCGTGACGTCGGGGTCGCGGCTCGGGTAGAGCTGGAACCAGCCGGGCGACCCGTCGAGCGCCTCGGCGATGGCCTCGAGGGGCACGGACGAGGCCGAGCTCGCGACGAACGGGAGGCCCAGGCCCGCCGCCGCCCGGGCGGCCGGGAGCTCGCCCTCGTCGTGGAGGATGCCCATGACGCCGATGGGGGCGAGCGCCACCGGCGCCGGCCACTCGCGGCCGAACAGCGAGACGGCGAGGTCGCGCCGCGAGACGTCCCGGAGGGGCCGGGGCACGAGCCGCCAGCGGTCGAAGGCCTCGCGGTTCGCGTCGGCAGTCCGCTCGCGGCCCGCGCTCCCGGCCACGTAGGCGTACGCCGTGGGCGAGAGCGACGCCTCGGCCGCCGCCTTCAGCGCCTCGTAGCGTGGGGGCACCGTCGGCGACTGGCCCGCGAGCGTCCCCGCGACGTAGATCTCGGCCTGCCGGGCCCGACTGAAGGGTGACTCCTCGGGCATGCCGGGGGCAGCCCGGCGGGGCGGATAAAGCTACGGCCGACCCGGCGACGAGGGGGCGGCAGGCCGGCCAGCAGCGCGGCCGAGACCGTCCGTGGCGCTCCCAGCCGCCGGGAACGGCCGCCCGACTATACCGTCGCCGAGGCCGTTGGTACGGGCCTCATGACAGCGAACCCGTCGATCGACCCGGTCGTCGCGACCGAGGCCGGCGAGGTCCGCGGCCGTGCAGCCGACGGCACGGTCGCGTTCAAGGGCGTCCCCTTCGCGGCGCCGCCGTACGGGCCGAACCGGCTGCAGCCCCCGCAGCCGGTCGAGCCCTGGGAGGGCGTGCGGGACGCGCTCGACTTCGGGCCGAAGTCCCCGCAGCCGGGCTACCCGCCCGAGGTCTCGCTCATCCTCCCGGAGCTGGTCGGCGCCGGCGATGACTGCCTGACCCTCAACGTCTGGACCCCCGACCCCAGCGCCGACGGCCGGCCGGTGCTGGTCTGGCTCGCCGGCGGCATGTTCGAGTACCACGGGACGGGGGCGTCGCCGTGGTACGACGGCCGGGCGTTCGCCCGCGACGGCGTCGTCTGCGTCACCGTCAACTACCGGGTCGGCGCCGACGGCTTCCTCTTCCTCGACGACGGCGTCGCGAATCTCGGCCTGCTGGACCAGGTCGCCGCGCTTGAGTGGGTTCGGGACAACATCGCCGCGTTCGGGGGCAGCCCGGAGAACGTCACGCTCTTCGGCGAGTCGGCCGGGGCGATGTGCGTCGCGACGCTGCTCTCGATGCCCCGCGCCGAGGGGCTGTTCGGACGGGCCGTCGCCGAGAGCGGGGCGGCCCACAACGTCGCCGCGCCGGAGACGGCGCAGCGAATCGCTCGGGAGCTGGCCACGCGCCTCGGCGTCGAGGCCACCCGCGAGGCCATCGCCCCGGTGCCGGTCGACGAGGTACTCGCCGCCCAGGAGGCGCTCCGGGCCGACCTCATGGCGGACCCCGACCCGGACCGGTGGGGCCCCGAGGCGGTCGCCACCGGGCTGCCGTGGCAGCCGGTCGTCGACGGCGACGTCCTCCCGGGGCCGCCGCTCGACCGCATCGCCGCCGGCGCCGGGGCCGACGTCGACCTCCTCGTCGGCACCAACACCGACGAGCACCGGCTCTTCCTGGTGAGCGGTGGCGCCATCGACGGCGTCACCGAGGAGGCCCTGGTCGGCGCCATCGCCGGCTACGGCCTGCCGGTCGACGACGCCCTGGCCACCTACCGCGAGCGCTACCCGGACGCGGGGCCTGGCGACCTCCTCGCGGCCATCCAGACCGACTGGTACTGGCGCCTCCCTGCGGTCCGCCTCGCCGAGGCCCACGCGCCGCAATCCGGCACCACGGCGATGTACGAGTTCGCCTGGCCCTCCCCGGCGTTCGACGGCCGCCTGGGCGCGTGCCACGCCATCGAGATCCCCTTCGTCTTCGACACGCTCGGGCGCGACACCGAAGGGCTCTGGGGCCCCGACCCGCCCCAGACGCTCGCGGACGAGGTGCACGCTGCCTGGGTGCGGTTCGCCACGGACGGCGCGGTCGACTGGTCGGGATACGGCCTCGACCGGCGGGCGACCCGGCACTTCGACACGCCCTCGTCGGTCGTCGACGACCCGCTCGCCGTCGAGCGGGCGCTGTGGAACGGCGTGCGGTGACGGCCACTCGAGGGGACGGTCGATGCCCGCCCGACCACCATAGCTAAGGCCCGCTCGGGGCTACCGCCGCCCGTGTCGGCCTTCGCGTACCCGTGCCCGGACTGCCGGTCCACCAGCAACCTCCACGACCCGAGCTGCCGGTTCGACGGGACCGCCCGGACCGACGTCGAGAAGGCCTACGTCGACGTGCTCGCCACCCTCGCCGACGGCCCGCGGACCGAGGCGTCGCTCCGGCGGGCGGTCCCCGGCCGGTGGAGCGCCCGCCACGCCGGCGCGCTCGACCAGCTCCGCCGCGAGCAGCGGGTCCACGAGCACGACGACGGCGTGCTCGAGCTCCTGACGCCGGCCGAGCGCAAGGAGCGCGTCTCCGAGCCCACGAGCGAGCCGATGCGGACCCTCTACGAGCGCGGTAGCGTCCCCGGCTGCCACGACAACGCCGTCTTCGCGATGGTCGCGTTCTACGAGATGGTGGGCTTCACCTGGCCGGAGACGCGGGAGAAAGTCGTCGAGTGGCTGCACGAGAGCGGCACCTGGGCCCGCGGCGGCTTCGAGGAGGACTCGCCGGAGGCGCTCGTGGACGCCAAGCGCCACGTCTACGAGCAGGGGTACGGCTGGAAGGAGAAGGCCCAGGCGGCCAAGGCCGTCATCGACCGGACGGCCTGACGCGACGGTTCGCGGGCCCGTTCAGTCGCTCTGGATGCGCGGCGCGAGCAGGTAGGTCACGTGGCCCTGGCCCTCGGCGATCTCGAACTGGAGCTCCACCGGGAACTCCTCGCCGAGGTTGACGGTGACCTCGCCGTTCTTGGGCACCGCCCGGTTCATGTCCTTGAGGTAGTCGAGCGAAAACAGCGACCGCGCGCTCCCCGAGTGGAGGTCGATGAGCTCGTCGGCGGCCAGCTCGAAGTGGACGTCGTCGGTGTCGCCCTGGGCGTCGACGTAGAACGTCTCCGCGTCGGGGTCGACGCCGAGCGCGATGTGGTCGGAGACCATGTCCGCCGCCTTCACGGCCCGGTCGATGTGGGCGCCCTCGAGGACGACGCTCGCTGGCAGGTCGAGGTCCGGGAGATCGGGCTCCTTGCGGATTGAGTCGGGGTCGATGAGCGCGAGGGTGTACTCGAGGCCGTCCGTGTCGATGTGGAGCTTGCGGGTCTCCTCGTCGAGCGCCAGCTGCACGAGCTGGCCGGCACTGGCCATCTTGGCGATGTCCTCCAGCCGCGAGAGGTTGACGCCGATGAGGCCGCCGTCGGCCTCGTAGGACTCGAACGCCTCGGCGGCGAGCTCGAGGTCCACCATCCCGACGTTCGCGGGGTCGACGGCGCGGATGGCCAGGCCGTCCTCGTTCAGATGGATCTTGCACTCGTCGACCAGGACGCTCACGGAGTCCAGCGCCTCCTGGAGCGTCTCGGCGTCCACGATGGCCTTGAACATCTTGGCCCGTCGTTCGGCAGCCCCTCATTTAAAGCTCACCTGTTGGACGCGTCACGTCCCGCCGGCCCTCGCCCGCCCCGGGAACGTCGACGACGCGAGGGGCGAGGGTGAGGGCGAGGGCGTCGGCCGCGACACGGCGTCATAGGTCCGGGCAGGACCCGCCGATGGCGACACCTATACGTTCGACTCGACGCTCTGACGGACCACATGGGCAGTGAACCGAAGGACGGGCGGGGTCCGGCGCGTCGGGACGAGCGGGGCGGCCGGGGGGGCTGAGATGGCGCTCTCCCTGGCCACCCTCTTCCCGAACGGGGTGGTGTCGTACGCCGTCGGCGGGCTGCTGCTCGGCCTCGCCGTGCTCGCGCTCTACGTCGGAACGGGCATCATCGTCGGGGCGAGCAGCTTCCTCGAATCGACGCTGTCGTACGTCTCCCGGCTGCCGCGCCTCCAGGACCCTCGGTACCGCTCTACGCGGGACTGGCGGGTCGTCTTCACCATCGGCATCGTCCTGGGCGGCACCCTCTACGCCGTGGCGTTCGGCGACCTCGGCTGGACCACCGCGGTCCAGCCCTGGCGCCTGCTCGTCGGCGGCGTCCTCGTGGGGGTCGGGACCCGCGTCGGGAAGGGCTGCACCTCCGGCCACGGCATCTGCGGCCTCGGTTCGGTCTCCCGGACCTCCATCGTGAACGTGGCCGTCTTCGTGGCGGTCGCCATCGTCGTGGCGTTCCTCGTGTCCGCGGCGGGGGTGACGCCGTGAGCCGCCACCCGCTGTTCTATCCGCTCGTGCTCGGCAGCGGCCTCCTCTTCGGGCTCGGCCTGGGCATCAGCCACATGTTCCGACCGGAGGTCGTGCTCTCGTTCCTCCAGCTCCGTGACCTCGGGCTGCTGTTCGTGATGGGCGGGGGCGCGGTCGTGGCGGGCCTCGGCTTCTACGTGGTGCCCCGTCTCCGCGAGCGCGCGCCCCTGACCGGCGACGCCTACGGCCGCCGGGAGCGGTCGTTCGACCGGAACGTGCTGGTCGGCGGCGTCGTCTTCGGCGCCGGCTGGGGCCTGTCCGGCATCTGCCCGGGCGCGGCCTACGCGAGCCTCGGGGTGGGGAACCTGCCCATCCTCTGGGCCATCGGCGGGATGTTCATCGGCGCCTACGCGCAGGCCTACGTCCGCGCGGCCCTCGGGACGGCGACGGCGCGGGAGTCCCCCGCCGACTGAGCCCTCGGCCACTGTCGCCGAGGTCGCGTCGTCGAGCCGGCGCTCGTCGATAGTTCCGTATCATCGCTCCAGCCCGCGGCCTCGTTCCGCCCGCCGCATCGTTCCGCCCGCCGCATCGTTCCGCCCGCCGCATCGTTCCGGCTCGAGTCACCCATCCCACCGCCGTCGCTCGCGCAGCGACCGTCGCGTCGACGCGTTCCCGGCCGGCGGCCGCCACCCCGTCCAACATGGAAGGGCTCTTACCGAGGGACCGTCGAGTAGTATTGTGCAGTAGTCCCATGAACAACGTCGACCATCGCCGGCGGCGACGCCGGCGAGCCGAGCAGCGACCCGAACGGCCCAGTGGCGCGGCTGGGGTCGGACCGTCGGACGCCCGGCGGGTCGGGGCCTGATGGGGCTCGTGTCGCTGGCCGGCCCGACGCACGCCGCCGTGCTGGTCGGCGTCGTGCTCGTCGAGGCGATGGTGCTCTACGTGGCCTACGGTGCCGTCATCGCCCGGGTCGGCGGGGCGGTCACCGACGCCCTCCGGAACCGGTGACGATGGCCCTGTTCGGCCTCCCGCTCGCGACGCTCGCCCTCTTCGTGGGGTTCGGCGTCCTCATCGGGGTCCTGTTCGGCTTCTTCGGGATGGGCGGCTCGTTCCTCGTGACGCCCGCGCTCCTCGTCCTCGACTACCCGACGACCGTCGCCGTCGGGTCGGGCCTGGCGTTCGTCTTCGGGACGGCGGTCATCGCGACGCTTCGGCACCGCGACCTCGGCCAGGTGGACTACAAGCTCGGCGCGCTCCTGATCGTGGGGACGACCGTCGGCATCGAGGTCGGGAAGGACCTGGTGCTCTGGCTCGAGGGCCTGGGGCTGTCTGGGGTGGTCATCAACGTGACCTACGTCGTCCTCCTCGGCGGCGTCGGGGCGGTGGTCACCCTGGACGCGCTCCGCCACCGGGGCGGGGACGGAACGGACGTGGCTGGCGACCAGGCGGCCGACGCCCCCGGGTCCGCCGACCGGGGCCTCGGCCTCGCCGGCGTCGTCCAGTCGTTCGAGCTCCCCCCGATGGTCCGGCTCCGCGGCGGCGTGCGGGTCTCGCTCTGGCTGGTCCTGCTCATCGCGTTCGCCACGGGGCTCCTCTCGGGCTTCCTCGGGGTCGGCGGTGGGTTCGTCCGGATGCCCGCGCTGTCCTACCTCGTGGGCGTGCCCGTCCCCATCGCCGTGGGGACCGGCCTGTTCGGCATCGTGTTCTCGGGCGGCATCGGGTCGTTCCTGTGGGCGCTCGACGGCGGGGTGAAGCTGAGCATCGTCGCCCCGCTGCTCGCCGGGAGCGCCCTCGGGGCCCGCGTCGGCTCGGCCGCGACGGACGTGGTCGAGGCGACCGCGGTCAAGCGCTACTACGGCGTGATGCTGCTGCTGGGGGCCGTGGCGATAGCGGTCAAGCAGGTCGGCGGCGCGCTCCACCTGCCGGCCCTGCGGACCGCGGCGATGGCCATCATCCTGGGGGAGGCGCTGCTGGTCGCCGGGGCGGTCGTCGCGACGAGCGTCCGGGCGCTCCGGTCGGGGGCCGGCGGCGCCTCGACGACCGACTGACCGGACGCGCGGGGAGCCGCTGAGTATTGCGCGGCGCGTACAAACGCTTTTCCCGGAGAGGGGCCTACCGCGGGTACGATGGCCCACGCGATGGTCGACTACCTCCGGAGCGACATGGAGTGCGAGGGCCTGCTGGAGTGCCTCCACGGGCTCAAGGCGCTCGACCGTCGGTGCTACACCGTCCTCGTCTCGGCCGGGGAGCCGATGACGGTCGACGAACTGGTGACGGCCGTGGACCGCGAGCGGTCGACGGTCTACCGGTCGGTCCAGCGGCTGGCCTCGGCCGGCCTGGTGGCCAAATCGCAGGTCAACTACGAGCAGGGCGGCTACTACCACGTCTATCGGCCCGTCTCGGCCGGCGAGATCGCCACCGACATGCAGCGGCTGCTCGACGAGTGGTACGAGAAGATGGGGGAGCTCATCGAGGCGTTCGAGGAGAAGTACGAGGACCCCTCGACCCTGACGGCGGAGCACTGAACGGCCGCGCGGCGGACCCGTCGGGGGCTGCCGTCGGCGAGCGATGGGCGTTTAATCGCCCCCACCCTACCGACGCCGACGGATGTCGAGCCGGGACCACTGGTACAACAAGGCCAAGCAGGAGGGCTACCGCTCCCGGGCGGCGTACAAGCTCAAGCAGCTCGACGAGGCGGTGCCCCTCGTCCGGCGCGGCGACGTGGTCGTCGACCTGGGCGCGGCGCCCGGGGGCTGGCTCCAGGTCGCCGCGGAGCTGGCCGGCCCGACCGGGCTGGTGCTGGGCGTCGACCGCCAGCACATCGACCCCATCGACGGCGTCGAGACGCTCGTCGGCGACCTGACCGAGGCCGAGACCCGGGCGGCCATCGTCGACCGGGTCGGCGAGGCCGCCGTCGTCCTGTCCGACATGGCTCCGAACATGACCGGCGAGTACGGGCTCGACCACGCCCGCTCGGTCCACCTCGCCCGGATGGCTCTCGAGGTGGCCACGGCCGTGCTGGCGGGCGGCGGCCGGTTCGCCGTCAAGGTCTTCCAGGGCCCGGACCTGCCGGCGTTCCGACGGGACCTCGAGGCCGAGTTCGACCGGGTCCGGGTGGTCGAGCCCGAGGCCTCGCGGTCCTCGTCCTCGGAGGTCTACCTCGTGGCGACGGGTCGGCTGACCGCCCCGGTCCGCGCCGGCGACCGGCTCACGGTGGCCATCGAGGCGAGGGGGGACGAGGGCGACGGCATCGCGACGGTCGAGGGCTTCACGCTGTTCGTCCCGGATGCGGCGGTGGGCGAGGAGGTCGACGTCGTCGTGACCGGGGTGAAGCCCCGCTTCGGGTTCGCTAAACGCCGCGGGGCGTGAGCGAGGCGTGAGCGAGGCGGCCACGGCGAGGCGGGGGGCGGGGCGGGGCGCTCAGACCGTGCGGGCCGGCGACCGCGTCGCCGGGTCGACGCCGTGGACGTAGCCGACGATGAGGTAGATGAACGGCGTGTCCAGGAGCGCGAGGAGCAGCTTCACCAGGTACTGGCCGACGACGAGCTGGACCACCACCGCCCCGGGGAGCGCCTGCCCCAGGCCGAGGACGACCGGCGCGGCCCAGAAGGCGACGCTGATGAAGATGAGGGTGTCGACCAGCTGGCTCGTGCCCGTCGAGCCGATGTTCCGGAGCCAGAGGTGGTCGCCGTTCGTCAGCTCGCCGAGGGCGTGGAACGAGAACACGTCGAGGTTCTGGCTGACGAGGTAGGCGAGCAGGCTCCCCAGCACGACGTTCGTGCTCGGCCCCAGCACCCGGCCGAAGGTCGTCGGGTCGACGCCCGCGGGGCTGCCGGGCAGCCAGATGGCGAGCCAGAGGAGGCCGAGCATCACGAAGTTCATCGCGAAGCCGACGTTGACCAGCACCGTCGCCTGGCGGCGGCCGTAGAGCTCGCCGTAGCAGTCGGTGGCGAAGAACGTCAGCGCGTAGGCGGCGACGCCGGCCGGAACCAGGATGGCGGGGCCGAGGAACGAGAGCGCCCCGGGTCGGGGCAGGCTGACGACCTTCACCGCCAGGATCTGGGCGGTGACCAGGGCGGTGATGAACAGGGCCGCCAGCGCGACGCGAGGGCCGTCACGCACCGGGGCCACCCCCACGACGGGAGCGGGCTCGACGACGACGGCCGGTCGGCCGCGTCCCCGGCCACCCGTGAGCGAACCACGAGGACATGGCCGCTCATGCCCGTCGCCGACTTAATGGGTGTCGGTTCGGGGACCGCGGCGTGCGCATTAAAGCCCCTTATACACCATCGAGACCTCTAGGACGTACATAGAAAATCATTATAGTCACGACGGTCGTCGGTCCTCCCATGCGACTGAACCAGCTCGCCACCGTGCTCGACGACCTGACCTATCCGCTGACGGCCGACGAGCTCTCGGCCGCGCTCGAGGGACACACCCTCGTCCACCCGACGGGCGAGGAGCCGGCGTCCGCGGTCGTCGAGCGGTGCGGGTCGGCGTCGATGACCTCGGCTGACGACGCGTGGCTCTCGGTGATGGGCTCGGTCGACGAGGGGGCCGTGGGCCGGAAGTTCTACACCGACCGCGACCCGCCCGTCGGTCCGCGGGAGTTCGACGCCGTCTCGTTCTAAGGCCGGCCTCAGTCGGCCGCCCGGAGCCCGCGGAGCAGCCGGGTGATGCCCGCGAGCGCCAGGAGCAGCACGACCAGGTTGAACGCCGCCTCGAATACGGGCCGGAGCGCCGGCGCCACGAACCGGACGATGGCGGTCGAGGCGCTCGTGTACACCCGGACGGTCGCCACCACCGCCAGGAGCGCGAGGAGCGCGACCGCCGCCCAGGCCAGGTAGCGCCGGGCGGCCTCGGCGTCGTCGAGGAGGCCGCCAGGGAGGGTACGAGCCGACGGCGGCGCGTCCGCGCCGCCGTCGGCAGTCGGGTCGGCTGGCCCCGCTACGGTGGGTTCGGCGGCTTGGTCGGCCGCAGATGCGTCGTCGGTCGTGACCGGCTCGTCGTCGTCAGTCGTGGTCGAGTTGCCGCCCGTCATCGGCGACCCCTCCGCGTCCACAGCGCGAGGGCGAGCAGGGCCAGGACGGCCAGCCCGACCGTGAAGCCCGGCTGCCCGCCCGACGCCACCGCGGTGCCCGACGGGGCGGCCGTCCGCTTCTCCCGGCTCGATCGGAAGTCGCTCACCTCGAGCCCGACCGTCCGCCGGGTCCGGTTGACCGACAGCGTCTCGGTCGGGTTCAGGTTCGCCGCCGCGCGGGCGGTGCCGACGATGACGCCGTCGGCCCAGAGCTGGGCGTCGAGGTAGTAGTTGTAACCGTCGGGGACCGTGAGCGAGGCCTCGGGGGTGGCGGTCCGGCCGGGGGCGATGGTCCCGATGGTCACCGCGGTCCCGTCGGCGACGATGCCGGAGTCGGCCTGGCGGGCCTGGAGCACGAGCCGGAGCCCGCCGGCGGGGGCGTCGCCGGCGTTCGTCAGGTAGGTCGTCACGGCCAGCCCGACGGAGCCGTTCTCGACCGAGTCGATGCGGTAGGCGATGGCGGGCTGGTCGGTGGCCCGGAACCGGTGGAACTCGACCGGGGAGACGGCGTACGGGGGCTCGAGGGCGGAGACGCCCGTGACCCGGCGGTCGGCGGAGGTCAGCCGGCGGCCGTCGTGGTAGACGATGGCCTCGACGCGGTAGCCGCCGGACCGGGGCACGCGGAGCGTCCCGTTGACCGGGACCTCGCGGTCGCCCTCGATGGGCGGGACGGCCACGGTCGTCGTGGTCGTCAGCAGCCCCGACTCGAGGTCGATGGCCCGGAAGGTGACCGTCAGATTGTTGGCGGGCGGGCCGACGTGGGCCAGCCGCGTCTCGACGTCGAGTTCGGCGGTGGCGCCGGTGACCTCGCCCGAGGCGATGGCCAGGTCGCGGACGACGAGCCGACCGGGACCCTCGCGGCCGTGGTCGGGCGGGACGAGGGCGCCCGGGACGACCCCGGCCGCGACCACGCTGACCACGACGATGGCCGCCGCGCCGCCGAGGAGGAGGCGTTCGGGGGACATGCCCGCGTGGCTACTGGCATGCGCGGTAAGTGCCTTCCGGTGACCCACACGGCCGTTTCACCGAAGGGCGCCACCGTGGACCACCCGACGGCTCAGTCCCCGGTGGGCTGCGCCCCGCGCGGCCCGTCCCGCCGGCCGCCAAGGGTGACGACCCAGAGCACGAGCAGCCCGAGGAGGTAGAAGGCGGTGACCGGGATGGCCACGAGCACCATCGAGAGGACGCTCGCAGGCGTGAGCGCCGCGGCCAGGAACATCGTCCCGAGCACCACGATGCGCCACTGCTTGCGCATCGTCCGGTAGCTGACGATGCCGGCGCGCTGGAACAGCACCATCGTGACGGGGATGTCGAGCATGATGCCGATGCCCACCGTGGTGAAGAAGACCAGCCAGAAGAAGTTCGACACCCGGTAGGCGATGATGAGGTGCGCCTGGAGGGCGTCCCAGACGAGGTAGGAGACGACCGCCGGGGCCACCACGAGGTAGCCGAAGGCGGAGCCGGCCAACAGCCCGAGGATGAGCGCGCCGGCCCAGCCGAAGAAAACGTTCCGGTCGCCGCGGACCAGGCCCCGCTCCTGGAGCGGGGGCCAGACCAGGTAGAGGAGCGCCGGGAGGACGGTCACGAGGCCGAGGAGGACGGCCAGCTTGACCTCGAAGACCAGCGCCTCGACGGGGTGGAGGGTGACGATGTGGATGTCCTGGGGGTGGACGGCGGCCGGGAGCCGCTTGATGAAGTCGTTCCTGATGCGGCCGATGCCGCCGGTGTAGAGGAAGGTGAACACCGAGATGACGACGGCGAGGAACAGGCCGAAGAGCAGGAAGCCCTTCGACCGGATGCTGTCGAAGACGAACGCGATGTCGTAGAAGTAGCCCCCGATGTCGTCCTGGGACGTCTCCTCCTCGGCGAGCACGCTCAGGAAGCCCGCGGTCCGGTCCTGGAGCGAGCGGCCCGTATCCGCCGTCGCGTCGGCGGCGCCGGTCGCCTCGCCGACCGCATCGTCACCGCCCTCGCCGCGTTCGCCACCTTCGCCGCCCTCCTCGTCCCACCGGGCGAGGATGGCCTTGGCCGCGTCGGGCCGGCCGTCGTCGATGGCGCGACCCGCGAGGTCGACGGCCTGGTCCTCGCTGAGCGCGGTGAACGCCTCCCGCGGCGCCGCCCGGACGCCGGCCTCGTCGAGCTCGGCCAGGTCGAGCACCTCGGGCGCCGGTCCCCGCAGCGCCCGCCGCCGGCGGCGACGGGGGGAGAACCGCGAGACCGTCTTCGAGACGCCGAGGCTCACCGCGAAGAGCACGAGCAGCGGCGTGGCCATCATCAGCTGGGTGAAGACGTCCGGGGGCGTGAGCAGCGCCCCGAGGATGAAGATGACGACGACGGTGTGCTTCCAGTAGCTCCGGAAGGTCCGGTAGGGCACGACGTCGTAGTAGGTCAACGAGCCCATCGCCAGCGGCGTCTCCGCGGCGATGCCGAACGACAGGCCCAGCATGAGGATGAACTGGGTCCAGTCGACGATGGAGTAGGTCGGCGAGAGCCCGGCGCTGAGGGCGTTGCTCGCGAGGAAGTTGAACAGGATGGGGAAGAAGATCTCGTAGGAGTAGAGCCCGCCGAGGGAGAACAGACCGACCGCGACGACGAACAGCCCCAGGAGCTTCCACGGCGCGATGCCGCCCTCCGGGTACAGCCCGCGCTCCTTGAGCGGCTGGCGGGCGTAGTAGAGGAACAGGGGGAGGGCCAGCAGGATGCCGATGACGATGCCGATCTTCGCCTGGAGGAGGATGACGTCGAAGGGCGTGATGGCGACCACCGACGCCCCGCGCGCGAGGAGGTCGCGCTCGAGGACGGGCCAGATCAACACCCGCATCAGGTAGATGGTGCCCAGCAGGCCGACGACGAAGACGATGAAGAGCCGGCGGAGCTTCGACCGGGCCGCCACCCAGAGGTCGGTGGCGGCCTGGCGGCCGACCGCCAGCGTCTCCATGGTGTCCGAGCCCAACAGGTCGTCGGCCGCAGACATGCTCGACGGTGGTTCCGGCTTGCCGGTTATCAATCTTCTTTCCCAGGGTGGGCCGGGGGCCTCCGAGGAGCCACGGGCGGCCGTCCCGAACCCGGCCCCGGCGCGCCGGTCGTCTCAAAAGGCCTATAATCGACTCTCCGCTATCGTCCGGAGAGATGGCCGGCGACCGCGACGAGCCGTCGGAGGACGGGTCCCCGAGCGACCCGCCCGCGGCGTCGGCCGACGAGGGCGGGCGACCGCCCGGGGGGGACGCGGAGACGGGGGAGCCGGCGGTCCACGACGGGCCCGGGGACGGCGCCGACGACGGGACGTCGACCGAACCGGAGGAGGCAGCCGGGACGGCCGATGCGGACGGAGCGGAGACGGACAGAGCGGACGCAGCGGCGACGGATGCCACGGGCCCGGACGCCGACGATCCCGACCGAGCCGACGAGACGGCCGACGACGATCCCGACCGAGCCGACGAGACGGCCGACGACGAAACGACCGACGACGACGAGACGGCCGACG
>Ga0102944_1001785_pt1 | contig 13502 bp, 10 predicted proteins | sample SalPonD_shore_MG_FD_78172 | JGI IMG/M metagenome (GOLD analysis project Ga0102944, IMG submission 78172) | Salt pond soil microbial communities from South San Francisco under conditions of wetland restoration - Salt Pond MetaG... | ecosystem: Environmental > Aquatic > Marine > Intertidal zone >...
TGGGCAGGATCTTATTGCCAATTCTTTTTTCAACTGTTCCCAGTAAGGCAACACTATAACCCAATTGGTTTAAAACCTGGTATACAAGCGTTGTAACGGTTGTTTTACCGTTTGTTCCCGTTACACCAACTGAGATGACTTCATTCTGTGGATTATCATTAGAAGCCAGGGCTAATTTACTGACAAGCTTGCGGGAATCTGTAACGACTAAAAGAGCTGACTCTTCCGGGATATCCACGTTCTTTTCGGAAATGATGACACGGGCACCGTTTGTTATGGCCATATCAATATAATTATGACCATCACTTTGAAAACCTTTCACAGCAATAAACACATCACCGGGTGATACTTTCCGGGAATCCTGCACAATATCCCCTGCTTTATCAGGTGTTGATCCTGATATTTGCACGGGCTTACAGATTGCTATGAGTTCCTTAAATGTCACTTATGATTGTATCCTTTATCTTGAGCTTAAAATTTCCTGCATCGGCCTGGATTTTCCGCGGATGGTTACAGTGTGATTTAATCGCATGAGTGCTTTTGATTTCGGAAATTGTGTAAAGACAGTTCCCGAACCGATAATTTTAACCTTGAAACCAACCTTAGTTAAAAGATGAGCTGCTTCCCGCATACTCATTCCTTTTACATTGGGTACATTGGCATATTCATGCTGACCTGGCTGGACTGAATCTGATCCATCTACGCTGGTGGCCACCAATTCAATTTGTTGATGAGGTTTTATTTCAGTACCCTCTGATGGGGTCTGATCAGTAATAATACCACCATTTCCTTTAATTTGAAAGGCAAAACCTACCTGCCGAAGGAAATTTTCAGCCTGTTTTTTGCCTAACCCTTTAACGCGTGGGACAACAGCGTAATGAGGTGTCTCCGGAAGTTTATCAACTTTTTCCTGTAACTGTTTGTCTACTCCTATTAAGCGTGTCGCAATATTATGAAATATCGGTGCCGAGACCTGCCCACCGTAAATACTCGTTTTAGGTTCATCCAGAATAACAAGGCATACATACTGAGGATTATTGACCGGGAAGAATCCAACAAAGGATGCTATATGTCCTAAATGATAACTTCCGTCAATATATTTTTGTGCCGTACCCGTTTTCCCGGCAATTGTAAGCCCGGTTACCTTAGCCTTAGCGGCTGTTCCCGAATCGGAAACAACCCCCTGGAATACAGGCAATAATGTATGGATTGTAGATTCTTTGGCGATGCGCCTTACGGTAACCGGTTTAATGCGTTTAATAACGTCTCCCTGCTCATTGATCAATGCTTTTACTACATAGGGGCGCATCATCACACCATTATTGGCAAATGCTCCATATGCCTGTGCCAGTTGAAGGGGGGTAACCTGCACTTCATAACCGATGGCCATCCATGGTAAACTGACTTCACTCCACTGGTATGGTTTCCGGAGGAGCCCCGATTGTTCATCCGGCAGATCAATGTTGGTAGGAGAGCCAAAGCCGAGATTACGTGCATATTGATAAAATACATTCGGGTTCAATCGCATGGCAATATCGGCAGTAGCTATATCGGATGATTCTTCAATGACCTGAGGAAATGTCATGGTACCCAATGGTTCGTGGTCGCGCATCCATTGACCATGTATCAGTTTTTTACCGTCTTTAGGAGTTTTGAATTTTTCATTCATAGCCACAATACCCCGATCGACGGCAGCCATAGCGGTTACCAGTTTAAAAGTTGATCCCGGTTCAATCATATCTGAAATAGCATAATTACGGCGATTTTCATCGATTGATATGCCCGGGTGATTGGGATCAAAAGTGGGGTAGTTGGCCATCGCTTTTATGGCACCGGTTTTAGGGTCCATTACAATAGCCGTACCATATTTGGCTTTGGTACGCTGTATCCCTTCCTTGAGCTCTTCTTCAACAATAGCCTGAATATGGACATCAAGAGTCGTTTTAAGTGTGTATCCATTCACAGGTCTTTTGCGGGGAGCTCCAACAATAGCCTGAATATGATTCTGACGGTCACGTTGTACCTGTTGTATGCCGTCTTCACCTTTCAGTTGTTCATTATAATAGGCTTCGAGGCCGGTCATACCGTTCATGTCGTGATTAACATAGCCCAGTACATTGGCCGCCAATGAGTCATAATTATAGCGTCTCCGATATTGTTCACTTAATATGATGCCGTGGAAATCGAGTTGTTTGAGGGCGTCGTAGGCATCAATATTAACCGATTTGTTCAATACCACATAGCGTGACCGACGGGGAGCCGATCGTATTTTTTTTAGGTAATAGCCGGCAGTGGTAGATGTGTGTTTTGCCAGCGTTGAACAAACAGTTTGGATTTTTTGAGATGTTATCGTGGGGTAGTGCGGATCGATGGCCACATGGTAAGCTACTGTGTTTGTGGCCAGTATTTTTCCCTGGTCGTCAAGTATATTGCCGCGTTGAGCGGGGATTGGGATATAACCTATAGCCTGGTCATTCCATAGCTTTCGCAGATTTTTTCCTTGCCAAATGTCGATACGTAATATTTGAAACAGTATGGCACAGGGCAGGAGAAATACCAGCCCGAGCATAATAAACATTCGATTTAATATACTGTTTCGTACTTTGTTCACGGTTTCCTGATAACTATAACTTTATCTGCGGGTCCGCCATTAACCAGACCGAGTTTTTTTGCTTTACTGTAAATTTCAGCCGGACCTATCATCCGGTCGTAAGTGAATTTTCTGTCTTCGTAAATGCGTTTGGCTTTACTATAATCTTGTTTAAGATGGTTAACTTGTTTGTATAATCTCTGAGTTTGAAAAACATGATTTAAATAAAGAAGCCCGGAGAACCCGATGATTATCGAGCCCATAATAACCTTCCAGGGTGTGATTTTCGGCCATTTTATATTACGGTCAGTCGATTTTTCTTTTTTAGCATAGCTACCGTATTGTCCCCCGTTATTTTTGAGATGGGGGCTGTAAACCAAATCTGTACCCTTAGTAAATTTTTTTTCCCGTTTTCCCTTTTTTCCGAAATTGTTTCTTTTCTTCCGAACATTCGGTTTTACTTTCTTTTCCGGTTTTATTGGAGAATGAACAAACATCTCTATCTTTCTTTATGATTTTATCGCAACGCGTAATTTTGCACTTCGTGCTCGTGGATTACGAGCGATTTCCTCATCCGATGCCGTAATAACTTTTCGGTTGAGCATTTCAATTTCCGATAAAATATTTCCGTATAAATCTTTTTTAATCTTTCCCTCAAGATTTCCGCTTTTAAAAAAATTCTTGACAATTCGATCTTCAAGTGAGTGATACGATATGACAACATACCGGCCACCCGGTTTTAATAATGTCAATCCGGCCATTAACGCATTTTCGAGCATTTCCAACTCCCTGTTTACTTCAATGCGGATAGCTTGAAATACCCGGGCAACAGATTTTGTTGCATGACGACCTTTTACAATCGATTCAACAATCTTACGAAGTTCCGAAGTTGTTGATATCGGCCTGTTTTCGACAATAGCTCGTGCTATTCGACCACTTTTTTTCTCTTCACCATACTTGTACAAAATGTTTTTAAGCTTATCCAAGTCATATTCATTGACGATTTTTTGAGCCGTTATTCCGGTGAATTTTCCCATCCTCATATCCAATGGAGCTTCCTGTTGAAAGGAAAAACCTCTGTCCGGAGTATCTATCTGATGGCTCGAAACGCCCAAATCCAATAAAATTCCGCTAATATTTCCTCTTGTTTCGGGAGGAAGTAATACATCCATATACCCAAAATTGCCATATACGGTTTTAAAACGGGAGTCATTACCAATCCTTTGCTCAGCCGTCTTAATAGCTTCTTCATCCTGATCTATGCCAAAGAGCAAGCCCTGATCATCAAGCCGTGAAAGGATTTCCCGGGAATGTCCGCCGCCACCCAATGTGCCGTCGATATATATGCCGTCTGTTTCAGTGACTAATAAATCGACTGCCTCTTTTAAAAGCACCGGTTCGTGAAACGATGGTGATGTTGTCATTCGTCTTCCACATCTCCCATTACTTCCTCAAAGAGATCCTGATACGACTCAAAACTCATGTTCTCGTCCTCAATTGCCAATTGCTCTGGCGACCAAAGCTCAATTCGTTCTCCGCTGCCAATGAAAATGACTTTTGTATCTATATCACTCCAGTTCATTAATTTTGCCGGTATGGAGATACGATTTTGATTATCTAATCCAACGTCTTCGGCTGACCGGAGAAAATTCCGTATAACCGTTCGACCCTGTCTGGAAAACGAATTAATTTTTGACAATTTTCCTTCTACTTTTTCCCACTCATCTTGTGGATAAAGGTAGAGGCATTTCTCAAGGCCTTTCAAAATTGTAAAACGTTCCTGTGCCTGCGGACTTAAATATTTCCGCAGCTTGGCCGGGAAGCTCGCGCGTCCTTTATTATCGACCGAGTGTTCATATTCACCTTTGAAACTCGACACAGGTACCTGTTGACTAATGTTAACGACTCATTTCAGGAGGTATGAGAAAAATTTCCCACAACTCCCCACTTTACTCCACAAAGTACCCGAAAGTTGTACATTTTGTCAAGAAAAGAATGCTTTGAAAACAAACTTTTTTCAATGATTTAAGAGAAGGAAGGCTTAATAGATGTTTTTATAGCACTTAAGTAATTGTTATTTAATACTATATAGCGTTATATGTAAGATATATGTGTTAGAAAATTTTAAACAAAATATTTCTAATAAAATAGTGGAATAAAGTGGTTTATTTCTGAAAATCAGTAAATGTAGGTTTTCAAACAGGTCGTTTCGGGGTAAAAGTGAGTACCCAAAATAAGTCATCTTACCTTTATCGAGTAGCTGGTTATTAATGAATGATTTTGAAATAACCGACTGTTAATATATCAGGTTATTACCTATTTTTTGGATGTCAGATAGTAATCCACCGGCGGTAACTTCCCTGCCTGCACCGGGGCCTTGAATAATGAGTGGGTAATTGTGGTAGCGGCCGGTATAGATTGCAAGTAAATTATCCGTGCCTTTGAGAGACCCAATTGGAGAATCAACCGGGACAGCCTGGACATCAATACTTACCTGACCGTCTTCGAAACGACCAATGTATCGTAAGACTTTATTTTCATCTTTAGCTTGTTCAACCCTATCATGCCACAACTCATCATAGTCTTTAATCATTTTTATAAAATCATCTCTGCTAACATTTGATAGAGCGTCGGGAACCAATGATTCAACTTTAACATCCCTACGTTCCAAGCGGTGTCCGATGGTTCGGGCCAGTGTCAGAAATTTACGAGCGACATCTTCACCGGACAAATCGTCGCGGGGATCCGGTTCTGCATATCCTAATTCACGGGCTTTAATAATACTTTCACTGAAAGATTGGCCTTTTTCAAGTTCTCCGAATAAATAAGTCATAGTTCCCGATACAGAGCCGATAATTTTTTCAATCTTATCACCAGACTCACATAAATCTTTTATCGTTTGAATAACAGGCAATCCGGCTCCTACCGTCGTTTCGTATTTAAAATAGACTTTTCTGCTTTTAGTAAGATCCTGAAGGGTGTCGAAATATTCCTGGTCTGATGTATTGGCTATTTTACTGGGTGTGGCGATGTGAACGCCACATTCCAATAATTTCTTATACTTTCCGGCGACAACAGATTTGCCGGTTGCGTCGACAAAGATAGTACGGTAACTGAATTCACTTGTAAGTTTATCAACGATAAAAGACCAGTCGGTCGGGTCGCCATCTGCAAGTTGATTTTTAATATCACCGGGCGCCAAACCATGATTATTCCAGATCATCTTTTTACTGTCACAGGCCCCGATGATATTGTATTCAACCGAATCATTCTCAAGAGAATCGAGTTGATTAAGGAGTGCACCGCCAATGGTTCCCACTCCGGCTATAAAAAGCCTGACGCGTTTACTTGAAATGCAAAAATGATCATTTATGAGTCGAATTGCCGGAACAGCTTTTAAGGTCGGAAGTATAAAGGTGAATCTCCTGTTTTCAACTTCCTTGGCATAAGCCATGGGTACTATACGGTTATCAGCTAAAACAGCCAGAATCTTACCAGTAAGACCATTATCCTGATACAATCGGTTTCCGATCACGGTGATCATACTAATATCGGAGGAGACAACAGGTGGCTCGAGAAGCTTCAGTTCCAATTCTTCAGAAAATTCTGATACTAATTGTTTCCGGGCGACAGCTGCCTGACTTCCGGATACAGCAAGGGAAAAGCCAAGGTTCGAATAGGCTGAAGCATTGAAATAGACATTGACGTTTTTTTCATGCAATACCGTCAGTGCGCGGGTTAGTAATGATCGTATTTTCTCCAGTCCATAACTTTTTAGTCCTATCAAGGCCAGATCATTTTTTATGGAAACGGAACGCAGGAGTCCGGTTTCCGTGTCTTTTTCGGAATTTACCAATGTACCTTGTGCAGCGGGATCGAATGTGTTTTTAATCACAATGGGGATGTTAAGTTGCTCCAAAGGTAACACCGTGCTCGGATGCAAAACGTTGGCTCCGAAATGAGCCATTTCAGCCATTTCGGAATAATGCAGGTTAGGGATGGGTAATGCCGTGGGGATGCTGTTTGGGTCTGTCGTGAAGACACCATTAACATCCGTCCATATTTCTACTTTGCGGGCACCGAGTATTTTGCCGATGATTCCGGCTGTGTAATCTGAACCGGATCTGCCTAATGTGGTTATTTCTCCGTTCTCTGTAGAGCCAATATATCCCGTTATAACGGGAATATTACCATTTACAGGGAAGAGCACTCCCTTTACAAGTTGTGTGGTTACCTTAAAGTCGACTTTGGCATTTCCATATTGGTTATCAGTACGTATAAGGTGCTGCGACTCAAAGGATTGTGCGGGAATATTGTTTTCCTGCAGGAGCGCGGCAAAAAGGTGACAGGACAAACGCTCACCGGTGGATAAGACCAGGTCCTTTTGAGCAGATGACATTTCCTGATGCTTAGAGATATATCTGAGATTTAATTCTAATTCAGCAAAGATACTGTCAAAAACCCGGAATAAGCTCTTATTTCGGTCGCCGGAAATTATTTCCAAAGCCGTATTAACGTGTCGTTCCTTAAGATCCTGCAACTTTTTGATCCATTTCGAATCATTTATTTTTGCCATTTCAAGCAGTTGCAGAAGCTGATCGGTTACTCCTCCCATAGCTGAAACAATAACGGCAATTTTAGCCTGTTTTCGTTTTTGGGATACGATTGATACGGCGCTCTTCAGTAATGCTGAGTTTGAAAGAGAAGTGCCACCGAATTTAATTACTTCCAGATTTTCCACGACGATTTATGGTTTACTTAATATTTTTTTTGAGGTCTGAGAGAGAAAAGGGGTGATGACTGATTCCATCTGATCAAATTCGATCAAGAATGCATCATGTCCATGGGGGGATGTTATTTCAGCATATGTACCATTGCCGAGTAAATAAGCCAGTTCTTTTTGTTCCTGAACAGGATATAGAAGATCCGTATCGATACCTATGACAAGAACGGGGGTATTAATATTATTGAGTACCGATTGAAAAGTTCCGCGGTCCCGGGCGATGTCATGCAAATCCATGGCCTGTGTTAAACGAACATAGCTGAGGGCATCAAAACGGTCGACCAGCTTTTTGCCCTGGTAATTCAAATAAGATTCGATTTGAAAATTTCCGGAATCATTCCTGCGTTCGCGTGAAAATCGATCTTCCATTGATTGCCAGGTCCTGTAACTCAGCATGGCCATCATCCGGGCAGTTGACAGCCCTTTTTTTGGTTGAGCATCAGGAGAATAATAACCATTGTTCCAATTCGAGTCAGCATAAATAGCCTGGCGTTGAGTCTCACTAAGGCCAATAGCCCATGCTGAATGGGCTTTATTCATACCAATAACGACGGCAGAGTGAATGCGTTCATCCATGACAAGGAATTCCAGTACCTGCATGCCGCCCATTGAGCCGCCCATAGCCAATTCTATCCCCGATATTTTCCACTCATCCAAAAGGATTTGTTGAAAACGTACCATATCGCGAATAGAGACTATCGGGAAATCACCGGAATACTGCTGCCCTGTTTTTGGATTTATACTTTGGGGACCCGTAGAACCATAACAGCTTCCCGGAACATTGATACAGAGCACGAACTGTTCATCAAGGTTAATGATATCATTATGCTCGAAGAAACCGTAGAACCAATCGTCCGCTTCGGTATTTCCGGTTAAAGCATGACAAATAAGTACAACATTATCACGGTTTTCATTAAGCCTGCCCCATGATTTGTAAGCAATATCGGGTTGATGCAACACATAACCTGATTCTGTGGTAAATGTACCGTTATAGTGGAATATTTGTGATGTGTTTGCCATACTCTTTTATCCCTGTTTTATAAACAGCCAGATACGATAACCCGCAGATTACCGCATCTGATTGAAAATCCAACTATGTAATCCGTATTATTTAATGAATTCAATTTTTCCATTCAGTTTTACGGAATTTTTTATGATATCGTGAACCGGACACTTTGTTTCAATTAATGTTTCAAGCTGTTTTAACTTCTCCGGGTTGCTTTCCGGTGTCTTAATTTCAATCCGGTAATCGACTTCTTTAAAGCCCGGCCGTGTTTCTTCATCTAAATTGAGGAAACCTTTTAAATCCAATTTCCCTTTAGATGTCACTTTAACCGAGGTAACCGGAATTCCGAGCGCAACAGCATAAGCCTTAATTACGATTTCTTTACATGTTGCAAGTGCACCAAGAACCAACTCAACGGGATTAGGCCCTTTATCGGTGCCACCTAATGCAATCGGTTCATCAACCGTAATATTAAAATTCCGGATTGTGGTATTAGACTGAAAACCATTGACTAATTCAGAAATAATGGATGGTTCAATTATGGATGAATCCGGTTTTTCCTTAATTTGGCTGATCAAATTGCCAACCGCTTTACCAATGGATTCGTCTGCAGATATTTCTGATAATGTTACAGTACTCATGTTATCCTTTATGATTAAACGGTTACCTGAATCTTTTCGAAAGCCTGGGCAAAGTCGCCTATGATGTCATCTATATGTTCGATACCAACGGAAACGCGGATCATGTCTTTGGTCACACCCGAGCTCAACTGGTCCTCATCACTCAACTGCTGATGTGTTGTTGAAGAAGGATGAATGACCAATGTTTTGGCATCACCAACATTAGCAAGATGACTGGCCAGTTCCACATTATTGATAAATGCTTCACCGGATTCGAGGCCGCCCTTGATACCAAATACGACGATGGAGCCAAAAAGGCCTTTACGGAAATATTTCTTTGCCAGTGCATGATGGGGATGATCTTCCAGTCCGGGATACCATACCCAATCGACCTGATTTTGTTCTTTGAGCCATTTAGCTAATTTCAGAGCATTCTCGCAATGACGCTCAACCCTGAGGGAAAGTGTCTCAAGTCCCTGCAGGAATAAGAAAGAGTTGAATGGGCTCTGAGCAGATCCAAGGTCGCGTAGTTGTTCGACACGCGCTTTAATGATAAATGCGATATTACCGAAGTCGCTGTCTTTACCAAATGTTTCCCAGAAATTAAGGCCGTGATAACTCGGGCTCGGTTCGGTAAAAGCGGGGAATTTGCCATTAGCCCAGTCAAATTTACCGGAATCAACAATGACACCACCGATTGAAGTCCCGTGCCCGCCGATCCATTTAGTAGCTGAGTGAACAACAATATCAGCACCGTGATCTATTGGGCGGCAGGTATAACCACCGGCACCGAATGTGTTATCAATAATGAGAGGGATACCGTTGTTATGGGCAACCTGAGCCAGTCCTTCAAAATCAGTTACTGTCAGGCGTGGATTGCCAATAGTTTCAGCATATATGGCTTTCGTATTGGAATCGATGGCCTTTTCGAAATCTTGCGGATCATCTGAATCAACAAATTTTGTTTCGACACCAAGCCGGGGCAAAGTGTTTTTGAACAGATTAAAGGTGCCCCCATATAAATTGCTGGAAGCTACAATATTATCCCCGCTCTGAGTGATATTGGTAATGGCCAGTAATTCTGCAGACATTCCGGATGCCGTGCCGAGTGCGCCAACACCACCTTCGAGCGCCGCGATACGTTCTTCGAAAACCGCGGTTGTTGGATTCATGATACGGGTATAAATGTTCCCGAACTGTTTCAAAGCGAAAAGTGCGGCTGCATGATCCGTATCATCAAAAGTATAAGATGTTGTTTGGTATATCGGAACTGCACGTGAGTTTGTTTCCGAATCAGGTTCCTGACCGGCGTGAAGTTGTAAGGTTTCGAATTGATATTTTTTTATCTTGTCGTTACTCATTTCATGTATCTCCTGTAGTGGTGATGTATGATTTGTTTTATTATTTCAAAGGATGGATACCCCGGGCTGCAACCCGGGGTATCTCTTTATTAAAAAAAAAGCCTCTTCCGAAAAGATGTTCGGAAGAGGCTTTTTTTAATCATACAAAAACCTTTTCGTCTCATCTTTCCCGAATGCGTAAAATCAGTGCTTCGAGCAGGAATTAGCACCTGACCTCCGTTGCCGGAGCGGTTGCTAAGGTGTCACCGGGCCTGTTCCCTCGACCTTTCTTGATAAGAATCTTGTCTGTAATAGAAAGAACAAAAAAGCCCTGCGAGTACTCTCGAAGGGCTAATCAAAAATCGTTATAAAGACGATTTAATACGTACCCTTCGATGAATGCATTTGCATCATCATACAACAACACATGCGTGTAATAATATTGTTTGAGTACGTCATCTTTAAAATTGTTGAAAAATTTTGTTAGACCATTCTGATTAAACTAAAGGCCAAAATAAACCATCTGTAAAAACAATGCAATTAATTTAATATTAATATATTAGGATAATATATTGTAAGCGCTTTTCCTTATCAGTGGTGCCTTATTAATATCCATAATTTCTAATAAAAGTTTCTTTATCACGCCACTTCGACCGCACTTTTACATGTAAATTGAGAAATATTTGCTTTCCTATGAACGCTTCAATTGATTTCCTTGCTGCTGTTCCGAGCTTTTTTAAAGCTGATCCTTTTTTGCCGATCAGTATACCTTTCTGAGAATCGCGATTCACTACGATCTCAGCATCTATGTGATCGATTTTTTCACTTTCTTCGTACTGGACGATATTGACCGCACAGGAATAGGGTATTTCCTGCTGGAACTGCAGAAAGATTTGTTCGCGTATTAACTCGGCTACAAAAAATCGCTCAGGGTGTTCACTGATCATATCTTTGGGATAGAAAGGTGGCCCATAGGGCAGTCGTTCGAGTAAGGCCTCAACAAGTTTGTCAAGTCCTTCTTTTTTCAAAGCGGATACAGGCAGGATCAGATCGAATGGATAGACATTGGATAATTCATCAATAAGAGGAAGTATAGCGGTACTGCTGACCAAATCCATTTTATTAATAACGAGAATAACCGGTTTGTGTAGTTGCTTGAGTTTCTCAAATGTTTCTTCCGGGGGAATCTTATCGGTAGCATCCACCAAATAAACAATGATATCGGCGTCCTGCCTGGCCGTTGCAACATTGCGCATCATGGCCTCCTGCAACTTGTATTTTGGATGAATCATACCCGGAGTGTCAATAAAAATGATCTGTGTTTCAGGTTTGGAGTAGATTCCGATGACCCTGTGCCGCGTTGTTTGCGGTTTATTTGTTGTGATCGAAAGTTTACTGCCCACAATGGCATTCAACAACGTCGATTTGCCGGCGTTTGGTTTCCCTATTATAGCGACATAACCCGATTTATGATTTTGGGGAATGTCGTGAATTAATTGATCTTGTTCGTTTAAATCGTTCATCAATAGTTAACCGGTATAGTTATCAGTTATAGCCTTCATATGCTTAACTGAATTGGCCAGTCCGTTAAAAATGGCATCGCATATGAGTGCATGTCCAATACTAACATCATTGAGATGCGGTACGGTATTTAATAAGAGTTCAATATTCTCAAAATTGAGTCCATGACCGGCATTTACCTTTATCCCGGCATCATGAGCCATTCTTGCCGCTACTGTAAGCCTGTGAAGTTCTTCTTTTTGTTTACCTGATGAATCAGCATTAGCATACGCCCCGGTGTGAAGCTCTATTTCATCGGTGCCGAGTTCTATGGCCTTTTCTATTTCTTTAGGCTCGGGATCAACAAATAAACTGATTGTTATTCCTTTATCTTTTAAAAATGGGAAAACGCGTTGCTTAAAATCGTCATAAAGTTTCGTCAGCTGTAATCCGCCTTCGGTTGTCAGTTCCTCTCGTTTTTCCGGTACAAGTGTCGACAGGTGCGGTTTGACTTCTGCACACTTCTTTAGCATCTCATCAGTGGCGGCCATTTCAAAATCTATGATTCCACGAATACTTTTACTGAGCCGGTCTACATCCTCGTCACGCATATGCCGTCGGTCTTCCCGGAGATGAAAAACGATCCCGTCGGCACCGGCATCTTCACAAACACTGGCAGCTTTGACTACATCGGGAACACCTTCTCCGCGGGCATTTCGTAACGTTGCAATATGATCAATATTAATGAGTAATTTCATGATAATAATGTTATTCCGAACTATCTTATAATTATTTAATATTAAATTGATGAAGTGTTTAAGAGAAAAATTGAATTAAATTTCTTAACATTATGTTAGTTTCAAAAATAATATAATTATCTCTCAGTTATCTTTATTGTTCGATAAGATACAACGAATAGTACTAAATGAAAGTTATAGAACATTACAAAAAAGCAAAAGAACCGTTAATTTCATTTGAGATCATTCCTCCGAAACGTGGTGGATCTGTACAGCACGTATTTGATTCCCTGGATCTGGTGATGCAGTTCAAGCCGCCCTTTATTGATGTAACGTCACATGCTGCAGAAGCTTATTATGAGGAATTGTCGGATGGTAATATCAAAAGGCATATTAAAAGGAAACGTCCGGGAACCATCGGATTATGTGCAGCCATTAAACACCGGTATGGTGTGGATCCGGTACCTCATCTGGTATGCAAGGGATTTACGAAAGAAGAGACGGAAGATGCCCTGATCGAGCTCAATTACCTCGGAATTGATAACGTGCTGGCTATCCGCGGTGACAATGGTACTCCCAAACCGATACGAAAAGACCGTTCGATCAATGAATATGCCATCGACCTTGTTCGCCAGATTAAAAAGATGAATGAAGGCGTTTATCTGGAAGATTTAATTGATGCGGCGCAGACGAATTTTTGTGTGGGCGTTGGAGGGTATCCCGAGAAGCACTTTGAAGCACCAAATCTAGCCTGGGATATTAAACGTCTTAAAGAGAAAGTGGATGCAGGTGCCGATTACATCGTAACCCAAATGTTCTACGACAATGATGCATTCTTCAAATTTGTAGATGATTGCAAGGCTGAAGGCATTAAAGTTCCGATTATACCCGGATTGAAAGTCGTAACGACAACCCGGCACATGAAA
>Ga0102944_1001786_pt1 | contig 13502 bp, 15 predicted proteins | sample SalPonD_shore_MG_FD_78172 | JGI IMG/M metagenome (GOLD analysis project Ga0102944, IMG submission 78172) | Salt pond soil microbial communities from South San Francisco under conditions of wetland restoration - Salt Pond MetaG... | ecosystem: Environmental > Aquatic > Marine > Intertidal zone >...
AGATCTTAGCTCAAGCGGAGGAAAAGATATCCAAGGCCGTTGGGGTGGAATTTCAGTTGAAATCACCCTCTGCTTGGAGAAAAAGTCTTCGATCTGCGGGATTTGAAGTATTAGAAATTGAGGAACACGTGGAAACGATCAGCTCCTGGAAAGCCTTAAGGGATTTTGGAGGATTTTGGAAAATAATTGGAATCATCGGGGACATGTTCAGGTTAATGAGGGTAAGCGATAAGATTAAGGACACATTCATGAACATGAGCAAGGGAAAGAGATTGCTCATTAAGAAGAGAAGTGCGGGTGAATATACAGGGTATGTCTTGATTACCGCAAGAAAACCAAAAATGGCTCAAATTAAGTAGAATTTCGATTCTTGGCAGAAGATTTATATACGTTAAAGATACACATACAAATCCTAATTTCATTATCATCATGTCTTAGGGCTCTTGAGCACAAGACAAATAAAAGGAGCCTTTTCAAGAACCGATTATAAAATTTCATTGATTCCCAGAACATAATTAATCTAAATCCTCATTTCTATACTATTCTTCACCATAATATTTATTTTCATTCAATTATATGCTTATATATACAAATTCATAAAATAAGAGGGATAAGTAGCAATAGCATCATATCACAGCACCACCCTGCAGCCAACAGAAAGTAAGGCGCTGGAAGAATTAGAAGCGCAGCTTGGCGGAGAGCAAATCCCAGTAGTGGATGAGCTTGGGGATCTTGCGTTTGGGTTTAAATCCGAAAGTGAGCACGTGGTTGGCTTGGGCTTGTATAAGAAAGGGTTAATCACCCTGCCAGAATCGTTGGGAAACCTCACAAAACTGAAACAATTAAAGATGTGGGATAATCAACTAACCAAGCTCCCAGAATCAATAGCAAATCTCACAAACTTGGAAGAATTGAGCCTGAGTGGAAATAAATTAATTGAGCTTCCAGAATCAATTGCAAACCTAACAAACCTACGAATGTTAGATTTGAATGATAATAAACTCACTACGCTTCCCGAATCAATAGGCAATCTCCCGAATTTGGAATATCTCTATTTAAACGATAATAATCTCACCACGCTTCCGGAGTCAATAAAAAACCTTACAAAATTGGTAGAACTAAGTGTGCCAGCGAATAAATTGACGGCACTTCCCGAATCGATAGGAAACTTAACACACTTAGAGAATTTAAGTCTGAGCTGGAACAAACTCACCACGCTTCCGGAGTCAATAAAAAACCTTACGCACCTAAAAAGTCTATGGTTTGATAAAAATAATGTAACGGCGCTCCCCGAGGTACTCGAGAATCATCTCCAAACTTTAAAAGAGAAGGGCTGCCTTATTCAGAGATAAGATATTAATCTCAAAATTCTTTTCTTATTAATACATCTTGATTTCTAACTATAAGTTTCTTCTTTATAGAAAATTAGCTAGAAATTTCGAAAACTAAAACTAATAGTTAACCTATATATTCGAGAAATTATGGAATTTCTCTAAATTAAACTTATTAAATTATTTTATTTAATTCTATAGAAAAAGTATATAAATTTAACTATAATTCTATAATTTATAAGCCACTTTAAATATTTAAATAACCTTAATTTAATTAAACCGAAAAATTATTGATTTTTGAATAATTTAAGTAGATAGGTGAATGGATCTTATGGAGGATAAAAAGATTAATTTAGGAGATTTAATTTTTATATTATTCTATAAATATGGTGGGAAAATTAAAGGAAGTACAAAACTTCAGAAATTAATAGATATTATAAGGTTAGATACTGATTTAAAGGTTAATATTGAATATTCTCCTTACAAATACGGAAATTTTTCCCAACAAGTAAATGATACAGTTCAAGTATTTTTAGATAATCAGTGGTTAATAAAAGAGGAGTTTATGTATCAAAAAGATAAAAAAATTAATATTTTTAGACTATCATCTAAGGGAAAAAAAATAGCTAAAGTACTTTATGATAATTTATTAACTGGAGAATTAAAATCCTTAAATATTTTAGATAAATTTATTAATAAAAATCAAGAGAGAATAATTGCATATTCATATTTTTGGTATCCTAAAACAGCAATTAAATCGAGGATTAGAGAAGAAATTTTTAAAAGATCTCCAATTCTCTCTAATTTAGAAGGAGATTTAGAACAAGAATATAATTCGATAATTAACTCAGGAAAGTCTGTGAAAGAAGTAATCCAAGAATCATGGAAATGCTAAAATGAGGAGTATTTTTAAGAAAATCCTTTAAAAAATGGGATAAAATGACTAAATTAACCTTTATTGATTCTGATATATTATTCAGTTTTTTCGCTATTAATAAAGAAAAAGAAAATAAATACTTTGAAACTGGAAGTATAGATAATGAAGACTTAGATTCAATTATGAAATTGATAGAAGAAATTGAATCAAACAATGAAACAATATGCCTATCTGAAATTTCTGTCTTAGAAATTCTCTGTACTATAAATAGACAAAAGAGTTCTTTTAAAATTCCTACAATCTTAACTAAAATCTATAAATTTTGTGACATTTTACCTTTAAATAATTTATTGATAAAATTATCATGGTTTATTGGTTCTAATTATAATTATCATTCTGGTGATGCTCTTCATATTTCCTTTTGCTTATTTAATAATATTAAAAAAATGATTTTAAAAGATAAGGTTTTTTATGAATCTTGTTTAAAAATCAAAGATGATTATAAAAAAAAAGGTTTTCAAGAAATTGAAACTTTTTTTCAGAATATTGATTATGCTCAAGGAGTACCAGAAAGGATATTACAAAAATTTTCCAATATAGAAAATTTGATTATTAAAAGGATTTAGTTTAGTTAAAACTTAATTTAATTAAGAATGAAAGAAAAAACATTACATAATTATATTGAAAAAGAATTTAGCGATTGTAAGTACGCCCATGAAGTAAAATTTTTTAGGAAATCAATTGATTTTATTTATATTGATAAAAATTATAATATAAATGCTATAGAACTTAAGATAAAGGATTGGAGATCAGCTTTAGACCAAATAGAGACAAATCAGTTATGTGCAAATTATTGTTATTTAGGAATCTGGTATAAAAACATAAAAGCTGTATCAAGAGAAATTTTTAAAAAAAATGGATTTGGTTTAATTTCAATTAGTAAAAATAAATGTGATTTAATTGTAAATCCAAAAGCATCTTCTATAATAAAAAGAGAATATAAAGATCTGATTAAAAATCAAATAAAAGGTGAATAGTTTGAATTATTTTTTTAGATATTTAGTTCAGTATTCAAACTTCTATAATAAGACACTGCCAAAAGAGAGTAATCTTTATATAGATGCTTCATATTTATATAACTTTCAATCTGCTTGCTATAATTTAATTTCAAAGAAAAATCATAAATATTTCATAGATCCTGAAACCCATAAATTCCAATATGGGGGAAATCGAAAATTTTATTTAAAGTATTTAGATTATTTCGAAGAATTTGATGATTTATTTAATAAAGAAAGAATAATTAATTTAGAATTCTTTAAAGATGATAATAATTTTGAGGATTTTTATAAGAAAATTATTAGATTCCAGAGAACTATGCTAGCAAAAACTCATATCCCACTTGATTTTTATAAGGCAATAGCAAATGGTAAGGAAAAAATAAATAAATTTAATCCTCTTGAGAATCTAGAATTTTATATTTCACCCTATTTTGAATTTTATAATATTGAAAATCAATATTATAACTTGACCTTGAAATATTCTTTGGTAAATCCAGATAATTATTCTGTATTACGTTTTCCAAAGGAAATTTTAAGCAAAATTAAAAATATAAATAAAATATTTCAAGATTTTAAAAATATTAAAGGGATTCTAATAAATATATTATATCTTGATGAGTATGATAAAAAAGATTTAAATTTATATTTTGAGAATCTTATAGAACTTATTTATAGATTCTCCTCAAATGGTCAAAAAGTAATACTTATGAGTAATTCTGAGTTTGGAAAGTATTTTAAATATTTTGGTCTCGATTCTGTTTGTTCAAATGTAATGATCGGTCAAATTAGTGAAGAATATAAACCCTTTAAAACAAACAGTAAAGGGGGGAGTTCCGATTTTCTCTATATTCCTGAAATTGAACGTTCTATTTCCATCACAAACGCCGAAACCTTGATTGAAAGAAATAAAAATATAGATCGTTTTTCGGAGGTTAATATTAGGGAATTAAATTTAGACTCTAGAACTGAGAATTATTATCAATCAATAAAAAAAAAAGTTAATAAAATAAATAAATCACCAATTCAAGTAATTATAGAAGAACTCCAGAATTCATTTGATAAAATAAAATATAAACTCCATAAAAATAAATATAAATATCTAATTATTTGGAAGGCTCTTCTCTTTAAAAAAGTAAATGAATATTTTGGAGATTTTAATAAATAAATTATTTCCTAATAAATTAATGGAATAAAATAATTTTTTAATTTTTAGAATCCAATTTTAGATGACTAAAAAAACTTAGGTAGATCTATTAAAATGGGGAATAAACGAAGCGGAATATACAGTTGAAGAGGCTCCTAAGTCATATTTTAATACCGAAAATCAAAAAGGAAAATAGCTGAAGGGTGCGGAAAACACCTTAGTAGTTATTCCTCAAAAGAGAAATACATCTGTTAAAATCAAATGCATATTTTAATTAACTCGTTTTTAAATATTCCTACTTTTCTTTTGGTCAGTATACTTTTGTTTCTTTTCAGCGTGCAATACCTTAATCTCTTTATTGAGTTTCTCGAGTTTTTCGCCATAATACGGAAACAGATAGATGAAAATCAAACTAATCGCATGGAATATTGCGGGTGCGATAAACAAGAGCACTTTAATCCCTAATAATGCCGTTGGAGTTTGCATGGGCTCGCCTTGTATGAAACTAAACGCAAGGAGTATTTGCGTGGCAATAATTGGACCGAGGCTATCTGCTGGCTTAAACAAGAGAGAGCTCGTGCCTTGGAAAATACTTTCACGCCTACTTCCATATTGTAATTCGTCCTCGTCAATCGCAAAGGTTAATAGCACGAAATCAAACACATTAAATCCCGAAAATATTGAGATTACCGCGACGCAAATCCATACTAATATGGGCGCATCGAAAGCAACTACTACGAAGAAGCTAATAATACTAAGAATAACATAGGTGGATTTGAGGACGAGAATAGTTTTTCTAATTCCCCAGCTATTTTCCACGATCATATAAATATATTGTGAGACAAACCCTACCATATACACCATTGCTATAAATAATATCTGATTGAGCCCTCCCTGCCCTAAGATGTACATAAAGGCAAATACAAAAGAATACACCATTGCTCTTCCAATATTGTTGAAAAAGATATACGCAGTCCTGCTCAAAAAGGCTCTTGATTTTAGCACCGCTTTCATTGCTTGGAAAAAGGAGTAATCTTCTTCTTTTCTTAATTCTGGTCTTTCTTTTACGTGTCGGACGGCATAGATATATAATATTATGCATAATACTGCAAAGATGCCATTAAATATTTGAAACGTTTGCAAACTTGCCTCAAAAAACGATTGAGCAAAGATGGCAGGAATTAACCCAATAAAACTAAATATGTTGGCATAGAAAAATAGTTTATAGCGGAATTTGACACTATCAGTAATTTCCGACATCAATGACATATATAAACCGATCACGAGCGAGAGGAACGTATCAAAAATGCAAATACTTAACACAAAATGGATAAAGATAATGATTTGGCTGTCAAAACTCCAAGGAATCCACATTAAGAAATAAAACACTGCCCATAGTGGCCCAAAATATTTAATATAAATTAATCGACGGCTCCCCCACCTATCTACATCCGTTTTATCACTGATATGACCCGTTACTGGGTCGTTAAGTGCATTAATTGTTGCATAGATTACCTGTCCAATGACAAATAATCCTTGATCTAATTCGAGATAATTCCAGAAAAAATTGACGTACAATAACGTAAATACGCCAGCCATGAAAGTATTTGGGATATATCCTACTGCATAATTTAACATTTCTTTCCATGTTAAGCTGATATATTGAGACGATTCTTCTTCTACTTTTTCATTCATTTTAGATACCTAATTTTTTAAAATTTTTTATTCTTAAAGTTAAAAAGTGTAAATTTCAACCAATAAAAGTAAATCAACGTTAAATTATAAAAATCTTTTTATGGATCTACTAAATGACGCTAATTTTCTAACTCTCTTATTTCGTTGACCAGATTTATTTATTCTTAGTATCCGTAACATATATAGATTTATATAATTCTTCATATATTGAATTTCCTAAATAAAGCTTTCCCTTAGCATCTTTTTCAATTTTTTTAAATAACTCTTCGCAAATCTCGGGATGGTCCATTGCAATATTGTTATTCCACGAGGGATCCGTAGTTAAGTCATATAATTTCTGTACCTTCTTATCATTGGAAGTAATTAAGGCATAGGTATCATCTTTATAGAGCGTAAAATTCTCAAATCCACAGGTTATATAATCTCTATTCTGAAGAGGTTGGTCTGGATTATCAAAAAAGAATGATAGGTCGATACCTTCAAATTGTTCGGACAAATGTTTGCTGACCAGCCCTAAAATGGTAGCACTAATATCATGATGATACACATACGTTTTTGAAATGCGTTTCGGCCCAGCTATTCCTCCCGGAGGTTTCATCATGAGGGGGATATCAACTAATTCGGGATGCATAAACATTGGTATTTTTCCAATAGCATCATGTTCCCCAATACTATGCCCATGATCACTCGTTAAAATTATGAAAGACTCATTGTAGATCTCCATCTGCTTCAATTCCTCTATAAAATTTCCAAACCAATAATCACACATAGAAACCTCTCCAGCATAACAAGCTCTCATGCATTTTAACTCATCTTCTGAAAGATAATTTTTAGTTAAGCTATATGCTGGGGTGATTATTTTTTTACCCGAATAATCTTTATCGAGATATAAATCTAGAAAGTTTTGTGGCGGATCCCAAGGCTCATGGGGATCAAATTCATCAATAAAACAGAATACATTCTTAACAGGCTTCGAATCTTTAATAAATTCAAGGGCTTTATTAAAGGTTTTTGCCGGAAAGTAATCGTTTTCCTTTACACGATCTTGAATATTTGGAAAATATGATTTCAAAATCCGTTTCTGGAAAGCTTTTGCCACTAAATTTTTCTTTACTACATGTTGTTTCACGATTTTGGAAAGACTGCCTTTGTCTTCTCTTAAACGATTTCTGTAATGATCATCTTCATGTCCACGAATCCAATTCCATTGATCGTATCCCAGATGAAAATTCATATTTGGTTTGAATTGATGATACGTTGAGGTGATGAATGCGGTGAGATATCCGTGAGAATTCATATATTCTGATAAATGCTTTTGATTTGAGGGGATAGGTTGCCATCCTGGTGAGATTACTACATCATCTGTTCGCAATTCAGGCATTTTTTGAGTAAATGGAAAGGTTCGAGCCCCAGTATGGATGGTTCTCCTAACGGGAATTGTTGGTAAGGATTCGGGGTAAGCCTTATCAAAAACGATACAATCTTGAGCAAACGTATCAAAATTAGGAGTGCGTATCCATTCATTTCCATACGTTTTCCCCGTATGATCTTTTCTGAGAGTATCGAAAATAATTAAAAAAATCTTCATGAGTAGTATATATTAAAATTCTTCTAAAATATTATTGGGTTTATTTATAGTTTTTAAATCGATCAAAAATTATTAAATAAAATTGAATATATAATTATTTGAATACAAAATATCTAGAATTCAAAAAATATTTCTGATTAAAATTTAGGAAAACTAAGATTTTGATTGGAATGAAGTAATGATTCTTCAACATATACCTTACAAAAATCTCTTAAATAAAAGAAATTAAAGTTGCTTTACATGAAAAAAAAGATAAAATATATTATATAATAAAATATATTATTTTAGTTTTTTTCACTGCTATTTTTCTAATCTCCATATTAGGTGGCCGACTCCTTAAAATATAGCTCTTTTATGTTCTTCCACCTCTTTATTTTATATTTTTCTTAATATATACGTTTCAGGATTTAATCTTATTTTTAAAAGTTATAGCTTATTGAGTTAATCCCCCATTAAATCTTTATACAATTTTTGCCTTGCTTTATAAGCTTCTTCCCAACTAGAATGAAAATCAAGTTCACCATTTTTCAAATCTTTATAATATTGTTCAATTTCTTCTTTATTAAAATGTCCAATATTATTTTCTTGGCAAAATAAAGAGAAATGATAAATAACCTTTGGAAGAGCTTTAAAAAATGTATTCGAATACATACATTTACGTTCAATATTAAACACTTGCATTAGAAACACATCTAAACTCCAATCCTCTGGCTGGATAAGTTCATAACCATAAGCAAAAGATCCCAGTTCTTCGACAACCCATTTAGCTTCCTTTTGACAATATTTAAACATGTTTGAAAAATGTTGAGAATTCTTAAATTTGTTAAAGATTTCCGCAGTTTTCTTTTGAACATATTCTGCAGTTTTATCTGAATATTCTTTTTGCATACTTTATATATCCCTCGTTTGAAAAATTATTGACTATTCAATATAGTTAAAAATTGAAATAAGTCATTAATCTCTACAATTTTTTTCCCATTTAAACCACCAGAAAAACTCATCTGGATATGATGTAGCGTTCTTATGAAACCATTCATCAATTATTTCGGCATCAATAAATTCGGGATCTGCCGAAATTAAATCGGATTCAAATTCAGGGTCTATATTCATCCGAATAGCTAGAATATTATATCGAGCACCTATATTATCATTAGGATTGCATCGAATAAGTCTTCTAAATATCTCTAACGCATCTTCAGTTTTTCCCTCTTTCCAGAGAAATAATGCCCAATTGTTGATAATTCTGATGAGGTGTCTATTTTCTAACCAGAGCCACTCCATACGTTTCGGAAACTCTCCCCTAAAATTAACTATTTTTTTTACAGCTAATTCATATCCCTTTCTTAAGATCTTTCTGGCTAAAATGAAATTCCCATCTTCAGAATAAATTTGAGCTAAATAATAATAGGTATCAAAATAGTAGGGATCTTTGTTGAGTAATGCATTTAATCGCTTAATAACTTGATCTTTAAGGAGGACAGAGTCTAATAGTTCGTCATATTCAGTGGCAACATCATAATGAGGATTATCAATGAATTCATCTATTTGTTTTCTTCTCTTTATATTTACAATCATCTTGAGTAAGCGCATATTTTAATTATATTAAAATTATTCTCTTCATTGGAATAGAGGAGTTTAAGAATTTTAAATAAATTCCATTTAAACTGTGGTGATTGTAATTCTCAAAATAGATAATTTTGATGAATAAATGAGGGAAAAATCTAATTTATAATTAATTGTTAAGGATTAAATAATAATGAAGATCTATTAAAGGAAAATTATTATTCGGTAAATTGGTTTAATTAAATTCAATTGAGAATGATTATCATTCGCTCACTTTTTTCTTACTGATTGGAAATAAAATTGAGGACTTGAATAAATAACTCTCAGCTAAATAATTAACACTTACATACCCGAAAATCGGCACTATAATCAGATAATATGTCATTAACAATATTGATAAAATCAGAGGGGATGTATGCTAATGCTTGAGAGAAAATTTCGAGTTTGTCATCAATAGTTAATTCATTATCATATTGTACGCTCCGGAAATAATCCATAAATTCTTTTCTATTCATAGATATTAATATGAGTAATATTATTCTTCTATTTAGAATTATATTTTATCTCTATTAATTATTTAGAAATTAAAAAATCATTTTGCCTTAATGATTTAAAAATTAAATAAAAACTTATTATTATAACAAAAATGGAGTAATTAAATCGACCTATACCATTAAGATCGAATTAGAAAGACAATAAGATGAATTTAGTCATTATTTTAAATAATTGCGTTACAATCATATTTTTAGCAGAATATTCAATTAAATATTAAGGATTTGCAATAGAACTTATAATAGATTATCTTAATAATTAAATTATATTAAATCAATTAAATAAAACCACGAAAATTTTTATGAAGAAGCATAATTTGTATAATTTTGGCACGATAAGAAGGATACCGTGTCCACATTGTAGTCATTTATGCTCCTTAAAAGCAGATTATTGTATTAAATGTGGTGAACCTTTACCTAAGATAGCGGTAAATCGAACTGAAGCTACCTCTCTAAGTCTTTCAGAAGAAGAATTTAATGAATCTAATTATATTAAGTTAATAGAAGAAGTCATTAGAAAGGAGATCCCAAGGAAGGCAAAAATTAATAATAAGGAATTGGGATATAAAAAGAGGGATGGAAAAATAGTGGGGCTCTCTCTTCCCTATTGTAGATTAAAATCTTTACCTCCACTTATTACGGAATTGAAATTTCTCAAAGCATTATTTCTTAATCAGAATTTTTTAAGTACTATTCCGAAGCAATTAATTCATATGCCCTCTCTTGAAATACTTGGATTAGATCATAATAAAATAGAGGAGATCCCAAACTTTTTAGTAAAATTGAAAAACCTTCGTATTTTAAGCTTAAATTCTAATAACCTGCAGGAATTACCAAAAGGCATAAGTGAATTAACTAATTTAAGAGTTCTCTTACTAAAACGAAATAACTTAAAATCCATTCCAAAGACATTAATTTTTCTTGAGAGGTTAGAGAAATTAAATCTCCGAATTAATAATATAGAATCAATACCATCTTCACTCGGATATTTTGCCACCCTTAAAGAACTTAATCTGAGTTCCAATAATTTAAAAGAATTACCTCCGACGATAGGAAATATGAAATCCTTAAAAATTCTCAATCTAAGTAATAATAAATTGACCAATTTACCATCATCTATATCCGATCTTTCTTCACTTGAATATTTAAACTTAAAAGGTAATTATTGGCTTACAACCCCAAAATCGCTAGAATCTCTGGAGCGAAAAGGACTTAAAATATTAAAATAGCAACTAAGATCCGCCCAACAGATAAAATAAATCCAGCAATGAACATAAGTACCATAAGAAATTTATGTGCTTCTTTTTTTGGAGAAAAAAGTACAAATATAAAAAGTAAAAGATTAGTAAAATTCTCGATAAAATACTACCTATATTGAAAGGAATGCTTGAACCTCCTGGACCAGAACATAAATCACTAACCCAATTGTTAAAGATGTTAAAATCTGTGAATTATTTGATAAATAATCAAGCGACAAATTTATTTAGAAGACAAAGTATAGATAGCTTTAGAACATTAAAAGGAATTCTCCCTAAAGATACGCTACAAGAATTTCAGAAGGAAAGAAAAAAAGAATTAGTAAAGGAAGAAAAAAAAGCTCCTCTTCCAAAGTCTAAATCTAATAAAGAGCTTAGAAAAAAACCTTTTTAAAAATATTCTATAATTTTCTTAATTAAAACTGGAATGTCTTGTCTTGGCTCTCCTTTCATTGGACTTTCTTTTACAGATTGTAAACCTCTTATATGAAAATGATGAGGTCTAGTTTTTACATTCCATCTATTATCATAGTTATCAAAACGCATTTGATCATCGAGATTAGGAGAAAAAATAACACAGTATGTATATTCTCCATAATCATTATAACGAATATGAAGATTGATTTCATTATGGAATATTGCTTTTAAAACGGCGCGATCTTTATAAAGAGTAATTTCTCTTATCCTATCACTATATTCTTTAATTAAGATATTATATGCTAATTGGAGCTTTTTTCGACAATCCATTTTTAATACTACCACTTAGTATTTAAAATTCTTTTAAAAGCTCTTGAAGTCTGGAATAATCCAATAAAAGTTGCCTTAATTCCACTGCATCTTCTTCAGCATTCTCATATTCTCCAGAACGTGCCTTTTCTAAGAATGATTTTGTAGACGTTTCATTCCAACGTTTTAAAATAGAGTTTATATATCCTTGGAGGGTTCTCATCTTAGAAGTTATGAGATCTTCTGCTACAGCTTTATCTAATTTAACTTGAGTCATGCTAAATAATTAAAAGAAATATATCTAAAATAATCTATCTTTTAAATTTAAAAATGCCTTTAAATTGTATAATAAAGATTTTTTATTAAATAAAGTAGATATAATTAATTTTTTTACATTTTTTAATAATAATCTATATTCGTTTAGAATTCTTTATTATCTATGTAAAAAGAAGATACTCCAATTAATGGGCTCTGAGGGAGCGCAGAAAAAATATAAAGAGGCCATGTAAAATCCGGAATCGATGGAAAAATTCATGAATGAAAAGAGAAAAGAGATATAAACATCTAAAAGATATAAATTTTGGCGTTTTAATATTATTATGGGATAAAATAAATATTAATTGAACTTAGTGATAAAAGGAATGAATACAGAAATAAAAAAAGTAGATTCTCAAGGGAAGATTGAGTTGCCACTCAAATGGAGAGAAAAAGAGCTTAGAGATGGCAATGAAGTTATTATTCTAGAAGAGGGGGGAATTCTAAGAATTATTCCAAAGAGAAAAATAGATTTAACTCAATTTTTTGATAAATTAGAATTTGATGAAAATTTAATTAATAAATTAGAAAATTGGTCTGAATTTGAAAACTATTTATCAAAAAATAAAGTGGATTAAGTCAAAATGATATAGTTAGATGCAAATATTTTTATCTATGCTTATTCAAAAATTTATTATTGGATTAACCTCAAATAAGTCTATAGAAATCATGGAGATTTCAAAACCATTGATTTATTAAATTAAAGGTAAATTTTAGATAATATAAAGTAATAAGCTGTTAAAAATGAAAGAAATACACTTTATATTAAAACATGCATTCTTCCGGGATAGTGCTTTTATCTGGTCTGATATTAACTCCGTGTTCTTCTAACGCCTTTTGAACGAGTGTCCCATCCATTTCACGCGGTTTAACTCCCTTCTCTATTGAGAGTGCAGCTGCCGTCCCTGCCGCTTCCCCGGTGCTCATGCAGGTACCACCAATCCGAAGGGCAGATTGTGCCACCCGGTCTGATGAAACGCATCGTCCAGCAATTAGAAAATTATCAATCTTGAGGGGGACGAGGCTCCGATAGGGAATGTCAAAGGGTGGATGCTTTTCGTATCTCCCGGTTTCGCTTGCATCAATGGGGTGCACATCTATCATGTATCGGCATGAGGTAATTGCGTCATCAAAGTGCGCTCCTTGGACAGCGTCTTGCTCGGTGATAACATATTCTCCCATGATGCGCCTCGTCTCTCGAACGTAAATGCTCGTTCCCGTATTCGCAACATACGCCGAACTGAAATAGGGATGAAGTCGCAGCACCTCAATCGCTTCCATAATCTGCCGTCGCGAAATGATATGGACGCGGGTAAGATCCTCAGCCTTTGTTCCATCAACATTCTTCACATGGGCGAGATTTACCAAATATTTCCCAGGGCTTACCGGCATAGGCAC
>Ga0102944_1001787_pt1 | contig 13479 bp, 13 predicted proteins | sample SalPonD_shore_MG_FD_78172 | JGI IMG/M metagenome (GOLD analysis project Ga0102944, IMG submission 78172) | Salt pond soil microbial communities from South San Francisco under conditions of wetland restoration - Salt Pond MetaG... | ecosystem: Environmental > Aquatic > Marine > Intertidal zone >...
CTTGGTTCGTAAATTTATCAACGCAACCTCACTGTCATTTCGACGACCGAATGGGAGGAGAAATCTATTCCTATATGTCTCGAACCCTGCTTGCAGGGTGAGAGACCTAGCCTCGAGATCAAAGCTCAACACCCTAGGAGCCTGTCGGACTTAGCTAAATCTACTGCAAATTCGTCAGATTTGGCCAGATTCTGTCCCGAAAGCTTTCGGGAAAATAGTACCACTATTCGCCTCAAAAGACCTCAAAATCTGTCTCATACTGACAAATTTTCGTTAAAATTTCCTAAGTCCGACAGACTCCTAGTCCATTTAATGATTTAGACCCAAATAATCAGATACATGATCCCAAATCTCTTCATGTACCTTTTCTCTCGGATTTGTGGAATCAAGGGTGATAAATCGTTTCTCCTGGCGGGCTAATTCATCAAATCCCTGAATGACCTTCTCGTAAAATTCATCTCCGGACTGCTCCATGCGATCTTTTTCGAACTTTTCCGTGCGTTTTTTGGATTCATCCAGATCAATTCTGAGATAGAAGGTTATATCGGGTACGATACCATGTCCAGCAATTTTATTCAGTATTCGAATCTGCTCAATCGATAGTGATTTTCGACCGTATCCCTGGTAGGCGGTGGTGGAATCATAAAATCGATCCAGAATCACAACTACTCCCTGTTCCAATTTGGGGATGACCCTTTCAGCGACCAACTGTGAGCGGGCCGATGAAAAAAGCAAAACTTCCGTTACCGGATCAATATCATGAGTGGAATTCAGTAAGATTTCCCGTATTTCTTCAGACAGGTACGTTCCGCCGGGTTCCCGATATACTTCAACGGGTTGATTCAGTTTATTCAATCTATTTTTTAAGAGCCGAATTTGGGTGGATTTGCCACTTCCATCAATGCCTTCGAAAGTTATGAACACAGTAAACGTAATGAATATGTTAATCTTAGCCCGGATATTTCACCAAGAATTTCTTTTCTCAGCAAAGCGAAGTTAAAATGGGGACGGAATCGTATACATATACGATGAGTAAGCCATTTTACCTTCAACGCAGCGGATGGAAAAATTTCGCAGCGTTCTACACCGTGTATTTAATTTTTAACCTTGAAAATAGATAGTTGTGTATTTACATCAATAAGTTAAATCATTATAGGATAATTCTCTGTGACATATCCGTGTTAAAAGTTTATTAGACCTCTATGATAGAAACATTTTCAGAAAGGAACAACGGTTAATACAAGTTGACTTATCAGAATAGAAATTTTTATCGTATCAACGTTTTGTGATAATTACCCTATAAAACTAAATGCATTTTAGAAGGCTTTGAAAAACCAGGGATTTTGGTCAAGATCAAAGCTTGAGTGAATTTAAAACCGGAACTTATTACCTATAAGTGAGGATTTTAAATTCTCCCGAAAACTTTCGGGAAGATATTGGACAAAAGACCGGTTTTGCAAAGCCTTCTTTTAATAATCAAAATCATCCATTAGTTCCGGGGGTTCTTTTTTGAGCGCTATAGCCAGACCGATATAGATAATCGCTGCTGCTCCCCATCCCAGTAAGGTGGCTACCACAAACCCAAAGCGAACCATTGTGGAGCTAACTCCAAAATACTTGGCTAGTCCACCACACACTCCAAATACCTTCTTATCCGTACGTGATTTAAACAGACGCTTTGATTGTTTGAGCGCATAGGAATCGAATTTCGATGATTTGGTGCCGAATTTTTCGTCCAGATCGTTTTTCATACTCTTTTTCGATTTGAAAGTTTGTTTGAACGACTCCTCATCCTTTAATGAATTCTCCATTTTTTTCTTTCGTTTTCTCTCTTTTCTGTCTCCTACCAGGAAACCGAATCCAACGGCCGTCACTAAAATTCCTCCGATTATGGGAAGCACCTCAATGACGCCGGAAAGATCAGGTCCCAGATTTAATCCCAATACATACTGAATCATGAATGTGAGTCCCATAAAAAGCATCACTAATCCGGCTAAGGTAGCGATATTCCACAGGTTTTTATCGGATTTCTTTTTTTCTTCAAGAAACTCCTCCATGGTATTTTGGAGCTCATATTCATCGAACTCCATCGATTCATCAAGGTTACCTTCGTATGTCTTATATTTTGTTTTTTCTGCCATATTTTTAACCTCCGAACACTTGATACGGACTTCTGATCAATTTGTTACAGAATGGGTCTGAGAAACCGTTCTTTTAACCAACACCCCTGCCATTGACAAGACATCTATTGGTAGTTATAACGTTTTATTCACCTCAAACATTTGATCTCAGGATGAATTATTCGAATTTACCATCCTGACAGATACCGGAAAACCTTATCCATTAATATACAAAATACACGGTGAGATTAAGCCGGGTCGGGTAATGATTTCAAGAGTACTTTGCAAAATACCAATGAGTCTTCGACTTCATTCGTCGTCCCTCCTCATTGCGCTTCCGAAGGCGTTCGGAACGTTATAAGAGCGCAGCGGAGCGAAGTCGAAATATTTCCCGGTATTTCAAAGGCCTCTTCAAATTAAACAGAGTTTTATCTATCCCCAATATATATAGAATTTCTAAAGTAGTTATTCGACTACTCTTTTTTCGGTAATGATTTTATCAAGTGAAACATCATATTCTTCGACGGGAATTCCATTTTCTACGATTCCCAGGTCGAAAGTGAGTCCAATTTTGGGGCAATCCACACGGGACAAAAACCGGTCATAGAACCCTTTGCCATAGCCAATACGGTTTTTCTGCAGATCGCCCCCCAGCATGGGAACGATGACCAGGTCTATTTTAGAAACCCGGACCCTACGACCAATGGTAGGCTCCGGAACGCCCCAGTCATTGGGTGAAAGATCATTCATCCGGCTGATTTGAATATGTGTTAAACTGACGTCGTCCATATGCATAACCGGAACGATTACGTTTTTTCCACTACTCAACATATGCCGGAGAAGTAGATGGGTATCGACTTCTTTACGATCATTCATCGATACATAACAGTGAATATTTCGTGCTTTTTTATATTCAACCTGCCCTAACAAAAGCTTTGCAATCATTTTGGAATGTTGCCGGTACATTTCGTCCGGAATATTCTGCCGTTTGTTGAGCAGTTCTTTTCGAACCTGCTTTTTTTCTTGCTGATAATCCACGTGCTAACCGGTTCTCACAAGTATATCAGTTTGTGTTCATGAAAGGCGTGCTCCTGATCATCCAGTTGTTCGAGTATTTGATCCCACAAATCAAGCCCGTATTTATTTAAAAAGTATATAAATGATATAGAACGCTCCTGCAACCCATCGCCCGGGAACAGTTGTTCCCTGATTTTTCGTATTCGATTCAGTTGAATTTCTTCCTGCTTCTTGGTCGCCCGGTGAACTTTGCCTTTCAGCTTATCCAGCTCATTATAGTAAGCGGCTGTAGCTTTACCGGCAGCTTTTTTTAGCGTGGGATCTATTTCCTTGATAATTTCCGAATAACGATCTTCCATCTGCTGGACTTCTCCCTTCCATTGCCCAAACAATTTCTCGATATCTACATCTTCCGCCTGCTCTACGTAAGCCGACTCCAGGTCTTCAATCCGCTGATTGTAATCTTTGAACTCAAATGGTAACTTTTTCATAATGCGCTCAATAGATGACTCGATGAGCGTACCGCTAAATCGCGGAAAGATGATCGGCATTTGCAGATCAAAAACTTCATAGATTTTCTTCATCTGGGCATAATAGGCCACTTCTCCGGGACCGCCGACATATCCGATGGTGGGTAACAGTTTATCCTGCAAAATGGGACGAAGAAATACATTCGGAGAAAATTTTTCTGGTTTTTCACGAATCTTATCCACGAGCTCATCAGAAGTCCAGGTTTGCTCGTTATAGCTCCAGGAACCGGAGTTGTACTTCATCTTCACCCGACCTTTCTGCGCATCGTGATAGAAAAGATTGGAGTCGTACAGCTTTACCTGTTGATGAAATTCATCATCCACTTTTTCGGACTGTTCATTTAAACGTTCTGAAATCTGATCCGCTTTTTGAATGGCGGTACAGAGTGCATCGGACAGGTATTTTTTTAATTCCACATCGTGACTTCCAGCCAGTACCAAACCATGTTGACCGAATAAGCGGGTCATCAACCTGCCAAAGGCTTGTCCAAAGGTCGCCCCTTCTTTATAACAATCGTCCAGCATATTCCACAACTTTTTCGTAAAATCGGTCGTACGCATGATTTCAAATACCGAGTTCCGAAAATCGCCGTAGGTGTCATCAAATGTTATTTCGGAGACCGCATAAGGAGCTTTCACCGGCGATTCGTAACTGAATGACGTAATATTATTACGCCGGGGAAAAGCCACCGATTTGATTTCATCATAATCGTGATCTTCGTCCCCGAGCCAAAACACGGGAACTACGGGCCGCTGTAGCTGTTCTTCCATCTTCCGGGCGTGGTGAATAGCCGTTATGGTTTTAAATACGGTATATAATGGTCCACCATAAAGATTGACCTGTTGCCCCGTAACCACAGCCAGCGAACGTTCATCCTTCAAGCGTTTCAGGTTATTTTGAACGGGCTCCGGTGGATCAAATTGGTTATTAAAAGAAGTGAGCGCATTTACTATATTTGCCCGGTCTCCGTGAAACCTAAAGGAATCTGCCCGTTTGCAGATTTCTTCATTTTTAAAGGGATTGCCGTTGTAATAATGAGCTAATTTTTCAAAATCGTTTACAAAAGTAGTAAATAATGTAGATAGTTCCAGTTCATCAAACGAATAATTTTCCAGCTCCAAAAACCTATCCTTTCAATTTTTTTATCTGATCTCTTAGCTTGGCAGCTTTTTCGTATTCTTCTTTCTCTATCGCTTTTTCAAGATCCCGTTTTAAGGCATCAATCTTACTAATGTCGCCCTTGGCTTCTTCTGCAGCTTCCTCGGAGGGTTCGCTGGAGATATCCGATTCTATATCATCTTCGCTTGATTCGGACAATATACCAGCTTCTTCCAGGATGGAGTCGGCTACAAAAATGGGAGCATTAAATCGGATAGCCAATGCAATAGCATCACTGGGCCGGGCATCCTGCTCCATCTGTTCGCCATTCATATCGTAAATGATACGAGCATAAAATGTCCCTTCACTCAGATCATTGATAAATATTTGTTTTAATTGTGCGTTGAAGCTCTGGATAACATTTTTCAGCAAATCATGTGTCATGGGGCGAGGCGGTTTAATGTGCTCCAATTCCAGAGCAATAGCCTGGGCTTCGAACGTTCCTATGATAATGGGTAACCGTCGTTTACCCTCTATTTCATTTAGAATTAATGCATATGCACCACCACTGCTGGGACTCGTTGACAACCCCAATATGTCCATGCGAATTCTATCCACTTCGCCTCCTTCTCCTACGCTTTAATTTTAGGTTTTCTAGTATGCTCAATTTCTATTTATTATAAGGTAATGATTTTTGACTTTCACATAAACATAAGGTTGTTTTCTTTACTTATGTACCAATACGAAGAATTCATATAAATATTACGAAAAAAACCTCAAAATTTATCTTAATAAAGCCTATATTCTATGCCTTGCATAAAGATTGACATTTGATAACATTGACAATAATTTCCTGCGTTTCATTAGAACTAATTTGATATTATGCTAAATAATTATCTTCCCATACTGATACTTTTAGGTGTTGCGGTAATTCTGGCCCTGATTTTTATGGTGTTATCAAAAGTTTTGGGCCCGTTCCGGCCAAATAAAATCAAGCTCAATCCATACGAAAGTGGTATGGACCCGGTTGGCGAGGCGCGCGAACGATACACCATCAGCTTCTACCTGGTGGCCATGGAATTTATTGTATTTGACCTCGAAGTAGTATTTATTTACCCTTGGGCTGTGCGTTTCCTCGACCTTGGCCTTGGAACGTTCATAGCTATGATGGTATTTATTGTAGTGTTGTTCATTGGCCTGATTTATACGCTAAAAAAAGGTACTTTGGACTGGGATTATAAACGGAATCTTTAAAAATATTTAATTTTCAAAATAACCAATATGGGTTTAGAAAGTGCATTAGGTGAAGGTTATCTCACCACTCGAATCGACGATTTGGTAAACTGGGCGCGTTCCAACGCGGCATGGCCTATGCCTATGGGACTCGCATGCTGCGCTATCGAAATGATGGCATTTGCAGGTCCACGTTACGATGTTTCCCGTTTCGGCTCCGAGGTGCTTCGATTTTCACCTCGCCAGAGCGACGTAATGATTGTAGCCGGATGGTGCAGCTATAAAATGTCGCACGCGATACGACGGATCTGGGATCAGATGCCTGACCCCAAATGGTGTATCGCCATGGGAGCCTGCGCATCGACCGGTGGCATGCACCGATGCTACGGCGTTGTTCAAGGCGTTGATAATTTCCTCCCTGTCGATGCCTACGTTTCCGGCTGCCCCCCTCGTCCCGACGCTGTATTACACGCCCTCATGAAAATTCAAGATAAAATTAGAACCGAACACTCCGTATTACTGGACACCTGATCATGGAACTATCTCCGGAATTACAAAAAGTTATTGATGGTCTGAAGGATACCTTTGAATCCGACTACGAAGTGACCGAACAATATCGGGGCGATACGATTATTCGGGTTAAACCGGATCATATCGTCGATATTTGTAATTATCTGAAAGAAAAACATCATTTCGTTTACCTGGCCGATATTTTCGGAACCGACCGTTTCACTTCGGATGATCGCTTTGAGGTTATATATAATATAGTATCATTGAAAACCCAGCAGCGATTATTTCTGAAAACCCGTTGTGAGGAAGAAAACCCTCACTTGAACTCGGTAACCAGCGTATGGCCTGCGGCTAACTGGTTTGAACGGGAAACATACGACATGTTTGGCATCGTCTTTGAAAATCATCCCGACCTTCGCCGCATGTTCATGCCGGAAGATTTTGATTATCATCCCCTGCGCAAAGAGTTTCCGTTGCTGGGAATCCCCGGTTCCATCGAATTGCCAAGTAGTACTCCTGACACAGAATAAAACGCATTTATGGATCCTAAAGAAATTAACACCAAAGTTAATCCAAGTTTTTTCAAAGAGCACCAGAGAGCTCTTTATAAAAGTTTAGAGGACAAACACACCACGGTTGAGGCCTACGATTCGGAAGACCCGCTGGGCAGTAAAATGATCCTGAATATGGGTCCCCAGCACCCGGCCACGCACGGAGTATTACGACTGGTGCTGCAGCTGCAGGGTGAGACCATTGAAAAATCCAAGCTCGATATCGGTTACCTGCACCGGGGCGTTGAAAAAATTGCAGAGAATAAAACTTACCAGGAATTCATGCCCTATACCGACCGCATGGACTACCTGGCTCCTTACAATAACAATATTGCCCTTTGCACGGCTGTCGAAAAAATTGCCGATGTGGAAGTCCCTGAACGCGCCCATTATATACGAATGATCGGGGCTGAACTCTCACGTATTTCCTCACACCTGATCTTTTTGGGGACCATGGTAATGGATGCCGGGGCGGTCTCCTTTTTCATCTGGACCTTTCGGGAGCGTGAAAAAATCCTGGATATCTACGACCAGATGACGGGTCACCGATTCACGGTATCACACTCCCGCATCGGTGGCGTTGCCAGTGATCTGACCGATCAGGCTATAGCACAGATTAAAGAATTTACCGAAACCTTCCCACAGGAACTCAAAGATTGGCATATGATGCTCGATCGTAACCGTATATTCTACGATCGCATGGAAAATGTAGGTAACCTTTCGACGGAAGACGCCATTAAAATCGGAGCTACCGGCCCTACGCTGCGTGGTTCCGGCATTCAATACGATATTAGAAAGCTTGAACCCTACGCCCGGTACGATCAGGTCGATTTTGAAGTCCCCACACGTATGGAAGGTGACAACCTGGCGCGTTATTATGTGCGCATGGAAGAAATGCAAGAAAGTATTCGAATTATCGAACAATGCCTGGAGAAAATGCCCAAAGGACCTGTTCGTGCCGACAACGCCAAGCAGGCTTATCCATCCAAAGATGAAGTCTACTATTCAATGGAGGGTATGATTCATGATTTCATGATGACGGATATCGGCATTTGCCCGCCCGAAGGATACGAAACATACCATGCAGTAGAAGGCCCCAAAGGCGAGCTTGGTTATTATATTCAAAGTGACGGTACCGGCCACCCGTGGCGATTACATATTCGAACTCCTTCTCTGGCAAACCTGCAGGCCCTCGAAGCCGCACTGGATGGAGAAATGGTGGCAGACACCGTAGTGATTATTGGTGGTTTTGACCCGGTAATGGGAGATTCTGACAAATAAAAAATTATTATGGCTGAACTAAAATTTGATAAAGAAGACCTAAACGAGATTGAAAAGATCAAGGCAAAATACCCTACGAACAAGGCAGCTACACTTCAGGTTCTCTGGGTTGCGCAACGAAAATTTGGTAATGTGAAACCTGAAGTTCAGGAGCTGGTTGCCGAAACTCTTGATCTACCTCACTCACATGTTCACGGTGTAGCAAGTTTCTATACACAGTATTATAAAGAGGAAACAGGTAAATTTGTTCTCGACGTTTGCACCTGCCTGAGTTGTCAGCTCTGTGGCGCCTACGATATTGTAGATTATATTGAGGACCAACTGGGTATCAAACTGGGCGAAACCACAGACGACGGCATGTTCACCCTTCAGGAAGTTGAATGCCTTGGGGCTTGCGGTTATGCTCCGATGATGCAGATTACCAACGGGGTTTACGTCAACAACCTGGATAAGGAAAAGGTGGATAACGTCTTGAATGATCTAAAGAACGGCAAAATGCCCGCGTACGAACAGATGCAACTTCCTCAACACGAATCTACAACCGAGTAATAATAAAATAGTATGGCTCAAGACTGGAAAGATTACGAACCCGTATTACTTCCCAACATTCCCGATATTCACAAAATAGATGTATATATGGAAAATGGTGGTTATGAAACCATCAAAAATGTTTTGGAAAGTGATGAATGGACGCCCGAAAAAGTAACCAACGAAGTTAAAGCGGCAAATTTAAAAGGTCGTGGTGGCGCAGGATTTAATGCGGGGTTGAAATGGTCGTTCATGCCGGAACCCGATGGCGGTCCCCGATATTTGGCAGCCAATGGGGACGAATCCGAACCGGGCACCTTCAAGGACCGCAAGATATTTGAATACAATCCTCATCAGTTTATCGAAGGTGCATTGATCGCTTCGTACGCCATGACTATTGATGTGGTTCACGTCTATATCCGGGGCGAGTATAAATCCTGGATCGACATGTTCCAAAAAGCTGTAGACGATGCCTATGAAAAAGGTTTTCTCGGGAAAAATATTTTTGGCAGTGGTCACAGCGTTGACATGTACGTTACTTCCGGCGCAGGAGCTTATATCTGCGGTGAAGAAACCGGTATGATGGAATCTTTGGAAGGCAAACGCGGCTACCCTCGGACCAAGCCTCCCTTCCCTGCTCAAAAAGGTTTATGGGGACGTCCAACGACGATCAACAATATTGAAACTCTTACAAATGTACCGCTGATCATTAAAAATGGGTCAGATTGGTTTAAAAATATCGGCCCTGATGATCACCCCGGACCTATTCTCTACGGAATTTCGGGTCATGTTAACAAACCGGGCGTTTATGAACTCCCCTCCGGAATGCCCATTAAAACTCTTATTGAAGAAGTAGCTGACGGCATTCGGGGAGGTAAGAAATTTAAAGCACTGATTCCCGGTGGAGCATCCACCCCGGTACTGCGTGCCGATATGTGCGAAGGCGTAACCATGAATGCAGATTCCTTACGTGAAGCCGGAACCCTGATGGGTACAGCAGGCATGGTTGTTATGGATGAAGACACGGATATGGTGGAAGTACTTTGGCGAATCACGCACTTTTTCCATCACGAATCGTGCGGACAATGTACGCCATGCCGCGAAGGAACCGGTTGGCTTGAAAAATTATTATTGAAAATTCGAGAGGGTCGAGGTGAAGTTAAGGATTTGGATCTTCTGCTCGATCTTACGACACAAATGGAAGGTCGTACCATTTGTGCACTGGCTGATGCTGCCGCATGGCCGGTACGCAATACGATCAATCGTTTCCGCGACGAATTTGAACAACGTTGCAAAAAAACTGCTCACGCTTTAGCGTAAATCATTCAAAACTGCAGAAATTCTTATGTCAGAGATTTTTATAGACGGTAAGCGATACGAATTTGAAGGGAAACCCAAACTCCTTCAATTCATGCTGGACCACGGACTGGAAGTGCCCTTTTTCTGTTACCATCCATCCATGTCTATTCCTGCCAACTGCCGGCAGTGCATGGTGAAGCTGGGGCAATATCAAAAAGACAGGGAAACCGGAGAATATGAGCTCGATGATGATGGAGAGCGTCAAATTCGCTGGTTCCCCAAAATGATGACTTCCTGTAGTACCACAATGTCCGACGGGATGGTGGTACAAACACAGGAAACTTCTGAAGAAGCGGCCCGTGCCCAAAAAGACACGCTGGAATTCATATTGATCAACCACCCGCTGGATTGCCCGATTTGTGATCAGGCCGGCGAGTGTCCGCTCCAGATTCAAACGTATAAATACGGGCCGGAAGGCAGTCGTTTTGAGGTTCAGAAAGTCCATAAACCCAAACGGGTTCAGCTTGGTCCACGTGTAACGCTTGACGCCGAACGATGCATCAACTGTACACGTTGCGTGCGCTTCGCTGATGAAATCAGTAAATCACATCAGCTCACCATCGTTTCCCGCGGCGATAAGAACTATCCCGCCACATCACCAGACGAAACCTTTGATGATCCCTATTCACTGAATACGGTAGACATCTGCCCGGTAGGCGCTCTAACCTCTACGGATTTTCGCTTCAAGGCACGTGTTTGGGAAATGAATCAAACGCCCAGCATCGACATTACGAATGGCAAAGGTTGCAGCGTTGATTTCTGGACACGCGATAACCTGATTTTACGCATCACCCCACGGCACAATCCTGAAATCAATGATTATTGGATGCCGGATGCCGGACGAGATGCTTATAAATTATTTAATGAAAATCGCGTCTCCCGTCCCGATCTCAAACTGGATGGCGACAATCAAACCAAAACTTCGTGGAATAACGCGATTCAAACTTTTGCTGAAGTGCTGGAAGCGCACAAACCCGAAGAAGTTTTGGTTATCGGTAGTCCTCATGCCAGCGTGGAAGAAAATTATATTCTTCAAAAATTCTTTAACGTATTTGGAGTCTCCGATACCAATTTCGTACCCCATATCGTCCCCGATGCCGGAGACGGTTTCCTGCTCACCGATGATCAGGCTCCAAACACCAACGGTTGCCGTTTATTGAAGCTGCAGGAACAAAGTGATGCTGTTTTACAACAGGCATTGAGTTCGGGTGACTACAAAGTGGTCGTCCTCTTAAATGATGATCTTATTGGCCGTGATGTCCTGAATTCAGACGCCTTCGATGCGCCGTTCGTAATTTCTCTCGCTACCAACAATACCGCAACCACCAAGGCATCGGACCTGGTGATTCCAATCACGTGTATAGCCGAACATGCGGCAAGCTACGTGAATATTGATGGACGCATCCAACGTTCCTACCCGGCAAAAGAAACAAAGTACACCAATCGCCGGCTAAACCTGGAAATGTCGGAAGGCCGACTCGATCGTTTTGGTACCAACTTCGATAACTGGGTGACCGAAGATAACAAAGTAGATTGCCTGCCGGCCTGGGAGTTTTTCAGCCGGCTTGCAGATCGTATGGGTATCGAGCTGGAATTCGAAAATTCACGAGATATTTTAATCGAGATTAATGAAACTGTGCCTGCTTTCAAGGATGTAACGTATGAACGTATCGATGAAGAGTACGGGGTACAGCTTCCGTTAAATCAAGAAGAAGTTAAACAAGCTTAAATCGTATAAATTAAATTTTCATGGTTGTTACAACTACATCCTACATTATACTGGCTATTGCGCTATTCATGCTCCTAAATTCTGCGGCCATTGCGGTTTATGCGGAACGGCGGGTATCGGCATTTATTCAAAACCGAATCGGACCGAACCGTGTGGGCCCCAAGGGACTGCTTCAGCCCATAGCCGACGTGGTAAAATTATTGCTTAAAGAAGATGTTACCCCGATTCAGGGTTACAAAACGTTACATGCAATTGCCCCGATGATACCGTTGGTCACCGCACTGATGACCGTGGCGGTATTACCTTTCGGACAAGGTATTTTTGTAACGGATATCAATGCCGGCGTGCTTTATTTGTTGGCTATTGCATCCCTGGGGGTTTATGGAGTTACACTTGCCGGGTGGTCTTCAAACAGTAAATATTCATTGCTCGGTGGCCTTCGATCTGCGGCCCAGATGATTAGTTACGAATTGCCCATGGGCATGGCTATTGCTTCCTGTATTTTGTTCGCCAATTCCCTAAGCCTGGTGGATGTTGTCAATTCCCAGGCCGGGTGGTGGAATATTTTCCGTAATCCCATCGGAGGCATTATTTTTATTGTGGCTGCTTTTGCAGAAGCCAATCGCACACCTTTCGACCTTGCAGAGGCCGAGCAGGAACTTGTTGGTGGCTTTCACACCGAATATAGTGGTATGAAATTCGGGATGTTTTTCCTGGCTGAATACATGCATGTGGTCATCCAAAGTATGTTGATCACGGTCTTTTTCTTTGGCAGCTATCATCTCCCCTTCGCCAAATTCTGGTTACCCGAAATGGGAGCTACGGCCAAAGCCATACTCGACCTGATCGTCTTTACGTTGAAGACCGGGTTCTTTGTCTTCTTCTTTATCTGGGTAAGATGGACCATTCCAAGATTCAAATACAATCAATTGATGAAGCTTGGATGGAGCAAAATGCTGCCTTTAAGTATTGTCAATTTTGTGGTCCTGGCGATTTTGATTTTTGCCTATCACAGCTTTATCGGCTAATATTTTAAAAATTTATTTGAAGAAGCTTTAAGCAGGCTTTCATTAAGTTGGAAGCCTGCTTTTTTTTCATATATTTTACTCTAAATTAACCCTGACAGGGTTCTGAACCCTGTCAGGGTTTCGTTGTCCCAGGAGTCTGTCGGACTTAGGAAATATTAACGAAAATTTGTCCCTTTGAGACAGATTTCGAGGTCTTTTGAGGCGAATAGTAGACCTATTCTCCCGTCCCGAACGCTTTCGGGGCGGGACGGATCGAATTTGCAGTAGATTTAGCTAAGTCCGACAGGCTCCTAGCTTAAAATTTATTTCAAGAGATGTAATTATATCTTTACTAACTCTTCCAGAAATTGAAAACCCTTGAAGAGGACTTTGCAAAACCGTGCTTTTGTCCAAATTCTTCCCGAAAGTTTTCGGGAGGTTTTGAAATCACTCAGGCTTTGACTTTGACCAAAATCCCTGGTTTTGCAAAGCCCTCTTGAAGTAAATAAACTATC
>Ga0102944_1001788_pt1 | contig 13478 bp, 11 predicted proteins | sample SalPonD_shore_MG_FD_78172 | JGI IMG/M metagenome (GOLD analysis project Ga0102944, IMG submission 78172) | Salt pond soil microbial communities from South San Francisco under conditions of wetland restoration - Salt Pond MetaG... | ecosystem: Environmental > Aquatic > Marine > Intertidal zone >...
AACCGCAGGCTCCTCCGGTTGTAGTGCTCCCCCGCCAATTCCTTTAAGTTTCATCCTTGCGGACGTACTTCCCAGGCGGCTCGCTTCACGGCTTCCCTACGGCACAACGCAGGCTCGTAGCCTGCGTCACACCTAGCGAGCATCGTTTACGGCTAGGACTACCCGGGTATCTAATCCGGTTCGAGACCCTAGCTTTCGTCCCTCACCGTCGGGTCCGTCCTTCCGAGGCGCTTTCGCCACCGGCGGTCCGTCCAGGATTACAGGATTTCACTCCTACCCCAGACGTACCCCTCGGATCTTCCGGCCCCAAGCCGAACAGTATCTGCCGGACGCCCATCCGTTAGGCGGATGGATTTCCCGACAGACTTGTTCGGCCGGCTACGGACGCTTTAGGCCCAATAACAGCGGCCATCACTCGGGCTGCCGGTATTACCGCGGCGGCTGGCACCGGTCTTGCCCAGCCCTTATTCGTACACCTCCTTACGGTGTACAAAAGCGAGGACTGTATGCCCTCGCACTCGGGGTCCCCTTATCGCACTTTCGTGCAGTGTAAAGGTTTCGCGCCTGCTGCGCCCCGTAGGGCCTGGAATCTTGTCTCAGATTCCATCTCCGGGCTATTTGCTCTCACATCCCGTACCGATTATGGGCACGGTGGGCCGTTACCCCACCGTCTACCTAATCGGCCGCAGCCACATCCTATGGCGCCGGAGCCTTTCCGGCTCCCCGCATTCCAGCGTGGGAGCCGTATCGCGTATTGTCCTCAGTTTCCCGAGGGTATCCGCGTCCATAGGGTAGTTTGGCCACGTGTTACTGAGCTGTTCGCTACGGGTCTGAACCCGTGCAACTAGCATGGCTAAGTCGGACCCCGATAGCAATGGCCTCCGGCAGGATCAACCGGAATGGGCTCCGGGCGTGGCCCGGAGTGGGTGTTAGGCGGGTGATGCATCCCTGAGGGATGCACACCGTATCTGGTCGTCGATCTACGAGAGACCGATCGGGTGTCACCGAACTGTCGTGGCTAACTTCAGATCCCATCTGTACGGCGGGGCCGCAGGGGTGGAATCCTCACGTCCGTTTGCGGACCTGTAGATTGCTTCGTCCGGGTATTAAACCCATCGAAGCGGTCCGGTTCGGCCGGCCCTCGAGCGACGATGCGCGGGGGCCGACGTTCCGCTCCCACCTACCCCGGTGCCGTCCTTAAACGCGTCGACTCGTCGGGCCGCGTGGGCCGGGCTGACACGCCGCCTGCGTGGCGGTGACAGGGTCGCGAGGCCCGGGCGACGCGAGCGGCGGCGGCTCGACGCGGGGGTTGGGATGGGCGGCGGCTCGACGACGGGGCCCTACGAGCGGTGTCTCGGCGTGCTGGACCGGCTCCACTCGGGCGACGGTTGGCTCCACTCGGGCGACGGTTCGTTACACACCCACGCGCGAGGCGTGGGCACGAGCGTCGAATCGAGGACGAAAACGGGAACTGAGGACGGGCCGTCGAGCGCCTCCGAGGGCACTCGGGGCGGGGGCCGGCCGAGAGAAGCGGCGCGGGCGCCAGCCTAGGCTTCGATGTGCTCGATGCCCTTCTTCGAGACGTTCGCCTCGGTGATGCGCTGGGGCATCCAGTCAGGCTTGTCGGACGGCGCGGTCGTCTCCCAGGCCCAGGCGTCGTAGATGTGGACCTTGTCCGTCCCCTTCTCGCGGAGCCGGAGCTCGATGCGCTCGGCCGCCTCCTCGCTGCTCCCCACCTCCGTGAGCCGCCGAGCCGCCTTCAGCGCCGCCTGACGCGGGGTGTTGCCGCTGAAGACCGAGGTCTCGTCGCCGGCACTGTCTTGCAGCGCAAAGTTCCGTTTACCATCCTCTCGTACCATGATTCGGGCCTCCACCAGCACCAACCGCTGGTACGGATATAAATATATCGGCAAAATGAGTGGTCGACGGGGGGAACAGTTAAATAGTGGCAGGAGGCGGCGGGGTGACCGGCCGAGCGGACGGCCGTCTGACGAGTGAAGGAACGCTTAAGTACATCGTCCGGCCAGGCCAATATAAGGCACCCGCATGGTCCGGAAGAAGAAGCTGAGCCCGAGTGGGGCCAAGGACGACGCCGGCGAGTACCACAACGCCCACATCAACCTCCACGAGGACGAGATGGAGGTCGCCGGCATGGCCATCGGCGACGAGGTCTTCGTCCGGGTACGCGAGGACAAGATCATCATCCAGAAAGCCGACCAGGACGAGGTCGAGCACGACTTCTGACCCGGACTGACGGCCCGGGATGACCCCCTATCGGCTGCTGAAGCCCCTCCTCTTCACCCTGCCCCCCGAGCGAGCCCACGGGCTCGTCACCGCCGGACTCGAGGCGCTCCAGGACACGCCCGTCGAGCGCCTCGTCGCCCGACGGCTGACCGTGACCGACCCTCGACTCCGCGTCGAGACCATGGACCTGGCGTTCCCGAACCCCGTCGGCCTCGCCGCCGGGTTCGACAAGGACGCCCGCCTCCCCTCGATGCTTGCCAGCCTCGGCTTCGGCCACATCGAGGTCGGCGGGGTCACCGCCCGGCCCCAGCCAGGGAACGACCGGCCGCGGCTGTTCCGCCTGCCGGCCGACGAGGCCCTCGTCAACCGGATGGGGTTCAACAACGAGGGCGCCGACGCCGTGGCCGAGCGCCTCGCGGCCGGCCCGAGGCCCGACGTCCCGCTCGGGGTCAACGTGGGGAAGTCGAAGGCGGCCGACCCGGCCGACGCGCCGGCGGACTACCGGTACACGGTCGAGCGGCTCGGGCCACTCGCCGACTTCGTCGTCGTCAACGTCTCCAGCCCCAACACGCCCGGCCTGCGCGACCTGCAGCGCCGAGGGCCCCTGACCGACATCCTCGAGGCGGCCCAGGACGCCGGCGCGGACCCGCTGCTCGTCAAGCTCTCGCCGGACCTCGCCGACGAGGCCGTCGCGGACGTCGTCTCGCTCGCCGAGGAGCTGGGGCTCGACGGCATCGTGGCGACCAACACCACGACGGGCCGGCCCGGGACGCTCACGAGCCCCCGTCGGCACGAGACCGGCGGGCTGTCCGGCCGGCCCCTCGAGGCCCGCTCCACGGCGCTCGTCCGGTTCGTCGCCGAGCGCACCGACCTGCCGGTGGTGGGCGTCGGCGGCGTCTTCACGGCGTACGACGCCTACCGCAAGATCCGCGCGGGGGCCACGCTCGTCCAGCTCTACACCGGCCTCATCTACCGGGGGCCGACCATCGCCGAGCGCATCAATCGCGGCCTGGCCACGCTGCTCGAGCGCGACGGCTTCGACCACGTGGCCGACGCGGTCGGGGCCGACCTCGACTGAGCACCGCGCCGTCGCGATTCGGCGGCGGGTATTACGGCCCACGGGCCCGTTCGCGCCTCCATGGGACGCGCGAACGCGCACGACCTCGACTGGGAGACGGTCGACCACGGGACCGCCGGCTGGCGACGCAAGCGCCTGGGCCGGGCGGCCGACGGCGAGGCGCTGGGCTGCAGCCTCTACGAGCTGCCGCCCGGCAAGCGTTCGTGGCCCTACCACTACCACGCCGCGAACGAGGAGGCGCTCTACGTCCTCGAGGGGACGGGGACGCTTCGGACGGGCGACGGTGAGACGCCGGTCTCGGCCGGCGACTACGTGACCTTCCCCGCCGGCGAACGCGGCGCCCACCGCGTGGTCAACGAGAGCGACGAGCCGCTCCGGTACCTGCTGGTCTCGACGATGGTCACGCCGGACGTGACGGTCTACCCCGACTCGGCGAAGGTGGGCGTGTTCGTCGGGGCGGCGCCGGGCGGCGCGGGCGAGCGGTCGGTCAACGGGTTCTACCGCCTCGAGGACGAGGTCGGCTACTGGACGGGCGAGGACGACGAGGCCTGACTGAAAACGGGGTGACGCCGGCGAGCTCGTTCAACGGCCGCCGTTGCGGAGGAGGTCGTTCACCACGACGCCCACCCCGGTCGCGACCATCGAGCGGGTGGTGGTCAGGCACCGTTCAGGCACGAACACGAGCGTTCGCGCCGAAACACGGGCGCGAACACACTACGATTGCAGCGCGTCGAGCCGGAACTCGAACGCGGCCACCGGCAGCTCGAGGTCGTGCTCGACGAGGACCCGGGGGTGGAGCTCGCCGATGACCCCCGCCACCTCGCCGTCGAGGACCACGTCGGCCACGCGTCCGTCGATGAACGACGGGTGGTCGGTCGGCGGCGTCTCGAGGGCGGCCCCGAACCGGTCGGCGAGCACCTGGAGCCGGCCCTTCGCGTCCTCGTACGACGCGTCGGTTCGGGCGACGACGGCCGCCACCGTCCGCCACTCCGCCACGCCGGTCGCCTCTTCGGGGGCGACGCGGGCCGCGAGGCCGATCTCGGCGAGGTCCTGCGGGTAGGCCCGGTGGGTGTTGCGCTCGAGGACGAGCAGGAGCGAGGCCAGCGCCCAGGTCCGCACCTGGGCGTACTCCTCGGAGTAGGGCTCGAGGATGGCGACCGGCTCGCCGCCGCCGACCCCCTCGAAGGCCGGCTCGATGCCCATCCGCTCGAAGTTCGCGGCCTCGCCCACGAGGTTGAAGTTCAGGAGGTCCTCGAACCCCAGGCCGACGAGGACCTCCCGGACGGCCCGCTCGAGCCGCGTGGTCGGGTTCCGGCCGCCGACGGTGGCCACGTCCGGGTAGCGCGGCTCGAGGTCGTTGAAGCCGTAGGCCCGCCCCAGGTCGTCGATGACGTCCAGCGGGTGCAGGACGTCGACGCGGTAGGGCGGGATGCCGATCTCGTAGCTTCGAGCCGCCTGGCCCCCCGACGGTTCCACGTCCAGGCCAGACCGCTCGGCCAGGTCGACGACCTGGGCCACCTCGAGCGGGATGCCGAGCACCCGCTCGATGCGGTCGTGGGAGACTGACTTGTGGTCGACCTCGAGGTCGGGCCGCTCGAGGTCGCGGTCGGGGTAGTCGACCGTCACCCGCTCGACCGTGGCCCCGCGGGCGTCGAGCGCGTAGCAGATGATGTTGCACATCCGGTCGATGGTCCACTGGTCGGTCCCGGTCAGCTCGACGAGCAGGTCGCGCGAGTCGGTCGAGACCTCCGTGCGCCGGCCGTTGATGACCGGCGGGAAGGAGAACAGCCCGATGTCGTCGTAGATGGCCGGCAGCCGCTCGTAGTCGTCGACGATGGGGGCGTACTTCCGACCGACGGGGTGCTCCGCCAGCACCTCGCCGGGGGTCAGCTCCGCGTCCGAATCGAGCGGGACGAACGTGTCGCCGTCGCGGGCGACGCCGGTGTAGGTGATGCTGTTCGAGCCGGACTCGGTGGCGGGCGCGCCCTTCAGCATCGTCAGGTCGTGGATGCCGATGGCGCCCTTGGCCCGGTCGCGGCCCATCGTCGCGTGGAGCTTCTCCTGGAGCTGGATAAGCGACTGCAGCCCGCGGTCGGACAGCGACGCCCCGCGGACGACGGCGCCGGTGACGAACGGCCGCTCGTCCGGGACGGCCTCGTCGACGACGAAGGTCCAGTCCGGCGCGTTCGTCTGGGGGACGTAGACGCCGCGGTCGTCGCCGTACTGGTAGCGCAGCGACCGGGCGACGCCCTCCACCGAGAGCCGGTCCAGCCGGTCCGGGGCGAACTCGAGCTGGAAGGCCCCCTCCGCCGTCTCGCCCTCGAACTCGAGGCCCAGCGCGAACAGGTCCGACTTGAGCTCGTCGTCGCCCGTGTCCGGGTGGCCGGTGAGCCGGCGGAGCTCGTCGGGGTCGACCTCGACGACGGGCATCAGTAGACGACCTCCACGTTCCGCAGCAGGTCGAGGTCGCAGAGCGTCCCGTGGACGTCGCGGATGTCGTCGAAGCCGTACATGAGCATCAGCAGCCGCTCGAGGGCCAGCCCCCAGGCCATGACGTCGCACTCGACGCCCAGCGGCCGGAGCACCTCGTCGCGGAACAGGCCCGAGTTGCCGATCTCGATGAGCTCACCCGTCTCGGGGTGGTGCCCGAACAGCTCGAACGACGGCTCCGTGTACGGGTTGTAGTGGGGCTTGAACTCGAGGTCGGTGATGCCGAAGGCGTCGTAGAACTCGGTGAAGGTGCCCATCAGGTCGCGGACCGAGAGGTGCTCGGCCATCACCCAGCCCTCGATCTGGAAGAACTCGAGGAGGTGGGTCGGGTCGAGGGTGTCGTTCCGGTAGACCTTCTCGACGCTGAAGTACCGCTGGGGCGGCTCGAGGTCGCCCACGGCGGCCCCCGAGAGGTACCGCATCGAGAGCGAGGTGGTGTGGCCGCGCAGGTCGACCTCCCTGGCGACCGACTCGCTCCACGGCGAGTGGTAGCCCTCCCCGTCGGGGCCGACGCCCTCGCGATGGGCCGCGGCGACCCGCTCGACGAGGTCGGCGGGCAGGTCGGCCATCGGCGGCACGTCGAGGGCGAACTGGTCCCAGTGGGTCCGCGCCGGGTGGTCCTGCGGCATGAACAGGCAGTCGTTGATCCAGAACTCGGCGTCCGCGTGCGGGCCGGCCATCTCCGCGAAGCCCATCCCGACGAGGACGTCCTTCACGCGCTCCGCCGTCTGCCGGAGGATGTGGACGCCCCCGGCCGGCCGGCGGGGCGCGTCGGCCGCCACGTCCCACTCGGCGAACTCGACGTCGGCCCACTCGCCGCTCGTGAGCAGCTCCGGGGTCAGGGCGTCCACCGTCTCCGCGACCTCGACGCCCGCCATGAGGGCCGTCACGCCGGCGTCCGTCACCGTCACGGACCGCGTGACCGTCTCCCGCGACGCGACGAGGCCGCGACGTTCGAGCTGGTCGTAGACCGAGCCGTCCACCGACGGCGGCTCCTCGCCCGCCGCCAGCGCGTCGATGACCCGCTGCTCGGGATCTCCGTCCGAGCCGTCGGGCGCCTCGTCGGCCGCGGTGATCTCGCCCGACTCGACCGTGCCCAACCCCTTCCGGGCGTAGTTCGCCAGGGCGATGGCCACCGCCCCGTCGGCGAGGTCGCTCGCCTCGATGACCGCCGAGAGCTCGACGGCCCCCTCGTCGGCGTCGAGCGACCGCGCCGCCCGGAACAGGGCGGTCTCGGGCAGCTCGCCCCCGTTCGGCGTGGCGTAGGTCGCCCCCTCGTCCGTGAGCCGGTAGTCGACCCCCGTCTCCGTCTCGACGGCGACCAGCCCGGCCGCCTCGAGCGCGAACGCGGCCCCGGCCACGGCGTTCGGGTCCAGGCCCGTCTCCTCGGCGAGCGCGTCGGTGGCCGTGGCCGCGGTCGGGCTGGCGGCCTCCAGCACCGCGACCTGGGCGTCCGGGAGCTTCATTGCCGGGTGTCCTGTCGCGGGTCAGTTAGCGCTTACGTGTCGGTCCGGGCCGTCGGCTGTCGATTTGCATCGGGGACGGCCGGGGGAGTCGACGGGGGGCGTCCGGCGGCCGGGGATGCCGTCGAGGTCGCCCGGTCAGGACGGGGTGGACGAGGCGGGAGCAGGAGTCAGGGTGGGCTGGCGGGCCGGCGGCAGCGCTCACCGGCTGAGGAAGGAGCGTCGGTCGGCAGGGACGGGGTCCGACCCCGTATCGCCTACCCGGTCGTGGTCGCCGTCACGTTCGTCGGCGTCGGGCTCGCCGTCGGAACCACGGTCGGGCTGGACGTCGGCACCGCCGTCGGGCTAGCGCTCGGGATCGCCGTCGGGCTGGACGTCGGTATCGCCGTCGGGCTGGACGTCGGTATCGCCGTCACCGTCCCGGTCGCCGTGCCCGTCGCGGTCCCCATCGCCGTCCCGACCGCGGTGGGCGTCTCCGGCAGGTGGATCTGCCACGAGGCGTCCTCGGTCAGGGCGACCGTGAACGGGGTGTCGGCGGGCGCGCTGGTCGGGTCGGCGTAGCCCAGGGCCCAGGCCGAGTAGGCCGTTCCGCCCTGCAGCGAGACGTTGACCGTGGCGAGGACCGTCCCGTTGGCCCCGACCGTGTCGTTGCGGATCTCGACCGTGTAGTTCCCCGCCGGGACCGTCACGTAGTCCGAGGCCCCCCCGAAGCTGACGTTCTCGGCGAGGACGACCGAGCCGTTCCCGGCCGTGACGTCGACGGTCGGGGCGTCCGGCGAGAGGTGGACGATGCGGAGGGTCGAGTTGTTGGCGTCGGGCGTGAACGCGTCGTCGTTGAACGCCTGTGGGGCGAACGGCATCGCGCTGTCCGTGCTCACCTCGCCGGAGGCCGCCACCGTGGTGGCGGTCCGCGGGGCGAGGGTCAGGCTGGTGTTGTACACCGTCGCGTTCCGGTCACCCGCGAGGGTGATGGTGACGTTGTACGTCCCGGCGGGCACCGCCAGGTACGAGCTCACGTCGCCGAACGAGACGTTCGCCAGCGTGGGCTCGCTCCCGTTGCCGACGTAGACGTCGACCGCGGGCGCGTCCGGTGACGCGTGGACCACGCGCAGGTAGGCGGTGTCCTGGCTGGTCGCGGTGGCGTGGTTCCCCGACCCGACCAGGGCCATGGAGCCACCGACGACCAGGATGGAGAGCAGTACGAGTGTCAACGGTACCGAGCGGCTGGCCGACATGCCATCGTGAGAATCACGTCTGGGCCCTTCGTTATCCATCTCCATGAGGCCGCATCGGACGGCAAACCGGCCGCTAGTTCGTGGGTAAACGCCGACCGGTCGTCCCGGTTGATGCGGCCGATTTCGCGGGCTAACCGGCTGGCTCGAGCCCGTCCACGGGCCGCCGCGGACGGGTCGAACCGGCAGTCGAGCGGTAATCCGGGCTGGTCCAGGCCGCGATTGCCGGTAAGTCGAGCGTACTCGGCCGCCGTCCCGGGGACCGCAAACCGGCCACCGGGGGTGGCAGGAACTACTTTTGCGCTTCGAGGACGACCTTCCGGTCGATGAGCCAGGCCGTCGGTCGGTGGACGAGCCTCCCGGAGCGCCAGCCGGTCGCGTCGCTCCTGGTCGCCGTCCTCCTGTGTGAGCTCGTCGGTGCCTCCGGGACCGTCTTCACCGCGATGGGGCTCGGGACGTGGTACGCGTCGCTCGAGGCCCCCTCGTTCGCCCCGCCCAACTGGGTCTTCGGCCCGGTCTGGACCACCCTCTTCGCGCTGCTCGGCGTCGCCGCCTGGCTGGTCTGGCGCGAGCTGGCCGGGCCGAACGCCGCCGCCGCGCGGGTGGCGCTCTGGCTGTTCGCCGGGCAGTACGTCCTCAACGTGGCCTGGTCGGCCGCGTTCTTCGGCGCGCGGTCGCCGGCCGCGGGGCTCGTCGTCATCGCCGTGCTCTGGCTCGCCATCGTCGCGACGGTCGTGGGGTTCTGGCGCGTCGACTGGCGGGCGGGCGCCCTGCTCGTCCCGTACCTGGCCTGGGTGAGCTTCGCGACCTACCTGAACTACTCGTTCTGGGTCCTGAACTGACGAGCCCACCGATCCCGGACGGCCGCCTACGCGAACCGCGGCGCGACCCGCTCGCCCTGCTCGACGACGCCGGCCAGCGAGACCGCGTCGCCCACGTCGGCGTCGTCGGGGAGGCGACCGAGCACCGTGGCGTCGCCGAGGTCGACGAGCCCGACCCGGTAGGGCGCCTCGAAGCCCTCGGGGGCGACCGCGATGGTGGTCTGCGAGAAGACCTCGCCGGTCGTCGGCAGGGCCTCGACCGCCAGGTCGCGGGCCCCGCAGCGCGCGCAGGCCGCCTTCGGCGCCCCGGTCACGTGGCCGCAGGCCCCGCAGCGCTGGCCGAGGAGCACGCCAGCCCGGAGCCCGCGCGACCAGGCGGCGACCGTCAGGCCGTCCCCCTCGAGGAACGACTCGGGCGCGGGGGCCGGCTCGCTCACGACGCCACCTCCAGCGCCGTGACGAGCGTCGTCGCCGCGTCGCCGCCGAGGTTGTGCGCGACGGCCCGCTCGGCGCCCGCGACCTGCCGGTCGCCGGCGATGCCCCGGAGCTGCTCGGTCAGCTCGACCAGCTGGGCCGTGCCGGTCGCGCCGATGGGGTGCCCCTTGGCCTTCAGCCCGCCGCTCGGGTTGACCGGGACCTCGCCCCCGAGGGCCGTCCGACCCGCGGCGGCGGCCGGCCCGCCCTCGCCGGCCGGGAACAGCCCCAGCGCCTCGGTCGCCAGGACCTCCGCCCCGGTGAAGCAGTCGTGGACCTCCGCGACGTCGACCGCGTCCGCGCCCCACCCCGCCTCGGCGTAGGCCTGGGCAGCCGCGTCGCGCGCCGACTGCGTGGCCGTCAGGTCGAGCTTGTCCGCCAGCGGGACGACGTCGGTGGCGTGGCCGACGCCGGCTACGCGGACCGGTTCGCCGGCCAGCGTTCCGGCGACCGCGTCGCTGGCGACGACGACCGCCGACGCTCCGTCCGAGAACGGGCAGCAGTCGAGCAGGTGGAACGGCGACGCAACGACGGGGCTCTCGAGCACGTCCTCGACGGTCACGTCCCGGCCGAAGTGGGCCCGCGGGTTCAGCGAGCCGTGGTGGTGGTTCTTCACCGCGACGGCGGCGAGCTGCTCGGGGGTGGTCCCGTACTCGTGCATGTGGCGCCGGGTCAGCAGCGCGAAGACGCCCGGGAACGTCAGGCCCGAGGGCTGCTCGTAGTCGCGGTGCATCGCGCTGGCGAAGATGCGGGTCATGACGTCGGTCCCCAGGCCCGTCGCCGGCGAGCACCGTTCGACGCCCCCCACGAGGACGACGTCTTGCTCTCCCGACTGGACGGCCCGGACGGCGTGCTTGAACGCGTTCGACGAGGTCGCGCACGCGTCCTCGAACCGCTGGCAGGGGACGCCCGCGAGGCCGACGTGGGAGGCGAGTGTCGGCGCCAGGTGCGTGTCGTTCTCCGTCAATCCGCCCATGGCGTTGCCCAGGTAGAACGCGTCGACCTCGCCCGCCGTCACGCCCGCGTCGTCGAGCGCCGGGAAGGCGGCCTCGGCGAAGAGCTCAGTCAGGGGCTCGTCGTGGACGCCGAAGCGGGTCATCCCGACGCCCACGATGCTCGTGCCGGTCATGCCTCGACGGTTGGCGCCACGGCGCCTAAAGTGGGCCGCTTCGGGCGGGTCGGGCGGCGCCTCGAGGGGCGGTCACCGACGGCGCGGCGACTCGAGCTCGACGGTCAGCTCCTCGAGCACCGGCGCCATCGCCTCGCGCTTCGCCTGGTGGTCCGCGAGGAACTCGCGCATCAGCTCGGCGGCCTCCGCCTTGCAGTCGCCGCAGAGCCGCTCGCCGCCGTAACACTCGTCGTAGACGCGCTTGGCGAACGCGTCGTCGTCCCCGGCGAGCAGGTAGGCGTAGAGCTCGTAGACCGGGCATTGCTCGGCCTCGCCGCCGAGCTCGCGCTGGAGCTCGGCGGTCTCGCGGCCCGCGGTCGTTGCCGCCCGGACCTTGGCCGCCCCGTCGTCGGGGTCGTCGAGCAGGCTGATGTGGCTGGCGGGGTCCGACGACGACATCTTGCCGCCGGTCAGGCCCGACATGAACCGGTGGTAGATGGACGACGGGCGGTAGAAGCCGTAGCCGCCGTGGGCCACCTCGACCTCGCGGGCCAGCGCCTCGGCCGCCTCGCGCTCCAGGTCGAAGGCGTCGACGTGGGCCTCGTAGACCCGCTTCTCCCCGGGGACGGCCTCGACGAGCGCCTCGAAGGCCTCGGGGGTGGCCTTGCGGTCCAGGAACCGCACGCGGGGCACGAGGGGCTCCTGGCCGGCGTTGCGGAGCTTGTTGACGGCCGACCGGCGCGCCGCGTCTGGCTCGACCTCGCGTTCCAGCCAGTCGGCCGCCTCGGCGCAGCGGGGGTGGTCGTCGCCCTCGGCCAGGAGGGCCGCGTGGGCGGCCGCGACGAGCTCGCGCTCGGCGTCGTCCACCTCGAAGCTCGCGTAGGCCTGCGTCACGCCGAAGTACCGCACCCGGGCGGCGAGGTCCCGGGTCAGCCGGAGGTGGGGGTCCTGGTCGGGGCCGACGGGGATGACGGTCGGCTTCGGCTCGTCGAGCTGCGGGTAGAGGATGTCGGCCGTCTGGGTGACGACGCTCTGCAGGTGCGAGACGTCGGTCTCGCCGGAGAAGCCGTAGATGGCCTCGAGCTCCGAGACGTTGGCCTCGATGCCGAGCTCGAAGGCCAGGTCTTGGACCGTCCGGTTGTCGGACTGGCGGTAGAGCTCGCCCGCGTCCGGGTCGAACCCCACGGCGAGGAGGCTAAGGAGGTAGTTCCGGGCGTGCTCGTCGATCTCGGCCCACGTGAGCCCCCGGGCCGCGTGGGCCTCGAGGTCCGCGATGAGACCGTAGGCCTCGGCGCCCTGGCGCTGGTGCCAGACAAGCTCGTCGAACACCAGCTTGTGGCCGATGTGCGGGTCGCCCGTCGGCATGAAGCCCGACAGCGCCGCGACGGGCTCGCCCGCGGCCATCGCGTCGACGACCGCCCGGTAGTCGCGGTGGCCGAAGATGACGCCCCGGCGCATGAGGGCGTGGGGGTCGGCGACCGACGACAGGACCTCGTCGAAGGGCTCGATGCCGAACTGGTCGAACAGGTCCCCGTAGTCCGCGATGGTCGCCGAGCCCCACGGGTCGAGCACCAGCTCGTCGGGGTCGGCCGCCCAGCCGCCGTCGGACGGGGTCGGCGGCCAGTCGGCCTCGGGCCCGCGGTCGGGCGTCGGTTCGTCGCTCGGGTCGGGTTCGGGGGTCATGCGTGAGAGTGGCTGCGGGGGTCGCTCGGTGGTCGGATCGCGGCAGAAGCCGTCGGGACGGGGCGGGGAGCGTCAGGGGCGACGCCAAGCGGCCGTGAGGCGGTCCACGTCGGTCGCGGAGCACCGGCGCGGGCGACGCGTGGACGACATGCGAGGCCGTAGCGCCAGCTATCGCTTATACGTTTCCCATCGGCGGACGCGACGTCGCCGGTTGCCGGCTCACTCGCCACCGCGTCGACGGTTCCGAAACCCCCGCGCGTCGTCCGCTACGGCGTGAGCCGGCCGACCTCGAGCCACCGCACCGCGTCACCCTCGACCAGGGCGTACCAGTACCGCTTGCGCACCCCCCCGGCGAGCCGGACGTCGAGGGAGAGCTCCCGGGGCGAGACGGTCGCGTCCGCGGGGAGCACGCGGACGAGGGCCACGGAGTGCCCGAGCGACGAGACCGACTCGACGTCGACGTACGTCCGGAAGTCGGCGCCGAACTTGAAGCCGGTCTTCGGGACGACGCCGGCCGACCGGAGCGCCGCGTAGGCCGTCAGCCGGCGGTCGAAGCGGTCACCCTCGACGGCCCGGCCCCGCTCGGAGACGGCCGCCGCCCCGCCGGCCAGCTCGAGCGCCCCGGTCGTGGCGAGGTGGGCCGCCTCGACGAGCGACAGCTGGACCGGGCCAGCCGGGTCCCCGGCCCGGCCGGCCAGCGGCTGGCCGAAGAACAGCTCGCCGTACAGGCTGGGCGCCGGGTCCCACACCACCACCCGGTCGGCGAGCAGCGTCCCGCGGGCGGCGGGCGGCGCCGCGAGCGGCTCGCCGGTCGGTTCGGGCCGGCCCGTCTCGAAGTAGGTGACCTCGCCCTCCTCGTCGACGACGCCGAGGTCGACGTCGCCG
>Ga0102944_1001790_pt1 | contig 13477 bp, 9 predicted proteins | sample SalPonD_shore_MG_FD_78172 | JGI IMG/M metagenome (GOLD analysis project Ga0102944, IMG submission 78172) | Salt pond soil microbial communities from South San Francisco under conditions of wetland restoration - Salt Pond MetaG... | ecosystem: Environmental > Aquatic > Marine > Intertidal zone >...
AAATGAGTGACAAAGTAAGTGATTTCAAGTCAAAGACCCCCATAACCTTGATAGCTGCTGTAATTATTATAATATTAGCGGCAGCCTCTTATTTCGTCTATATTAAATACGAAACACCGTCCGGTTCTACTAAATCAAATAATGAACTAAAGTCCGTTCTTCCTGTTGACACCACAAAAACACAGGCGGGAACAGCCGCTGATTCAATGAAAGCGGCCAATAAGGCTACTCTGACTCTTCCGGATACATTACATCTCATAGTTTATGCGGCATATGATAAACTGGAACCTGTAAGGGTAAAATCGGATCTGGCTAATCGCCTCAATCCTTATTGGGTTGAAAAAGGCCAGGCTATGCGCTACCGTTTTCTCAATGATATATACATTCGTGGTCAATACAGCAGAATGATGATTTTATTCAGGGGCCATCCCATTCCGAATATAGATCAATACAAACAATCGGACGGCACCATTCATTTACAACGCTCCATGTTAGAGAAACATAAAGACTGGTATAAAATGTCCAATCAGGGCCCCCTTCCAAACGATGTTCCATGGCCATCAGTCATACATAATGTTCCAACATTTTAATACGAGTATTTTCTTGTAAAATATGAATGAAAACCTGACAAAACAGGAAGCTGCCAAGCGAATTGATGAATTAAGAGATATTTTAAATAGGGCTAACAAGGCTTACTATGATGAGTCTGATCCTTTTATCTCCGACCGGGAATACGACGGCCTTATGGATGAACTCCTGGATTTGGAGTTAGAATTTAATCTGCAGACACCGGACTCCCCTTCCGTGCGTATCGGGGGAGAACCCAGCAAAATATTTAAATCTGTAAAACATCCTATACCTCTTCTCAGCCTGTCTAATACCTACAATCAGGGAGAGTTAAATGATTTTGACCGCAGAGTTCAAAATATTTTGGGACACTCAGACTTTGAGTATCTTACTGAATTAAAGTTTGATGGTATGGCATTACGTATCCGTTATGAAAACGGTGAATTGGTTTTAGGTGCTACGAGGGGCAATGGCCGGAAAGGTGATGATATAACCAAAAATGTCAGGACCATCCGGGACATCCCATTACGTTTAAAAAATAATTATCCGGATGTTGTGGAGGTCAGAGGTGAAGCTTTGATGGAAAGAGAAGCTTTCGCACGTTTTAATGAACGCAGGGATGAACAGGGAGAAGCGGCATTTGCTAATCCAAGAAATGCAACGGCGGGCTCTCTTAAGTTGCTTGATCCCAAGGCTGTATCATCGCGCCCCATCCGCTTTTTCGCCTATGACCTACTACTCGATGATGCCGATGATAGTCTGACCCAGTTCGATAAGATGCGGAAACTCGAATCGATGGGGTTAAAAGTCAGTGAACATTTTCAGAAATGTTCAAGTATTAATGAGGTTCATAATTTTATAGAAAAATGGGATTCGAAGCGTCATGAGCTCCCATATGACACAGACGGTGTTGTCATTAAAGTCAATGAAGACAGATACCGTGAAATTTTGGGTCATACAGCTAAGTCGCCACGCTGGGCCATTGCATATAAATTTGAGGCTGAACAAGCTGAAACCACTATTAATGATATCACTCTGCAGGTAGGCCGCCTCGGAACTATTACACCGGTTGCAGAACTGGAACCTGTTTTATTGGCAGGCACAACCGTAAAAAGAGCATCTCTTCACAACGAAGATGAAATTCACAGGAAGGATATTCGGGCAGGTGATCGTGTCAAAATCGAAAAGGCCGGTGAAATAATTCCTCAGGTTGTTAGTGTAGAGAATCCCGGTCGTGTAAACCGGAGTGAGCCTTTTCATATGCCAAAATCTTGTCCGGCTTGTTCTGAGAAATTAGTGCGCCTTGACGAAGAAGTAGCATGGCGCTGCATAAACCCGTCCTGTCCGCCACAAGTTCGTATCCGGATTGAACACTTTGCTTCACGTGATGCTCTTGACATCGAGGGACTTGGACCGGCTATTGTAGATCAATTAGTAAGCCAGGGACTGGTAAACAATTTTGCTGATCTTTATGATTTGCAGTTGGATAATCTCATTCCCCTTGACCGGATGGGTGAAAAAAGTGCACAAAATCTTTTAAATGGTATACAGGAAAGTAAGAATCAACCTTTTGATCGTTTATTGTACGCACTTGGTATTCGCTTTGTTGGCCGGACTGTAGCGAGAGACCTGGCAACGGCTTTTAAAACTATTGAGAAGATTGCTACAGCAAAAGAAGAAGATTTGATTGAAATCGATTCTATAGGGCCGCGTATTGCTGATTCTGTTGTTAATTATTTTAGTAACGATAAAAATATTAAACTGATAGAACGATTACAATCGTATGGTTTACAACTCAAAATGCAGGAAAGCAGTGAGCAATCCAATAAACTCGATGGATTAACATTCGTAGTCACCGGAACACTTCCCAACTATAAACGAAATGAGGTAAAAGACTTAATTGAAAAAAACGGAGGGAAAGCTACCGGTTCGGTGAGTGGTAATACTGATTATTTACTGGCCGGTGAAAATCCCGGCAGTAAATACGACAAAGCTCATGAATTGGGAGTTAAAATTATATCAGAAGAGGATTTTAATATGATGATCCGGTAAATCATCTTGTAATGATTGTAAGGTTTTCGTTTATTTGACCATATCTTTATGATCCATCAACTATTACTAATATTAGATCAAAATATATGAATTACGAATTAGAACATGATGGCAACATATCCCTTTTAACAGTTAAAAATGAGAAACTTGATTCTGTTGTTGCCCCGGATCTCAAAAGCCAGATCATAATCCTTGCCAATTCTACCGAGCAGGAACATCTCATACTGGATCTGAGTCATGTCGAGTTTGCTGATTCCAGTGGTTTGAGTGCGCTGTTGCTTGCTCACCGGTTATATCGTGATTCAAACAGACATTTTATAATCTGTAGCGTACCCGAGCGTATAGATGAACTCCTGAAGATTTCCCAGTTAGATCATGTTCTAACGATAACCGGTAATCCGGAAATGGCTAAAGATTTTATTTCAGACGCTTCCGGAACTCCCTGATAATGCTTTTCCATCTTCACTTTCTGGACCTTTTGGCGATTGTCTTATATCTGGCAATGACGGTCATCATTGGTATAAAAGTTGGGGGAAAGCCAACAGATACGTCTGCATATTTCACCACAAAAGGATCAGTTCCCTGGTGGGCAGCTTCATTTTCTATCGTAGCCACCGAAACAAGTATGTTAACGGTGATATCAGCACCCACATTAGCTTATTTTGGAAGTCTCGTTTTTTTACAGATAGTGGTAGGTTATATCATAGGTCGTATTATCGTCTCTTTCGTTATTCTGCCCTCTTATTTTACTGGTAATCAAAAAACTGCTTATACATTCTTTCATGATCGATTCGGCCCGCAATTTCAAAGGGTCATTTCATTTGTTTTCCTGGTAACCAGGTTACTGGCTGATGGTGTACGCCTGTTTGCTGCTGCTATACCAATTAAACTTATTACCGGTTTTGATTATTCTACATCTATCCTCATTATTGCCGTCCTAACATTGGCATATACATATTATGGCGGACTTAAATCTGTGATCTGGATCGATGTATTACAATTATTCGTCTATGTAACTGGCGGGCTGTATATCATTTTCAATCTTTTGCCGGAAATGAACACTCCTGTTTTTCATCAATTGTTTACTGAAGGAAAACTTACTGTTCTGCAGCTACCCCATTCAATCGGTGCTGTGTTCACACATCCCTTTAATATTATAGGTGCCGTGATAGGCGGTATGTTCCTGACAATGGCATCCCACGGAACCGATCATCTCATCGTTCAACGTTTATTAGCCTGTCCCGACCTGAAATCCTCCCGTAAAGCTCTGATATCAAGTGGATTTTTCGTATTCATTCAATTCGTATTATTTCTGAGTATCGGCCTGTTTTTATATGTCCATTATAAAGGCCAATCACTGGCAGCATTAGGGCTTCATAAAGTGGACGAAATCTTTCCGCATTACATATTGAATGATCTGCCTGTAGGTTTTACCGGTTTCATCATCGCAGGCCTGTTTTCGGCGGCCATGAGCACTTTAAGCAGTTCTTTATCTGCCTTATCTTCTTCAACTATGTTCGATATTTTCCCTAAGTTAGCAGAAAGGAAAGATTCTATTACAATTTCCAGAATTTTTATGATAGTTTGGACGTTTATATTTATAATATTTGCCATTTCTTTCACAAGTACGAATAGTCCTGTGATAGAAATTGGATTGGGAATAGCTGGTTTTACTTATGGTGCTTTATTAGGTGCTTTTCTAATTGGAAGATATACTGAATTTAAGACTACAGAGACGCTAACTGGTTTAATAGCATGTATTTTTTGCATGACAATATTGATTATATTTGGGAATATAGCCTGGCCTTGGTATACTTTGTTTGGTGTTTTAATTTTTTTGATAGTGGCCACGGTAATGCATTTTCTTCGCATTCGTTTCACACTGAAAACGGTATAGGCGTAGTATAAGGAGTTGTATCCGATATGAATTTTTTAGAAAAAATCGGCCTTGCCCGAAAAAGCAAAGGGGTTAGTCCTATATTAAAGGACTCAAAGTCTAAAGAATCCCGTTCTTTTACACTTAAGGACAGTTATTGGGTTAAAGGGTTAATCTTCTTACTCTTTCTGGCTTTTGTAATTGTCGTATTTCCACGTACGTCCTATAAGGAAACAAATTACAAGCTTGGGGAACCATGGAGGCAGGAAGATCTTACGGCCCCGTTTACTTTCAGTTTGATTAAAGACAAAAATGAGCTAAAAAATGAGAAAGATCAGATAAGAAATAATACTCCGCCCATATTTCATGTTGATAATCAGGCTCAGATACAAATACAAAATCGTCTTGATTCACTGTTTAACACAATAAATCCGGTATTATCTAATTATTTGCAATGGAAGAAAGATAATGCCCAGACAACACAGGCTACTACTGACAGTCTTCAGTTTATTAATTCACTTAATTCATCCGGTATAATCTTAAGTAACCAGGCGTGGTCCACATTATTACAAAATTACCTGGAAGCCAATGCTCCCCGAAGTGTATTGAAAAGATATAACCTGTCTCCCGCCAGGTCATTTATCGGCAAAACAATACGCGATAAATTAAATAATATTATCAACAAGTTGATGAACGATGGAATCATCAATGTTGATAAATCGTCACTAACTAATAACGAAATAACGGTACGCGATCTTCGAAACCGAACGGAAAGAAGTTATTATTTGGCTAATGTCCGCGATATTCAGGAAGCAAAAGAATATGCCAATTATCAGCTTTCAAAGGAATTACAACAGCAAGCGGCAGAAGTTGCAATACTTTTTTTTGATCGAGTAATTGAACCAAATCTCAATTATAATAAGTCAGAAACAGAAGCACGCATTTCTGAAGCCCTTTCCAAAGTATCACCCACTAAAGGGGCGGTCGCTAAAGGCCAGGTCATCATTCGGAAAGGCGATTTAATAAATAAAGACAGATTGAATATGCTTCGGAGCCTGGCACAGGCAAAATCCGAGAAAGTCAGCCAATTCGAAGTATGGCAACAATACCTTGGGGAGATACTCACGATCATAGCGATCGTACTTGTATTCTTTATGTACATTTATCTATATCGAAAAAAAATATTCGATAATAATGCCATGTTTCTCCTGGTTTATCTGGCAATTGGATTTATTGTAGGTGCTGCCGCTTTTGTGAGTCATTTCGATTTTCTATCCCCTTATATCGTTCCAATTGTCATAATCCCGATTATTCTGACGATTATTTTTGATTCTCGCGTAGGATTATTAACAACACTCACACTCGCGTTACTGACCGGGATGATGATCGGTTATGATTTTGAGTACGTTGTTGCTACAATAACGGCTTGCAGCATGGCTGTCTACTCTATGAGAGATATCAAAAACAGGAGTCAGTTTTTCTTTTTCACACCGGCAATAGTCTTTATTACTTATGCAGTAGTATTTGCCGGATTCACGTTGAGCAAGTTGGGAGACTTGCAAACATTTGGTCAACAGGTTTTATCAGCCTCAGTCAATTCAATACTTATTTGGCTGACATACCCGCTGATATTACTTGTGGAAAAAGTATTTAAAGTTACTACTGATGTAACCTTATTAGAATTGAGTGATACTAATCAGCCCCTTTTAAAAGCACTTATGATGCGTGCCCCCGGGACTTTTCATCATAGTCTTCAAGTGGCTAACCTTGCAGAAACAGCTGCTACAGCGATTGGTGCTAATTCTATTTTATGCAGGGTTGGTGCACTATACCATGATATTGGTAAAATGGAGAAACCCGAATATTTCGTCGAGAACCAATCGGGTGTGAATGAACACGATAAACTCAAACCAAGAATGAGTGCCATTGTTATTAAAGCACACGTCACCAATGGGATTAAATTAGCACAAAACGAGCAATTGCCAGAGATAGTGACGGATTTTATCCGCACACACCATGGTACATCTATCATCAAATTCTTCTACGAAAAAGCAAAAGAACAGACAGAAAACATTTCAGAGATACAGGTTGAAGATTTCAGGTACGACGGACCTCTGCCCAGTTCCAAAGAAACCGGTATTGTCATGCTGGCCGATGGTGTAGAAGCATCATCAAGAGCAATGACGGATCCAAATTATCAAAAACTGGATAATCTCGTTAATAGAATCGTTGATGAACGACTCGACGAAGGACAACTAAATAACTGTCCGTTAACGTTCAAGGATCTTCAGAAGATCAAAGATACATTTTTGAATATTCTGGTTGGTATGTATCACGGACGAGTAAAATATCCTGGTCAAGATGAAAAAGACAGAGTCGGGGAACAGGAGAACTCATCAGAGAAACCCAAAAAAGTTTTATTACACGATGCCCCCCCACGTGAAACAAAGGATAAACCTGATAATTCATCCTGAACATGCAACCATTTCAAAGGGAATTCCAGCTTTATCTACAGTTCTTACGGCTCGAAAAAGGATTAGCCGATAATTCTCTGGCTGCATACGAAAACGATCTTAACAGATACTTACGTTTTCTGTCAGAAACCCTTAAGATTGATGATTTGGGAGCCGTTGCCCTGCGTCATATCGAGATGTATCTTGAAGAATTAATAGCAACAGAGCTTGCTGTTACAACGATAGCCAGAAATATATCAAGCATCCGCAGTTTCCATGAATTCATTGTGGTAGAAGGCTATAGTTTAGCTAATCCCGCCGAACTCGTGGAACTACCCAAACTCAGTAAAAAACTGCCGGACGTTTTAAACACAGAAGAAGTACGGCGGATTTTGGATACCCCCGATATATCAAATCCCGCGGGAATGAGAGATGTGGCAATTCTTGAAAGTTTGTATGGCACCGGTATGCGCGTAAGTGAATTAGTCAATCTACAATTAGACCAGCTTTATTTCCAAATCGGTTTCATTAAAGTTATCGGTAAAGGTAGCAAGGAACGCCTTATTCCTATTGGTGAAATAGCACAGAACACTATAAAAAAATATCTGCAAAAAGCACGGCCACTTTTTTTTGTTAACAACGAGAAATCCATGAACCGTGTTTTTTTAAATCAGAGAGGCGGCCCCATTTCCCGAATGAGTATTTGGAATATTGTCAATCAGGCAGCTAAAGATGCGGGAATAACAAAGAAAGTCTATCCTCATATTTTTCGTCATTCTTTTGCCACACACTTGCTCGAAGGCGGAGCTGATTTAAGAGCAGTTCAGGAAATGTTAGGCCATGTCTCGATATTAACAACTGAGATTTACACCCATGTCGACCGGTCGTACTTACATAAAATTCACAAGAAGTATCATCCCAGAGCATAGCGATCGATATTTAGATCAGTTACTTTCACATTTTCCCAAATTGACCATTTACATTATTTACAATTAGAAATGTAATACATACATCCAAATGTTATTCGATTTTTCAGCATAACTTTTCATCGAACTACTGAATCCTCATACTATCATCTATATAAATTATTGATATCATTGAATATTATTAGGTCGTATATTCATCTTACCTATGTGTCTTCATTTCATAATGATGGCAAAACGCGTTATTTATTTTTATAACTATTCCTATAAGTACATTATTAGCAGTAATAATCTATATGATAAAAAAATAGACACTTATATAAATTAAATAGCCCATCTTTTTTACCTCTTATCCGAATCCAAAAACTGTCTGTTGACTTAACTTCAAATGCATATATAACCATATATTATTTTCACCTTTTAACAACTTCTTATCTGTAAATATTGTAAAAAGTAGGTGGAGGGGAGTGCATTAATTAATGTCTTTTTTAACTAACGGAGTTTGTATATGAAAAACAGAGCTACCAGGAAAACCCTGTGTCTGTCGCACATCTTTATACTTATATGTTGTCTGGTTTTTATTATTCCACGCTATTCTATGGCCCAACAAAACGGGGGGATTAAAGGTAAAATAACGGATAACAATAGTGGAGACCCTCTTGGAGGGGTCAATATATTTGTAATGGGAACAAACCAAGGGACGAGTTCTGATTATAAAGACGGAACCTACAAACTTGAATTGCCGGCAGGTGATTATACATTAAGAATCAGCTTTATTGGCTATAATACTGTAAATAAAAAAGTTACAGTGTCTTCCGGTCAAACACTCAGTTTGAACGTTTCCATGAAACCAAATCTTATTGGAATGGATGAAGCTGTAGTTGTCGGAGCACGTCGTAAAAATCGAACCGTAATAAAATCTGCGGTTCCCATTGATGTACTTAACACACAATCCATTCAAGCAACAGGTCTGTCTGAGACCAGTCAGATTATCCAGTCCCTGGCACCATCATTTAACTTTCCACGACCAAGCGTAACGGATGGTACTGATGCCGTACGTCCGGCAACCCTGCGGGGCCTCGGTCCTGGTGAATTATTGGTGTTGGTTAATGGTAAAAGACGTTATACAAGTGCATTGGTTAATGTTAATGGTAGTGTTGGCCGTGGTGAAGCCGGCGTTGACCTGAATGCCATTCCTGCCAGCGCCATTCAGCGCATTGAAATATTACGCGATGGTGCAGCGGCGCAATATGGTTCAGATGCCATTTCGGGCGTTATAAATATTATTCTGAAGAAGGATAGTGGATTCACAGTATCCACAAAAACAGGACAAACAAGCAAAGGTGACGGTAAAACTATTGATGGTGATATCAATTATGGAACCTCAATCGGTAACGGTGGATATTTGAATATGACTGCTGAATACCGTGGCAGGGGAAGTACAAACCGTGCAGGTATCGACCCACGTCAGCAATATTTTGGTAAAGATGCCAATGGTAATCCGACATTTTCCGGCGATCCAAATCAGGTGAGCCAGGATCCACGTGAAGCTTCGTTTAACAGGCATAATTTCCATGTTGGTGATCCCGTATCTAAAAACGGTAACTTTATGTTCAACAGTTCAATTCCCATAAACGGCAGCACCCATTTTTATACTTTTGGCGGATTAGGCTATCGCGACGTTAAATCAGGTGGTTTTTATCGCAGAGCACTTGACAACAGAGATGTCCGTGCCATTTATCCTGATGGATTCCTGCCGCTTATTCATTCAACGGTCTTTGATGGATCTGTTGCCGTTGGTGTAAAAGGTGCATCCTCTTCGGGTTGGGCATACGATATAAGTAATACGTATGGACATAACTCATTTAATTTTGGCGTGGACCATAGTCTGAATACTTCATACGGTGCCAAGAGTCAGACTAAATTCAATGCGGGTACCCTATTCTTAAATGAAAACTCCCTGAATCTTGATTTATCGAAGGATTATAATATCAGTACCAGCCATAAGGTGAGTGTTGCGTTCGGTAGTGAATTTCGTATTGATAACTATCAAATACACGCCGGAGAGAAAGCTTCATATGCTGATGGCGGAGTAAAAATTCTGGACGGCCCGAATCAGGGTCAACAACCGTCAATTGGATCACAGGTTTTTCCTGGTTTCCGCCCAAGTGATGCCACGAATCAATCCAGAAACAATTTTGCTCTTTATGCTGATGTAGAAAATAATTACATCGATAAATTCCTGATCACTGCTGCCGGCCGTTTTGAGCATTATAATGATTTCGGTTCTACGTTAATCGGGAAAGCGACGGCACGTTATGAGTTAAATAACGTTTTGGCTCTGCGTGGTTCGTTCAGTAACGGTTTTAAGGCACCACAATTGCAACAAGCGTGGTACTCAACCACCGCAACGGTATTTATCAATGGATCACCATATGAAATCCGAACATTCCCGGTTGAAGGTCCCGGAGCAAAAGCACTTGGTTCCAAACCTTTAAAACCTGAAAAATCTGTTAACTTCAGTGGTGGTTTCACATTAACACCAGGTGATAATTTTTCCATGACGGTCGATTACTATCATATTAATATCAAAGACCGTGTTGTTTTGTCTTCTAATTTTATCGGTTCATCTGTTCAGCAGTTACTTGACAGCCGTGGATTACACGGTGTCACCGGTGGACGTTATTTCACCAATGCTGCCAACACTTCAACGGAAGGATTAGATGTAGTAACACATTATGGTTTATCACTCGGATCAAGCGGCATACTTCGCTTGACAGGCGCTTTTAATATCAATACCACTAAAATCACCCATATAGATAAAACGCCTCCTCAATTAGCCAGTCTTAATGTGAAAATACTTGATCGTTCGGCACAGGATCTGTTGACTGTAGCCCAGCCAAGAACCAATGTGAACATAACCGCAGCATACACATACAAAAAGCTTAACCTTACGCTCAAAAATACAAGATTCGGTAAAGTTACCAACTGGAGTAATAACCCGGCGAATGATCAAACATTCAGCGCCAAATGGTTAACCGATCTCGACGCATCCTATGCAATAACTAACAAGGTCAGTTTTGGCCTGGGTGCTGAAAATCTGTTTAATGTTTATCCTGACAAGGTTATAGATCAAAATTCATATCATGGAATATTCCAATACACAGGGATATCCCCCTTTGGTTTTAATGGTGCTTATTACTATGCACGATTGACCCTGAACCTTTAAAATAAACATTTCATGAAATTGAGATAGTCTTTGGTTAAACTCTGAAGACTATCTCTTTTTTATACAGTTTACGTTTATATAGAAACCGGTTATATCTTAATTTATGCCGGTATACGCCATAAATGGATTTTTAACATCGCAAATTACATTATGAATGCATTAAAAAAGCTTATTACATCAACTCTAATCCTATTTGCATCTCTTTTATTTTATTCTCTTGCATATGCTCAGGTAGGCATCCCAAAAACGTACAAAAAAGCAATCGTGGTAAGTGCCACAAAAGAAGCGTCAGAAGCGGGTATTGAGGTCATGAAAGAAGGTGGTAATGCCATTGATGCTACTGCTGCCGTTTGTTTTACCCTTGCTGTCACTTATCCCGAAGCCGGAAATATTGGCGGAGGAGGTTTTATGGTTGTTCGTTTATCCAATGGTGATGTAAATACACTTGATTTCAGAGAAACGGCACCGGCCGGTGCAAGCAGGACAATGTATCAGGATAAAAACGGGAATGTAATAAAACACTTGAGCCGTGAAGGAGCCCTTGCCGTTGGTGTCCCGGGTACGGTTGACGGAATGATAAATGCTGTCAGGAAATATGGGAAACTCTCACTGGAAAAAGATATGGCCCCTGCAATCCGGTATGCCCAAAATGGATATCGCCTTAGTTATAATAATGCTAAGGCTCTGAACTATTATCGAAATAAATTTTTACGATACAAAGGATCATCTCAATATTTCACTAAACCGGATTCAACCCTCTATCATGAAGGCGATCTTTTTAAGCAGACAGACCTGGCTAACACACTGAAATTAATCGCTGATAAAGGCCGTGCCGGTTTTTATTCGGGGCGTACAGCCGACCTGATCGTTAAAGAAATGAAAAAGCAGCATGGCCTTATTACACTCAAAGACTTAAAAAATTATCATAGTATCTGGCGGAAGCCCATAAAAGCTCAATATGATGATTATAATCTTTATATGATGGCCCCACCCAGTAGTGGCGGAGTAGCGATTAAACAGATATTAAATATGATTAAACCTTACAAAATTCGTCGCTATGGCTTTAATTCAGCAAAATATATCCATCTAATGACGGAGGCAGAACGACGTGTTTATGCCGATAGAGCGTATTATCTTGGTGATCCTTCTTTTGTTCATATGCCTATCAAATATTTAACCAGCCAATCGTACCTGAAAAAACGAATGAGTACATTTAGCTGGCAACATGCAACAAGAAGTTCTGAGGTTTCTCATGGCAAAGTCCCACCCCACTACCACGAGTCAACGGAAACGACACATTTTTCTATTGTAGATTCAGAAGGAAATGCAGTCTCTGTAACTTATACGCTCAACGGCGGATTCGGGTCACACGTCAGTGTAACCGGAGCCGGTTTTTTACTGAATAACGAAATGGATGATTTTTCCGCCAAGCCGGGTGTGCCCAATATGTATGGCCTTTTAGGCGGAGAAGCAAATGCAATTCAACCTCATAAAAGAATGCTTAGCAGCATGACTCCTACTATTGTCACTAAAAACGGTAAACTTAATATGGTAGTTGGAAGCCCGGGTGGGTCAACAATTATTACAACCGTATTACAGGTTTTTATGAATATCGCTGATTTTGGAATGAATGTACAACAGGCTGTTGCGGCTCCGAGAGTACACAATCAATGGTATCCCGATCAAATTTTTTATGATCCCTATTCTTTCACAAACGATACCAAAAAGATACTCAAAAAGATGGGTCATCATTTATCAAGAAGGTCACGTTACGTGGGTGAGGCGGATTGTATCCGGATATTAGATAATGGCGAGCGAAGCGGTGGAGCAGATCCTCGTGGCGAAAATTACACAGCCGGTTATTGATATCTATAAATAAAAAAAGGCCATCCTTATAGACGGCCTTTTTTTATCCTGTGATTAAAACCTATTTATGACTTGAATCTTCTTCGTCATCGTTCATCGCCTGCTCAAGTTTTATAGTTACTTGGGCTCCTTCTTCCGTTAAATCGACGGTTTGTTCGTATTCTTTATAACCATCGGCGTCTACATAAAGTGTAAAACTTCCGGCTTCCAGATCAGTAAATTCGAAATATCCGGTAGAATCGGTCATTGTAGAATTATCAGTGCCTTTAAGCTGAACTTCGATATCAGCAATAGGATTACCACTTGATGCATCTACTACCATCCCTTTCAGAGTGGCGGCTTTAGTGTTTGTTTCAGTTGCCTGTGCATTGCTGTTCATGTATGTGAATCCAACAATAAGCGTAAGAAGTAACGTTGAAAAAAATGCTCTCTTAATCATGATTTTTTACCTTTTGTTCTGATTATTTATATGTTCATTTTGAACAAACCTCTGTCAGCAACACTATTATAA
>Ga0102944_1001791_pt1 | contig 13476 bp, 8 predicted proteins | sample SalPonD_shore_MG_FD_78172 | JGI IMG/M metagenome (GOLD analysis project Ga0102944, IMG submission 78172) | Salt pond soil microbial communities from South San Francisco under conditions of wetland restoration - Salt Pond MetaG... | ecosystem: Environmental > Aquatic > Marine > Intertidal zone >...
CTCGTAGACGAACTTTCCGAACATGCTGTCTTTCAGGCACCCCGGCCAGACCCCACGATGACGCGACGCCTTCGAGAGTACGCATCACAGGCGGGTTTGAGCGAAGAAGAGGCGGCTGCTCTTGTAGGTGAGACTCGCTTCAGGGACTTGACCGCCGGAAGGTACGGCAACGCCGGGCAGCTCCTGCGGCTCCTCTACCGACGCGCTGAGCTGCAGGCACCCTAGCGGGCGGACAGCCCCCCCAGTAGGTCGGGTCATGTCTCTGTAGAAGATGCTGGGTGACGCTGCGCGCCGCCCGTGAGGTTCACGAATCATCCAGCTGCAACTGGTCGCCCGGAAACTGGAACCCCAGGTCGCCCTGGGCCTCCCCAAAGCCATCTGGGTCCATCTTCGGACCAACCACCGCCATCCAGCAGACCAGCTTCACCTCGTCTTCCTCGATGGGATCCAGCTCCTCAGGCGGCTGCCATGGCTGAAATCCCAGGTCGCGGATCTTCTCTACGAGCGCCGCCGACAGGGCCTTGGGCTCCTCGACCTCGTCATTCTCGTCGTGGAATCGATTCCAGACCTCACGCAGCGCGTTCTCGTCCCGCATGCCCCTCGGTGCCTCGACGGACTCCAGGATCTCCGTGAGCTCGTCCTGCTCCATACCCGTGGGCGGGTGGTGGCGCAGATGCTCGGCGACATGCCGAAATAGGGGGCGAATCCGCGGGTGGAGGTTCGCAGGGTCAGTAGCGAACTGCCACTCGTCGTAGATGTCACGGCGCGCGGTCCTCCAGGCGTCATAGGCCTGCGCGTACATCGCATTCGGTAGAACTCGCTCTGTGTCCTGGGAACAGGTGATCATCCGCAGGCATCCGAGCGTGTGGCGCTCCACCGGCTCGTCCTCCATCGGTACAAATCGCAGCTTGACCTGGTCACCTACGCGAGCGCAGAAGAAGTGCCCTGCTTCCGGCCCCCGCAGCCCCGACCCAGCCGCCCATGGCAACTGACGGATCTGGTCGCCCTGCTCGATCAGCCCCTTACGGAGTTCCTGGCGGTACTCCTCCGCCGAGTGGGCGCCAGGCCGTTCTCCGGCGGTCTCGAGTAAGCCCTCCTCCTCGCGCCGGAGGGCCTCGATCTGTTCTCGAGTCTCCGAGAAGTTGCGCTCGGCTGTGGCGGCGTCGGGAATCACCTCCGAACTCAGACCCACTGTTGCGGCTGCCTGGGCCAGCTTCGTCCGAACCCGCAGCTCCAGGTTGAGAAGCTCATCGAGCTGTTCGTCTGGAAAGAAGCACCGCATGAAGACGCGAGAGTGAGGGCTCCCGATTCGATCGATGCGACCGTGCCGCTGGACCAGCCGCATCGGATTCCAGGGCAGATCGAAATTGATGATGTTGCGGCACTGCTGGAGGTTCATGCCCTCCGCGAGAACATCCGTGGCCACGAGTATGTCATACTTGTCGTCGTCCCGGCCGGCCGGCGCCTCCGTCGAGACGGGAGCGAAGCCGTAGATGGCATCGCGTCGCGTGACCCCCCCTCGAGACTCCGACCCGGCCACCGAGGCGATCCGGTCCCGGTACGGCTCGAGCCGCGGGTCGTCCTGTACGACCTCGCGAAGGTATTCTTCGATCCAGTCCACCGAGTCCTCGAAGTAGGTGAAGATCAGCACCTTCCGCTTCTGTCGGACATCCTCCGTATCTCCACCCTCTCGCCTCGCCTCCTGAGCGATGACTGCCAGCTCGTCGGCCAGGGCCGCCAGTTTGGGGTCCTCATGCCTCGAGATGCGCCCCGTCCGCCGCGCGAACTCCCGGAAGAGATCCCGATCTCGGCGGACGTCCTCGCGGAGTGCTTCGGCCTTATACGCTCCGACGGGATCCGAACCTGTCTCCTCCAGCAGCTCGTTCCACGCCTCGTCGCTGTCTACCTGCTGCCACTCATCGAGGGCCTGGGGCGAGGGCACGTAGCCCTCGTCGAGAGCCCGAAGGAAGGCCTCGTTGGCCTCCGCCATGCGCTCCGCTGTTCGCGAGAAGGCGTGGACCGAGGACTCGAAGCGCTTCAGGAGTCCCGACCGGATGAGCCCCACAAGCGCACCCTCACGCGCAAGATCCGGGTCGTCCTGGCTGCGAACGCGCTTGTATCGGCTTGGCCAGTAGCGAGCCAGGCTGAGCTCCTCCTCGCTGTTGTCGCCCGCGAGGGCCACAGCAAAGTCCGCAAGGAACCCGGGAAGTGCGCCCTCGAGATCGTAGTCCACCCGCTCCACCTTCGGCTCCGGGAAGACGATGGGTATGCGCTCACCGTCAGGTCCCGGGATCGTCTCGGTCTGGTACCACTTCTTCACGAAGTGGCGGGTGCGACGGACGGTGGTGCGGTCGAGCACGTCGTACAGGAGGTCCGGCCGCAGTTCATGGGGATCGCGCTCCTGCGCATCCCGGAATCGATCCTTCAGTGAGGGGATGCCCGCATCCGCGAACACAGCGTCGTGGCCAACGAAGTAATCGAGCAGATAGTAGAGGTCCCAGAGGGAGTTGTTGACCGGGGTGGCGGTGAGCATCACCACGTCCTTGGGGGGATCGCCCCGCAGGAGGTCTCGGAGCGCCGACGCCTGTTGCGTGTCCGGATTTCGAAAAGCGTGAGCCTCATCGATCACGACCATCGAGTACTCGTTCGGATGACTCAGCTCATCGTAATGCCGGTCACCACCTACCAGGGCCCAGCTTCGGAGCTGGTCCGGAGACACCAGGTCGAAGTAGAAGCCGTGTCTGGAGCGGAAGCCCTTCCAGTTGCCGTCTCGTAGAGCGGCTGGCGCAATGAGCATGGCCCGCTGGCGCTCTTCTCGAACCGTTTCCTCGAGCAGGCGTCCGCCGATGAACGACTTCCCCAAGCCCACCCCGTCCGCCACGATCACACCGTGATACCGCTCCAGAATGCGGCGGGCCCGGAAGACACCGTCCGTCTGGAACGTTGTGAGCTCAAGGTGACCGGTGTCTTCTTCCTCGTCCCGGAGCTCGTCCGCGTAGAGCTCGTACAGCACACGGAGGTAGATCAGGTACGGATCGTAGGGCTGGTAGCGAGCCTCATAGAGTGAAGCCAGGTCATACGGTTCCGCCTCGGCCCACAGGTCCTCGAACCAGTTCGAGACCTTGTGCACTGTATCCGGGTGGTAGTGGCCCAGGTTGAGTTCGAGGTTTGAGGTGAGCCCCGCCCGGGTGAAATTGGACGATCCTGCCAGCACCCCTTCCCCATCGGAGAAGAGGAACGCCTTGCCGTGGAGGAAGCCGTTCTCGTAACGCCGGACCTCGATCTTGCCCGAGTCGAGGAAGTCGAGAAGGTGCTGTAAGACTGCATCCACCGCAGGCTGGAAGCCGAGCAAATTGCGGTCGTGCTTCAGCCCCTCCTCGTGCCCCTGAAGTGCCTGATGGATCAACTCGGCATGGTACCGATCACCGCGCGGCTCACCGGGTTTCCGCCAGTACTGCCGGGGCGGCGTTTGCGGCTCGGCGCCGAGAAGCAGCCGGACCTGCTCGACGCCCTGGAGGCTGTCGGCCAGGACGCTGAAACCTTCGGGGTTGAAATAGCCCGTGGCGATCGAAAGTGAGACCGGGTTGGTCCGGTTCTCATGTAGCCACTCGAGGTAGTCCTCCAGCGCCGCGGCCAGCGTGCGGCCGGCCCGGTTGTCGGAAAAGTCCGGTTTCCGAAACCCGGCGGTCACGCGAACTCCTCCCACTCGCTTCGGAATGAACGCACATCGTTGATGTCGGGCCGAATCGACGCAGCGTCTTGCGACCAAATCAACGGAAGGTGCTCATCTTCAAGGCCATACATCAGCGACGCCAAGGCATCGAGCTCCGCCTCCGCCGAGTCTTCACCGATTGTCGATGCACTGTCGGCTAAGTCGCGCCACTCTCCAAAATCCCCGTCCCCCTGAAGCGCCAAGAAAGCAGCGAGTTCGACAAACCGATCGTACACCGGGCCGGTTTGGAGCAAAGGAACCGGAAATGAATTCAGGATGAAGTAGTTGAGGTGCAGTACGACACGAAGATGCCCGAGCCAGTCAACCACTGAACTGTTCAACATGCCCAGCACATAGGCCTGAGCCCGTAGATTTCCACGGGGGAATATGAGGTAGGGAGCTGGATTCGTAAGCAGCGATCTGGCAGGTACGACAGCAGCCCAAACTTTTCGAGGGTTGGATGCGTGAACTACATCGCGGAACGCTACCCGTGGATTCCTGCACGGAAGAGTCTGGGGGTCTTCGAGCCATTCGTGCGGCATCTCCGAAAAGGCCGACCGACTGTACCTTGCTGAGCGCAGCCGCTTCTCCTGCAAGTGATCCGCTACTTCACCAAAGTCAGCGTACGCATACGGGCCCTCGGACTTGTCGAAAGCAAAGTGACCGATGTTCAGGTGGTTGAAGACGGGCTCGCCGTGTGACCGGAAGAAGTTGCTATCATTGGTGACATCGAGCTCCCGATTTGGTCGGGCCCGCCAGTCAGGCCGCTCCTCATCGCCGAACCCCGGGTGCCGAATCAAACGGTCAAATAGATCAAACTCAGAGGCAGACTGAAGCGCGGGCACACAGATGAGAGGATCCACGTCTCTCAAGCGAGTCGTGCTGAGCTTTGCACCCTCGGAGCGTTCCTCCATTTCCGCCTGCGATGTAAAGGTGCCATAGACTTCGAGGCTCGGTTCCCGCACATGGAGCCTCTCCATGCCGACAAGAGCGATCGAGTAGCCTGGATTCACATCGGTGAAAAGCCACTCGTCCCGGTTCTTGCATAGTATGATTTGACTTTTGGTATGCAGCAGCACCTCCTCCCTCCAAGACGCCGATCCCTTTGTCGCCAAGATGCTGCGCGGAAGCACCACTCCGATGTACGCCTTCTCACTTGCCACCTGCCAGAACCGCCATGCAAAGGCCTTGTAGAGATCTGGATCTCCAGTCCCCATCCCTGGGAATGCACCGCTCTTCAAGGTCTCCCGGATACGGTCCGCTCGCTCGAGTTCTTCATTGTACTGCTCGACAAGATCAGGACGCTGCTGCCGGAGATTCTCTTTTACCTCGCGCTGCTCATCCCGAGATAGTCCCTTGAATCCCGGCCGATAACGCATCCAGAACTGGTCCTCTTCGACGGTCGCCTCCTGCCACGGAGGATTCCCAACGATCACATCGAACCCTGACCGATTGCGGGCGAAGACTTCGGGAAAGCGTACCGGAAAGTGAAACGGCTTCAGTGGGTCTAACACCTCCCGAGCGCGCTTTTGGTGTCTTGAGCCCGCCAGCGACCGCAGGTCTCCCCAGTCAAGCAGACTTCCCTCTTCCAGGCCCTCCCGGAGCTCGTTATCGAGGCGGGCAGCGGTCAGGACGTCGAACAGCGCCTCCAGCGGCGCCTCCCGTTCCTCGGCCTCCCGCTGGACGCGCCGCGCTTCGCTGATCTCTGAAGCATCCAGGTCGGAGAGTCTTCCGAGCCGGTCCACCGCTTCCTGCCCCCGCTCTAAGAGGTCTCGCATCGGCTCGTCGAACAGCGATCCCTGGCCCTCTTCAACCATGTTTGCCGCCTCCCGCGCTTCATCGAGCGTGGCAATCCCGAGGACGGAGTTTCCCTCGACCAGGCCATGGTCAAGGAACGACAGGGGAAGCCCCGGCACAAACGTGTGGATCCAGAGAGATAGCTGAGCAAGGCGGACGGCTGTTGCGTTCAGATCCACCCCGTAAATGCAGCGCCGGGCAATCTGTCGGCGAAGGAGCTGTCCATCCTCGATCGCTGCAGCAATATCCGGGTCGCCGAGTGCTTCGCCGGCGCGCTTCCGGAGCCTCTCCAGTTCGGCGCGGACACCCGGGAGCGGACGGTTCGCAAGATAACCGGAGAACCGCTGTTCCATGTGATCCACAGCGGCTAGAAGGAAGTGGCCTGACCCCATCGCGATGTCCGCCACCCTGAAGTCGAAGAAGGTCTCCGATGCGTCCGCGTCGTCGAGTTCGTCCAGCCGAGTCAGATGAGCGTCGAGAGCCGGGTCAAGAGAATGCTCCAGCAGATATTCGACTGCGAACGTCTTGGTGTAGTAAGTGCCGGTTGACTTCCGCTTGCCCGACGTGTCGTGAAGGTAGACCTCGCCCGCCTCGACTCGCGGGTCTTGGTCCTCCTCGGCCGGCACGTACTCTCCATCCTCGTCGAGGACGAGCGGCCGGTCTGCGACGGACAGCTCGCTCTCAAGCAACCCCTCGTAGATCGTTCCGAACTCGCGGACCCCGAGGTCCCGGAAGTCAATGGGTCCGAGGCCCTCGGGACCCTTGTCGACGAGGAGCTTCGCGAGCGGTGGCCCGAACTGCTTGTTGGACAGCTCGATGTCATTGAGCAGCGACCCCTCAGGCGAAAGCTCGGGATCCACCGTAAACAGCGTCCCGTCGTATTGCGGCACGCTCCACTCCGTGCTTCCCTCCCGCACTGCCTCGAAGAGCGCGCTCACTTCTCGCCAATGCGTCGCAGTCGCATCGAATTCGGCGCCCTCCCTCACGATACGGACGAGTTCGCGAGCCTTTTGCTTCAGCGACCGATCCCGGTACCTTTCGTTCGTCTCATACGGAAGAAGACGCCGGTCTTCAGCGTATGCCACAAACAGGAGTCGATACAGAAGGAGGAGAGTGGCTTCATAAGTCTGGGATAGCTGCTTGCGCGTGAGATTGTGGACGCCGCGCTCTCGTCCGATGGCCTCCGCGAAGGCCGGCACGACATCATCGTAGATACGCTCACGCAGCCGGCCCCGAAGCTCGGCAGCATAGTCCCTTGAGCTACGGAGAATTTCCTCCAGCGTGCCCTTGTCCGAGAGAGCCTCGGGAGAGAACAGCAGCCAGAGGTAGCCCGCCTGATCATCGCGCAGCAGATCCGTCCGAACCTGAACGTAGGTCTCTGTTCGACCACGGGAGGCCACGCCGGTTCCAGCCTCCGACGAATACAGCCGCAGCATTCGCCCCTTGGTGACGACAACCCAGGGTATCCTGCGCTCGGTGGCTTTGTTGACGGCATACTGCACCGGGGACGAGCCGGTGAAACGGCGGCTCGCAAGTTCGACTGCCTCATCCTGCTCAAGGAAGACGGCTACTGCCTGGTGGGAGCCGCCGGCAGTGAGGATCGACGCCGGTCCCGGAAGAGATTCGAGTTCGTAACCGAGGCCCCGGAGGACATCGCGTCCCCCCTCAGATAGAAGAGCGCGGCCTCGCTCGGTCGCTCGCGACCAGTCCCCTCTCCGCGGGACACCTACTTCGAGCTCATGAGTCGACAAAAGCCCGGCATTCTTGAGACCCGGGACGGGCGAATCAGCCTCGGGCAGTACATCGCGCACGAGTCGGAGTGCGGCGTGGCGGTCCGGCGCCTCCAGCGCCGAGCGGCAGATGCGCTCGGCCTGATCTGGTTCCAGGTCCCTGTAGACGGGCGGCGCCTCCCCCAGGGGGCCACAGACCGACACCTCTCCGTTATGAAGCACCACCAGCAGGAGCGGTGCGGCTCGGCCGCCGTGACGCTTCGTCCAGACGCGCCGGAGTTCGGTAGCTGTCGGACGAGAATCAGCCTCTGCAACAGCGACTTCAATCCCCGGAGATCCCTCTCCCAGGGCGAGACCGACTGGACGTAGTCCGGCCCCATCTGGGAGCTCGAATGGCCGAAGCACTACATCTGACAGAAATGAGCCAGACCCGGGTCCGGTCACGTCTACTCCTCGCGCTGAAGGTGCGCTATGGCTACTGGGGCCATTTTCAAGCTTCTACGTCCGTGGGGTGTCTGCAAGATGGGGTAAGCTAACCGTCACCATGAAGAGCCAGCGGAACCACGCAGCCTGGGGTACGCTGGCACCGGGTGCTCCTCCCGGCGCCCTAGAGAGACCCCTGCACTGGAACTCGGTCGACGGCGTCGGTCCATATCCGCCGCTCCGGTTCTTTGGGCCGGCTTGCACCGCCGGGTACGGTGGCTCCAAGCAAGCTTCCGCTCTTACGAGCAGAACGGATCAAGGGGGAGCACCATGACGCTCGATGCAACAATGTTCACGGGCCGTCAGCTGACCAACCTGCGGCTTTCGCTACACTCGGCGAACGACCGCCGCGTCCGTTACAAGTCGGTCGATATCTGCATCTTTCCCGCAGACGCCGTCCGGTTCCTTGAGAGGGTCGACGATGCACGCCGCGCCTTCGACTCGACCGGGAGCTTCGCGTTCCCGCCTCTGCGGTCATCGCACCGCATGCTCAGCTTCGTCGTCCCCGTTCGGTTCGTCTACACGACCGCCGCGCCCGATGGCGTGCGCTTCGAGTTCACCACGAATTGCTCGGACGGGGAGATGTCGACCACCGAGCCGCTACCGACCTCGGTCATCATGGGCAGCCTGCTCCGCCAAGCCAGGCGAGCGGCCTTCCGGGCACTCTTCACGAGACTGGCTGACGAGAATCCGAAGGCGGCGGCCGAGGTGCTCAAGGAGTACGAGCAGTACCCGTCCCTTTTCGCGACAGAGACCGATCTTCTGCCGCTCGACCCGAGCGATCTGTCCGGCCTCCTCGGAGCGGAAGATCGGGAGGTCCGAGAAGTCGCCATGCGGACGTCAAGCAAGCTGAGCCGGGCGGCTTGATGCCAGAGACCACGTGATGGGTCTGATGCGCCTCGCCGCAGGTCTGAGCTAGCACCTCCTTCTTCGAGGAGCGCTCCTCTCGGATCCGTTCCTCCCTTGACGGCGGCCCCGCCCCCATCGCTGTCTGTCGATGTCGGCGGGACGAGCCCCAATCCACCATCCGGAGGGCTCGCACCCACGAGTCCCCTGCACGGTGGATTCGTCGGCCGATCTCCACTTCCGCCATTCCGTCCCCCCTTCCCACCCATCCCGATGCCCGACCGGCCCCACAGATCCAGCAAGTCAGAGCCCCTCTGGACGATCGGGGACCTGCGCAGGATCCGCAGCAAGGTGGACCGGCTCCTCGAACGGTACGCCGATCCTGGCGAGGCACCCGGTACCGCGAATTCGTCCAGCCCAGGTGAGGCTTCCACTGAAGAGGAAGGGGATGGGCGTGGCCGGGACGACGCCGCACGAGGGCCATGAACGAGCACATGAGGCTGCGAAGGCTGCGGAGGGAGGGGCGCCCCTGGCGAACCTCCCCGCTGACCGTCGAGACCGCCTCCTTCTGCTCCTCCTCCGAGTCACGGCAGACATCCTCTCTCAGGCAGGCGAGTTCGACCACGTAGATCGGCGCTGGGTCGAACGATACCTCCGGATCCCTCCTCGTTAGCGCATTCTCTCCAACTCCAGCGACCACCATGACCATCCCATCATCGACGCCCATCCAAGACGAAGAGCCAGTCACCTCCCCCCACAGGAGTACGACGGGCTTGCTCGTCGACCGGACGATCGAAGCCGCGGAACGCGGAGTCCTCGTGATCGTCCGGCAGAGTTCGAAGCCCCAGAAGACGGGCAACATCGGGAGCGGCTACTTCCAGCTCGATCAGCTCCAGCATCTCAAGATGTACGGGATCGACCCGGAGGTGGCCGACGTCTGCGACCTGCGCGGAGAGACCGGACGTGGGGATGCCGAACGGCCGGGCTTCGAAGAACACCTCGATAAGATCCGGGCGGGCCTGTACGGCCTCGTGATAGCGACGCTCACGGATCGCATGGCCCGGAACCAGAGGGACATCGACCGTCTGGTCGACGCCCTCCGCGAGGTGGACGGCATGCTGATCGTCAACGGTCGGATCTACGACCCTACCGACCCTAACCACCGGCTGATTCTCGGGATCCTCGCGCAGATCGCCCAACACGACAACGAGATGCGGGTCCTGCGGTCGCTCTCGAGCAAGTCGGCCCTGGCCCATCGGATGGAGCTCGCCGTGCCGCTTCCCACGGGGCTGGTGTGGGCGTCTCCGGAGGATCCGGCCTTCCTGGACGCGCTCCGCCGGGAGGGTCTCGAGAGCTGCGTTGAGGAGCAGTCCCTCGCCGTGCACAAGGCCATCGCCAGGTGCAAGGGCGAGCATCTCTACGCCCTTCCGTTCCCGGACGCCGAGGTGCAGCAGGCGCTGCGCCTCCTGCTCGAATGGCTGCTCGAGACCCGACACCTCGGGAAGGTCCTCGAACGCATCGAGCGGGGCGACGGCGGCTGGCCCAGGCCGGGTTGCTTTCCCATATACCGGTCGCGACGCTACGACCCTTCCAAGATCGACACGTCCCGAAAGAAGGGGGACCTGTGGAAGAGGATCGTGGGCCGCACGGACGGCAGGGACGAGCTCGCCCGCGGTACGCTGCGTGACTACCTGAGCTCGCCCGCCCTCTACGGCATCTACGCCTTCCAGTGTCCGGGCCTCGCGTCCATTTCCCGGCATGCGGCGCAGATCAGCCAACCGGTCTGCGTCGAAGGGGCCTTCCCCGGCCTGTACGAACTGGACGTGCGCGACGAGGTCGAGGAGATCCTCGGGGAGGCACTCGACTTTCGGATTATGGGTAGCTACGACGGGCCGCGACATCATGCGCTCGTGTCCGTCCGGTGTGCCAGCTTCCTGCCGGACGGAACCCGATGCGGCCTCCGGAAGTCGGCGCTCTATCGGCCGCGGAATCGGGGACGACACCGATACAAGCACCCGGCCTGTCTTGAGCGCGGACATCACAGCGACTGCGCGGATCAGCTCGACCAGCTCGTGGTGGATCTCGTCAAGGAGGCATATGCCGGGGATGCGCTCGACGAGAGCCTCCGGCGAGTGCGGCAGTCCCGCTCTCAGACGGACAAACACCGCAGCCGGCTGCAGGGACAGCTGGATGAGGCGGAGGCGCGTCTCCAGGCGGCGGCCGCCAAGGCGGAGACCGCCCGCAGCGAAGGCGACCGGACGCTCGAGCGCGTCTTCGACCAGCGCGTCAAGGAGCATCATGAGACGATGCGCCGGACCCGGAGGCGCCTGCAGGAGCTGGAGGCGGCCGAGGGCGACGCCAGCGTGTCGAGGCGGGAGAAGAAGCGCCTCCTCGACCTCGCGGCTGACGTACCCAAGCTCATCGATCTCGTAGGCCGTCTCGAGGTGGGGGACAGCCACCGTCACGAAGGCGCCATGCGCCGGCTCATGAAGGTCCTCGTCACCCAGGTTCATGTGCGCCGGCTGGGCGCGTTCTGCCATGAGGTGCAGGTCGAATTTCCGTCGGGCGCCAGGCGGAGACGCCTGCTGTTCACCCGGCGGATCGACGTGCCACAGGCCGCTCTCGCATACGCCCATCTGGCGTTGGGAGAGAGGGCCAAGCCGGAGTACCGGAACTCTCTCGAGCGCGAACGGGAGGTCCACCGCGAGGCGGCGGTGATCGCCCGGCGCATGAACACCTCGATCGGGCGGGCGAACCTCCGCACCGAATGGACAGGGGAACGGGTTCTCACGGCTGCGCTGGCCTTCGGCGAGGACGGCGCGCCGGCGCAGCCTCGCCCGTGCGGACGTGTCGTGACCGTCACCGAACTTAGCGACGAACTCGAACTCGACAGGATGCGCGTCCTCGGGGCGGCCCTCCGCGGAGAGCTCGGCCGGGCCTTCATCCTTGATGGGGAGTTCCATCTCATGCCCTCCGACAGGCATCTCCACAAGGCCTTTCCCGAATCGGTACGAATCGAGCTGGCCTCGAAACGCGGCTGGCCGATCGAGGAGACCGTGCTGGTGGCCACCCTGCACGCCGAAGAGGAATGCGCGTGGTCGGACGCCAAGAGGCACGCAAGGAGGTCCGGCGGCATCGTGCGCGACGCCGCGGGCCGACGCTGGTGCCGCCGGCCGGCGCGGGAGGGGGAGAAGAGCATGTTGCAACGGACCCTCGACCGCCATCTCCCGGCGGACACGAACCCCGATGACGGGCGATGGATGCCCCTGAAGGACGTCCTCCGGCAGTTCGACATCCACCGCGCCACGGCAAAGAAGTACGGGTTGGTGGTGCGGCCGGGCTTCGGGTATCTGGGAGAACGCTCCGTCTACATCCGGGTTGATGAGGACTTCCGCGCAAGGCTACCCGGATGAGGACCCGACGCTGCGAGGTCCGGTGCTCGCCCATGCGCCCTTCCGCCGCCGGCACGCCGTTCGAGCGACGCATCCGTGGGCCGCTCGACCCCCAGGCGGGAAAGGGATCACACCTCGCGCCGCCCCAGCCTCCGGAGCAGGGCTCTCCGGAGCTCGTGACTCTCGACCGTCCGAACGCGTAGCGTCACCTCCTTTCGCATCCGGGTCACCGCGCGCTGCCACCTCCGCTTTGCCCCTCCCTCGGTCGTGCCGATCGCCCTGCCGACCTCCGCCCACGTCTCGCCGAGCTGCAGCCGTCGCCAGACGGCCTCCTGCGTCTCCGGAGACAGGCTCCCGTAGGCATCGAAGAGAAGCTGCCGGAGAACCAGCCCGACCACATCGACTCCTTCGCCGACCGACGGAGCCTGCGCTACCTGGCCGTGCAGGCCGGGGTCGTCGGCATCCGCCCACTCGCGACGGTCGAGTTCTTCCTGCCTCCGCCGGTACCAGTCGATCGCCAGCCGGCGGGCGATCGTGTGGACCCAGGCCCTGAATTCGAATTCGCTCCGGGCGCGGCACCGGTGGATGGATTCTGCGATGCGCACGAGGGTCTCCTGGGTGAGCTCCTCGGCCACGCTTCTCGTCGAAGGCCGGGACCTCAACCGGCGCCGGAGGTAGGCGAAGATCTCGGGCCGCAGGGCCGAAAGGACTCTGTCGAGGGCCCGGTTGTCCTGGTGCCGCCGGACTCGATCTACCCACTCCAGCAGCTCGCCCGGTCCAGCCACGCCGCACCTCCGGTCGCCGTCCGCTCGGTGTCCTTCCGTGGCGACCGTACCGGGCGCTCCCGGGAGCGCCGGAAACCGCCGGGGGCTGGTGCTGGAGCTTCGTCCTAGAGGCTGGAGACGAGGTTTACTTCAAGGGGCGCCGGGCGAGAACGAGATGACAGCGGTGCAGGCGGACGTGGAGCTCTACACGCACACTGGGTCGGTCTACCGGGTGACCAGGAACAAGCGCGAGCGCTGGTGGATGAGAGCCGCGAACGTCGCGAACCCGACCAGCCGTCCCCTGAACCCCGGCCGGTGGTGGATCATTCAGCGCCCGTGCCCCTGGCCTCCTGAGCTCGGGCAGCCGATCGCGCTCCGGGCTCCGGGCTGGCTCGCACGGGACGACCCCGCCCGCATTCCGGGCGGCGGCAAGATCACCTCGCCGATCCGGGCCATCCGGCGCCGACCGTGAAGTCGGCCCGGCCCCATCCCGTGGTCACCGTCACCGTGTCGCTCTTCGGAGCACTCGTCTGGGCGGCCGTGCTCGGCGGAATCGTCGTGCTGGCAGTCATCGGAGCCCGCTGCATGCTTGCCGGATGACGGCAATGCGATGGCAGCATACTGAAAGGAGGAGGTCATGCCGGAAGGAGAGTTCGTATGGGAGGGCGTGCTGGATGGACGCTACCGCGTGACGGTCGAACGGACGGCACCCTACCAGGGACTTCTGCGGATCGAGGACATGACCGATGGGA
>Ga0102944_1001792_pt1 | contig 13473 bp, 7 predicted proteins | sample SalPonD_shore_MG_FD_78172 | JGI IMG/M metagenome (GOLD analysis project Ga0102944, IMG submission 78172) | Salt pond soil microbial communities from South San Francisco under conditions of wetland restoration - Salt Pond MetaG... | ecosystem: Environmental > Aquatic > Marine > Intertidal zone >...
CCTCATTTAGGTGACGTCCGATTCCGGCTCTGGTCGCTGTCAGTTTGGGGATCAGATTCGTGCCAACATTCATAGTAGTGATTAAGCGGCTTGATACAATCCGGAGCATGGCCCGTAAGATCCGATTCAGTGGTGGCCATGAGAAGGTCTGGGTGAACACGATACCCTGAATTAACTCAGATCGGCGCACAGCTAACCCAATACCGACTGGCCCCCCGAGGTCGTGGAGGACAAGGGTCAGCCTGTTAATACCAAGGTAGTCCACAAATGATTCCAAAAGATATGAGTCAGACTCGAGACCGACCGGGCGGTTGGCCCCCGGGGAGACCCCGGTGCCGGGAAAGTCGAGTGTGATCACCCGGAACTTTTCCCGAAGCGTTTCAATGACCTGACCCCAAATGTAGGACCACATCCCGTCGTGGACAAGGAGCAGGGTTGGCCCGGTTCCTTCGTCTGTATAAGCAATGGGTGTGGATTCGAGATAAGCGGTATATATCTTGTACGGCCACACGGACTCGGAAAGCCACTCGGGCCGTTGAATGACGGTACGCTTGGGGCTTGTTGTGGATTGCATGACAATCTCCTTTTTATGTGTTATTCGGGCAGTCTTCCCGCCTGGTTTTAGTGTCTGTCGTCAGATCCGGTCGTACTGGCAGACCGCAGTTTATGCTCCTCTCTTCTGAGTTCATTTTTTTCATCAATCTTCGCGGACCGGTAACGGTGCGCTCATCATGGGGGAAGAGACATTCAGCAGGCGGGTCAGGGTCCTCTCGGGGTCAGGTCCGGCCAAGGAGCCAACTCCCGGAACATCAACACCCGCAAACAGATAGAGGACAATTCCTACCACGCAGTGAAGCCTCCACTCGATTTCTTCCCTGTTCAAGTGAGGAAGCACATTCCCGAAAGCGGCCAGGAAGCGATCCTGGATCTCACCGAACTGATGTCCCTTTACGCGCGACATGAACTCGGAGCCTTCGGAATACATCCTGGAGACAAAGCGAGGCAGCTCGGGATCACGACGCCTGAGCTCATCGAGGATACGTAAATCCGGAAACAGAAACGCTGACAATACGTCTTCCACGGATGGGGTATCCTGTGCTTCGAGCTCATCGAGCAGTTTCAGACGTTCAGCGTTGACAGGAGACACTACCCGGTCGAGGATCTCGATGAGCAGGTTCTCCTTGGATCCGAAATGATAGTTGACCGCAGCGATGTTGACTCCGGCGGCTTCGGTAATTTCCCGCACGGAGGTGGCGGCGTAGCCCTTGCGAGCAAAAAGTACCTCCGCCGCTCTGATAATCTGATTACGTGTTTGCTGAGACACAACTTTTCTTTCAAACGTTTGTTTAAAACATATGTTTGATTCGGATCATTGTCAAGGGTTGATAACTAATCTAATGTATGGATATAACTCATCGATCCTTCCCGCACTAGAATCATTTGTCCATCTGTCCTTGTGTGTTGAATCAACTCTGAACTTTTTTCCTGGGCATCACCGCAGGTTATCGTCGATTCGATATCAACACAAGGAAAAGCGAGCGCCACAATAAAACAGTAACTACTACTGAGATCCGAATAAAGCTATCACTAATTCTGTGGAACACGCTTTTCCGATAAGCCCGTCCAAATTATAAGAAAGCAAAAGAATGTGTTTTCGGGAACGATGATTGGTGGGGATTTCAAGATAATCCTGCATATTGTAATCATGCAGTTATTCCAGCTAAAAGGCCCACCGCCGGTGATCCCTTGCGGAATCACCGGCGGTGGGCCTTCAGAACGAATCCTGAGAGATGCAGGCGTTACTAGATCATAATCGGCGATAGCATTTATCGGTGACCGGCCACTACGAGTTAGTTCGCTGTGTGGAACTGGTAAGTCCCGGAACCGGCTTTGATGGCAATGTAATCACCGTCCACTGTGGCACCAGTGATGCCTGGAACGCCTTCCACATAGCTCCCTTCCTGCCATACCGGGGCTCCGTTTTCGGTCACCTGCACATTTTGCATTCCCAGGGTCGGGACGTACACGGTGGCGCTGGTATTACCGGGAATGGCAACAAAAAGAGTGACGGAATTACCCTGTTTGGACCATTTCGCTGTCACCGGTCCGTGCACCGTTGCGATATGTCCTTTCGCAGAGGTCATATCACCGAGAATATTCGGTTTGATGATGATGTCTTTGAATCCCGGGCTGGCCATATCCACACCGGCGATATTTCTGTAGAAGAATTCGTCCACGCTGCCGAACATGATATGGTTCAGGGAATTCATGGCGGGACCGAAGTAGCGATAGCCGCCCCAGCGTTCCCACAAAGTGGTAGCGCCCCGGCAAATCATATAGCCCCAGCCGGGAAAGGTGGTCTGATTGGCAATGGTATACATCACCTCGTTTCGACCGTATTCCGGCAATGCTTCCACCAGGGCTTTGGTCCCCAGAATACCGGTGGTGAGATGCCCGTTATGCTCCTGCATGACGTTATCCACCAGATGCTGCAACACCGCCTGATTGTGCCCTTCGGGAATCATGTCCAGATAGAGCGGAAAGGCATTGCTGGTCTGGGAGCCGGTGCCGTACTGGTTGGTGGAGGCGTTGAAAAACCGATCATTGAAGGCATCCTTGATATCTTCGGCCAGCTGCTGATATTTATCCACATCGCCTGATTTCCCGAGAATCTCTGCCATCTTTGCCTGGATGACCGCTCCTTCGTAATAATAGGCAGTGGAAGTCAGCCACTCGGAATCATCGATGGGACTATAGGCAGTTTCCGGCGGCACCCAATCGCCGCGGCCCCATTCGATGATATGATTATTCGCGGTCCAGCCCATATACTGCAGCCAGTCCGCCAGGGGCTGGTAATGTTCCTCCAAGATGCGCACATCATCGTGGTATTGATACATATACCAGGTGACCAGCGGATAAGCCGCCTGCCAGGCCGGTGTGCCTTTGATGGGGTATTTGCCGTGATGCGGAACCACGTCCGGAACGAACCCACTGTCCTGCTGGGCATCCTTGATGTCTTCCAGCCAATTGGTGTAAAAAGCCGCCATATCAAAGTTATGCATGGCTTCCTCGGCGGTCAGATGCGCATCGCCCATCCAGCCGGCCCGCTCGTCGCGCTGGGGACAGTCGGTGGGCTTGCTGTGCAGGTTACTCACCTGTCCCCACAGGATGTTCTCGTGGATCTGGTTGAAGAGCGTGTTGGAGGATTCAAACCGGCCGGTGTGCGGAACGGCCGAATGCACCACCCGGGCTTCCAGGCTCTTCAGATCCGGTTCGCCGGGAAAGCCTTCTACCTGGACGTACCGGTAGCCGTGATAGGTGAACCGGGGTTCATAGACTTCGGTGCCCCCGGCTCCCTTCAGAATATAGACGTCCGTGGCTTCGGCGGAACGGTTGGGAGCGGTATCGATCAGTTCCGGATTGCCGACCACGGCCGTATCCTGCATGAAGGCCATGTCCCGGTTGGTGATTTCGGCAGTTCGGAGAGTCACTTTGGCTCCCCTGGGACCGTCCACGAATAACCTGGGCCATCCAGTCATATTCTGTCCGAAATCGAAGACGTACACACCTTCTTCCGGATTGGTCATGGCGACTGGCCGGAGGGTTTTGGTCACCTTGATGGGCGGCATGAGTTGCGAATCCAGCCAGCCGCCGGGTGCCTCAACGTCCACAGCATCGGCCCATTCCGAATCGCCGAATGCTGTCGTACACCAGCCGGGTTGCTCCATTCGGGCGTCGTAGACTTCGCCGTCGTAAATGCTGTTCTCGAGAATTGGGCTGGCATCGGTTTTCCACGATTGATCGGAGACCACGCTCATGGTGGATCCGTCGGTGAAGGTGATATTCATCTGAAGGAGCAGCGGCATGCGGTGACCGTAGGTCTTGGTTGTCCGATGCTTATAATACCCCTTACCCAGCCATGCGCCGACCGCGTTCACACCATCGCTCAGATAATCCGCGACATCATAGGTCTCGTACAGCACCCGCTTGTCATATTCGGTGGTCCCCGGATCCAGCACGTGGTCGCCGACTTTCTCTCCATTGAAATAGAGTTCATAGTAACCCAGTCCGACGATAAATACGTACGCCGACCGGACCGGTTTATTTACCCGGAATTCCTTGCGCAGCAGCGGTGAGGTAACGAAGGTATCCTCATTGCTGATCCAGGTGCCTTCCCAGTCCGACCGGTTCAGCAGTCCCATCTGGAAGGTAGCGATCTTACTCCAATCACTGGGCGTATCGGTCGCGTCCCAGACCTTGACCTTCCAGTAGTATTTCTGTCCGCTCTCCAGAGATGATCCGGCATATTTCACGTTCACTGATTTGTCCGACTGCAGGATACCGGAGTCCCAGAGATCACCCTGGTTGTTCATCGCATTCGATCGGGTGCGCGCCACCAGAATCCGGTAGGCGAACTGGTTGACGCCTCTGTCGACACTCCGGAGCACCCAGGTAAAGCGGGGATGTTCCACATCAATGCCCAGCGGATTCGACAGGTATTCCACCCGCAGGTTTTCAACAGTGACCTTTGCAGCGCCCGCCTGCTGCACACAGGCCATAACAGCAAAGCTCATACAGATCGCAAACAACCCAATAAGTTTAATTCCAGTTTTCATGCTGCCTCCTTGGTTTGGATGGTTGATAATTGGTCCTCGTCAATTGTATTAAGTGAAAAGTAAAACGTGAAAAGGCCCTGCACTCCACCCCGCCAGTGAGGGGCCTGCAAACTAGCACCTTTGGTGAGTCAGGGTAAATTTTGAGGCGACTACTGATTACTCTTCCTTTTGTATTGAATTGTGAAAGACTGTACTGTGTATTGCAATTATTCACTACACAGTTTAGGAACAAACGACACTCCTCTCTTATTCACCGGGTTTCGGGTCATAACCATGAACACGTCGTTGCTCCTTACCCTAACCTCAATTGCTTCTGCCTTTTGCTCCGAAGTCCCACAGGGGATCATGTCGGGGGAGTCACTCCGGGACCTTCTCACTTTTCACTTTCACCTTTTGCCTTCTTGGACTCTTGCTTTTTTAAGTTCTTGCTTTCCCCGGCTTGGAGGCAAGGATGTAGTCGTGTTGAATTTTGAGTATTGAAATATTGAATTCTTGGAATCTTGCGTTCTTGTTTTACTGTTCCGCATCAAACTCCCACTGTCCCGGTTCTGTTTCGAACAAGAGATAGTCTGGATTTTCCCCCTGAAAGGTGATTCCATCCACGGTATCCATGGGTTGTCCGTTCCGCCAGATCTCGATGCCGTTGGCTGAAACGGAACGGACTTCAGGGAGCGCTTTCTTTGGGATCCCGACTACTGCTTCAGTTGCGTCCGGGGAATTCAGGTGTACATCGAAGGTGTCCCGATCTCTGCGGAGGCGGAGTTCGATGTGGCCCTTGACCGAGGGCACTACCACGTTGACAATCCGGAGTGGACCCATCTGTGGCAATACGTGATAACGATCGTATCCCGGCGATTCCGGCGCAACACCGGCGACATACTGGGACAGCATGGTGAGCGGTCCTCCGCTCCAGCCGTGGTTGTAGCTGCCAAATCCAATGCTCCATCCTTCCGGCAGCGTGGTGATACCCATTTTCATCATCGGCTGATAGCGCCTCTTGATCCTTTGAAGTGCATCTTCCGGATACCCCATGAGAAACAGCGCTTCCAGCACATATTTTTCCATGTATGGACTGGCATGATATTCTTCGTTCAGCACCTTTCTGATGGCATCGTAGTATGCAGGATCCGCCAGGCCGCTGACGACCGCCATGGCATTCGCCCGGTCGTCGGTCTCTCCCTGGTAATCCGGGGACCGATATGCGCCGCCGGTCCAGAAGGCGCTGTTGAAATTTTCACGGATGGTCTCCATCTGCTGCTGGTAGGCGGGGATATACTCAGGAGAACCAACCAGCCTGGCCATTTTCACGGCTCCCTGCAAGGCCAGATAATACCAGGCGTTGTACAGAATCGACTGATCTTTATGCTCTCCCCAGTCGATCCACTGCCAGCCCCCCTCCCGTTCTGTCACCAGTCCGTCGTCACCGAGTTCCCAGACCGACAGATAATCCCGCACGTGCGGATAGGCCTCGCGAATTGTGGCCGCATCTCCGGAATGGAAGTAATAAGTCCAGAATCCATATTCTCCGACGCTGTTCAGCATCTGCAGCGGAAGCTCACGATCATAATTTCCACTGGGAACCGGTGAATAGATGGTATGATCATCCCGCTGCCAGTGGACCAGTTCCAGGATCCCCTTCTTCGCCAGGTCATGGCTCCGGGTATCGAGCGCGTAAAAAGCCTCGCCCAATTCATTCACCGCATCCCCCCACCACTGGGCGCGTTCACGGTCGGGACAGTCCATATAGGTCTCCCGCATGGTTATGTAAAGCGTGCGCTGCGCCCGTCGCCACAGTTTATTAAAAAAGGGATCCTCGCAGAGAAACTCTCCCACGAAATCGGTGTTGTATCCGGTTTCCCGGTATTTCAATGCCAGAATCCGGACCCCTTCCGGAATGGCATAATGGACCTCGTGTCCGTTGATCCAGGCCGGAAATTCGAACTCCTGCACACCGTCTGTGGTGACATACTCATGCCGCAGAGACGGCGTGGATCCCACCAGATAGTTTTCGGTGCGGATATCAATGGTCAGTCCGGCCGGCGCCTGAATCTTCAGATAGGGAGAGACCATGGCATTGTACGGGAGTTCCGCAACAATACCCACCCCGTTGCTGGTGAGCGGAAACTCGTCGGCATTTTCGTACTCCCGTAACGCAGAGGTTTTCCAGAGCGGGATGGGTCGTTCCCAGAGATGATTCCAGGGCTCAGCAGGCGGGCTACCCAACTCCTGTGCTGCAGGCCAGGATGAATCGTCGTACTCCGGATCGGTCCAACCCGACAGCGCCTGCCTGGCATCGTACCGGATATTCGACTCCGGCAGCCGGTAATTGGGATGCGGCGCATCCGTATCACCGAACGCCGGATGTTTTCTGGCTCTCCATGAATCATCGCTAAGGAGTTCGGTTCCATCGGCCTTCATCTGAAATATCAGTCCCGGCTGGCCGCTGTTCTTATGCGAAAATCCATGTTTGCCGAAATACCATACCAGAACCGCAATGGTATTCTCCCCCTGCCGGAGCCATGGCGCCAGATCCACGGTATCGAAATAGGTATCATCCGGTGTGGGGCCGCGCTTCAGTTGGCCTTCGTATACGGCCAGTTCCCCGTTCACCCATAACCAGTATTTGGAATCTACGGCGATCCTGGTGATGGCCTGCTCCGGTTTGGTCGGGAGGTTGACCATCCTCCGGTAACAGATCCACGTATTCGGCTGCACTTCCAACTCCGGGGGAGCAATCCAGCCAGCGCTCCATTCAATGAAAGCTCCTTCATGAGATTGCGTTTGTGCTGGTACATCAGTCTGTAGAATAGGCGTAACCAGAAAAATACTCAGGGATACAAGCAGGTAAGCCGACAGGTTCAGAATAATCAGGATAATCCGATTCTGTGCCATTGCGCCCTCTGCAATTCTTTGAAACCAAGGATGGATTAAAATTTAAGGAAATGCGATTGAGCAATCACGCATAAATCTCTGGTATCAGCGTCTCCGCTTATTAAAATCCTCATTTGAACAAATCGTGATATTTGTGATCTTATCCAGCACCCCGCCACCACAACCGAATCCGCTCCCGAAGCCGACGGACCTGTTCCGGGTGAGCGTCCGCCAGGTTCTTCATTTCGTTCGGATCGTCTGTGAGATTGTAGAGCTCCGGCTTGCCATCGGGGATATTCGGTGCGGCGGGCAGAATCAGCTTCCAGGGATCGGTGACCGTCCAGGTGTGCTGGAGACTGGACCTGGGGTCGTTGATGTCCACGGCATCATGAGTGTAATCTGCACCGAACACCGCCTCCCGGGCGGCAACGGCTGCCCGGTCCAGCAAACCCACACCCTGCATCGCTGACGTGGGATCCAGTCCCGAGGCACGAAGCGCAGTTACCGCCAGATCGATACTGCTTGCCGGTAAACTTTCCTCCCATCTCGGGGTCATGTGTCCCGGCCACCGGACCATAATAGGAGTGTGCACGCCTCCCTCGTAGGGAGTCCGCTTTGAGCGGGGCGCATATCCGGAGGCATCCGGCTGCTGGATCCATCCGTTATCGCCCACGTAGAGCACCATTGTATTTTCGGTGATTCCCTGATGGTCGAGATAAGCAAGCAGCTCACCGCAGGTTTGGTCGAACCATTCACACATAGCCCAGTATCTCGCGAGGTGTATAGAGTCTGTCTGATCCCGATACCTTTCGAGTATTCGCTCCGGAGGATCGTGAGGTCGATGGGGCAAAAAGGGTGCATACCAGATGAAGAACGGCTGATTTCCGGCGCTTTCAATAAAATCATAAATAGGCTGCATGGTTTCCCTGCCAATAACCAGACCCTCGTCGCCGTGACGTCCGCCCCGCTCCATGTCGCCGTGAGTCATGCCATTAGTGAAACCACCCCGACTGTAGTTCCCCAACCACCACTTGCCGGTCTGCAGACTCACATAATTCCGCTGCTTCAACATCTGTGGAAGAGTTGGCACCTCGTCGATATGTGCGATCATTTCCCGCCGGAGCTGCTTTCGCTCCTCCGACCACTCCCGGACCTGAAATCGTGCCCCCTTCCCCACCAGCGGCGGATCGTTGCTGGTGATCTTATTCTGATGAGGATACAGGCCGGTGACAATCGATGCCAGGGATGGACAACACAGCGGCGCCGTCACATATCCCCTGGGATAAACCACACTCTCCGACGCCAGTTGATCCAGACGGGGCGTCTGTATCACCTCATGCCCCATGAACCCATAATCTCCCCAGGCCTGATCGTCAGAGATAATCATTACGATGTTGGGAGTTTCCACGAGCCTGTCCTGCAGATTTCCACAGGCCGCCAGGGCCAGACCGCCGGACAGCAGCCCTGCTGTTTTCAGAAAGTCGCGTCGGGATATGCGGCTCATTCCGGAATGAGTTTGATGTATGCTATTTGTCATGCGTCGGGCTCCCTTGGTTAGCGGTCAATTGTCAATGATATGAAGTGAAAAGTGAGAAGGCAGAAGTGAAAAGCAAGCGGTATCAAGGGGAGGAGCAACAAGGGACTTGTATTGAGGCCAGGGACATAATGAATACGGGAGAAGTACACCATACTGTGCGTGTATGTGATGACAATATTTACTTAGGTAGAACACGTGTTCACCGATGGCATACAGTAAGGTAACGTAATGAGTAATTACAAGGAGTCCTTGTTCTTTCCAGGGTATCTGATTGCAAAACCCACCCTCGGGGGTGAGGAGGGGCCTTTTCACGTTTCACTTCTCACTTCTGCCTGTTTTTTACGAATTCTTGAGTCCTTCTATTCCTCCCTGTTTGTCTCATAATCCGCAACCCGCTCCCGAGAGTAAATTTCACGATAATTTTTTCTTGTGAGCACTTCAAACGGTTCTTTCTCCTGGGCTGGGAAGATGGGCCTTTTCACGTTTCACTTTTCACGTTTCACTTCTGTTCTCTCACTTCTCTCTACCGCCTTCTATTCTTCTTGTTTTCGTAAATCCTTCTGTTCCTCTCTGTTTGTCTCATGATCCACCAACCGTTCCCGAGCTCAGACTACACGCCAATTTTTTTCTTGCCGACACTTGCCAGCACTTGTCAGAACTTGTGAGCACTTGAAACAGCTATTTACCACACACTTCCTTTATCGCCTGCAGATACTCCATACCGTGATGAATATCCGGCTCCAGGTAGCTGCCCTCCGTCCATTCATTCCAGCAATTGATATTGAAAATTTTCGGAGTATCAGTCCGTTGATTCAGCTGTTGTGTAACGGCCAGTAATGACTTCCGGAATTCTTGCGGGGTATTGTTGGCTATCACCGGGGTGAAGGGATAGCCGGCGTTTATAAACCGATCCGACTGGACGGTCCGGGGACTGGAGTCCCAGCCCATGGTGACGTTCGGGAAGTAAGGCACATCGAAGGCTTCCTCCGCCTCCCGGTAGTACTGAAGATACCGCTCGCGCACATACCGATAATCGGTTTGCGGAAACTCCTTCAGCGGAACGTGATGAATCCAGACATAGGATGTGACACTGTCGAATCCCAACTCATTCATCAGCCAGTTCGGATCAACCGGCTTCTCCTGGCCCGGCAAGACCTGTCTTCCCCAGACCACCGCATTCAAATGCAAATCATAGAATCCCGCTTTTCGGGTCCGGATGCGGAAATCCTGTAGTGCTTCTTTGGTTTCTTCTACTCCCCCGAAGCTCTCCAGTAAATCATTCAGGCTGTAAATCGAGAAGTACGGCGACTCGTTAATCAACCAGTAAGAAGTATGGGAGAAATATTGCTCAATGACATAATTGGTGAGCGTGAGAAACGTGCCCGGACGCACCGGACCGGGATAGAGATCCGGTGGCTCGGTATGCAGCTTGTGCGGATGGATATCCTGCCAGGTATGATTCGCCCACATGAGCGCGAATTTTATCCGGTAGTGATTCCCGGCGTTCAGAAAGCCGTTTCGCAAACATCGCTGGAGAAATGGGCCGTCATCATACCAGTACCAGTCGAATATGAACGCATCGATCCCGTGCTCCACCGCAACGTCGATTTTCATGGCCATCACGTCAGGATCGGACTCGTCCAGATATCCCCACTGTGGCACCTTTGGCTGCCTGTGCTCCGGAAATCGCGGGGTGGCATGCTTCACCAGCTCCCATTCCGTCCACCCTTTTCCGTGCACAGCCTCATTCCGGGGATCCACATGGTAATTGGGGAAATAGTAACTGGCGACCTGGATATCTCCTCTGGAATTTTTCGGCCAGAGATTGGAGCGATTCTGGACGATCGGGAACACCGAGGCCCCGAATCCGAGCGCCATGCTGTGTTTAAGAAATTCCCGCCGTGTCTGGGGTGGCATAACTATTATTCCATTCTGAGTTCTTTTCGATTCTTCATTCAGTTATACAAGGTTTCAAGAAGTCGGGTATGAAGTGTTGGCAAGTGCTGGCAAGTGCTGACAAGAATAGACTGTCAGACTATCGGAACTGGAGAGTACTTCGTCGTACCTACACGAGATTTCTTCCGCACCGACACTCTCACCCATATTTCCTGGGTCGGGAGGTGTGGATTTTGAAAATTAGGTATTGAGTAATGGAGTTTTGATTTCTTGCCCTCTTGTTTTCTTGAACTCTTCTATTCCTCCCTGTTTAACTCATGATCCGCCAATCCCTTCTCAGCCTGGACTGTACGCCAGTTTTTTCTTGCCGGCACTTGTCAGCACTTGTCAGCACTTGTGAGTACTTCGTGCGACTCCTGTTTTTCACAACTTTTCCTTTTCCAGCCGCTCAATCATCTCGTCGCATTGCCGGCGGAGTTCCACCAATACCTCCTGGTACTCATCCCGCCAGGCCAGATTTTCTGTTTCGTGCGGATCCACGTACAAGTCGTACAATTCTTCCGAGTTCACCTGATTCCGGTACCGCAGATATTTCCAGCGATCGGTCCGGATGCCTTCGCTCTGGGGAATATCATAGCGTTCGAACAGATGCTCACAGAAGACGAACTCCCGCCAGTCGCCGGGCTCACCTGTTATTAGTGGCATCAAACTTCGCCCCTGCACGGCGCCCGGAATGTGCACTCCGGCAAGATCCAGCATGGTCGGCGACAGATCGATATTCAAGGCGAAGTCGTCCGAGACGCGTCCACGTTGAGAATTCGCTATCCTGGGATCATAGACAATCAGCGGTACCTGGATGGAGAGATCGTACATATACCATTTCCCGGCGAAGCCACGCTCTCCGAGGAAATAGCCATTATCTCCCATCAGGATGATGACGGTATTCTCCGCCACTCCCGCTCTTTGTAAAGCTTCACGGATTCGTCCGATGGTTCTGTCGATCCCCGACACCATACGGTAATAATCCTTCACCATCTCCTGGTACTTGGCGGGCGTACCGAATTTCCAGTACCACCGGATGCGGTTCAGGGACTGCTTGAGATACAGGGGCTGCGATTCAAAGAACTCATCACTGCCGGTAACCGGCTCGGGAACGACCACATCTTCATACAGGTTCTCACACTCCCGGGGCGGAATGTACTGTCTGGGATCGTTATCCTCTGCATGGGGTGCGTTATAGCTGACAGAGAGACAGAACGGCTGCTGACCGGCCGAATCTGTGATAAACTGAATGGCTTCATCCGCAATAATATCTGTGAGATGCCGCTCTTTCCCATTGATTGTTTTAAAATACGGAGTCCGGAACATGGGCCGGTACCAGTCGAACATTCGATCCTGGGATCCCTCTGCCACCTCCACGCCGAACTTCCCCACGAATCCGGTCCGATATCCGGCCTCCCGGAGCCGGACGGGATAACTGAGATCAATGTATGGTTTGGCCAGCGGAGGGGTGCCGAAGGTGTTTCCGTGGGTGCGCTCGTACATCCCCGTAAACACACTGGCCCGGCTGGCGGCACAGATGGGAGTGGTGACGAAAGCATATTCGAAGCGTACGCCCTCCGCTGCCAGCCGATCCATCTCCGGGGTCCGGACAATGGGATTCCCGGCACAGCCCATGGCATCCCACCGCTGATCATCGGTGAACAGGAACAGGATGTTCGGTCGCTCGGACCGCTGGCCGGCAGCCAAACCACTTCGAATAACGGGACCCACCGAAAACGTCCCTATTCCGGCTGCCAGAGTGTGTAAGAAGTCTCTGCGTGATAGTTTGGTGCGGGTCATGGGTTGTCCTCGTTTTTATTGATTGGGAGAAGTCTTTCATTGTTCAAGGATTTACGATTCATTCCTTTTCCAGATTCTCAGAATTACCCCAAATACTTTGGATTGACCTCCGCGCTGACAGCCCCTTTCAGGGGTGTTAGCGCTTAGATCTCATAAGGTTCCCCTCAGAAAGTTTTATCGCTAACAGCGCTCATCCGCCCGCTACCTACTCTTCCAGCGCTGTCAGCGACATACACCAATGTTTATATCAGAGCTTCGCTGATTCTAATATTCAATCCGATGCATGCCCGGTCTCAGAGGATCTAATACAATATACTCTCCGACCTGTTGAATAGATCCCGGCGTCCGGCTCGTCTTGATGAGGGACATTTCCGCATCTTTCTGTACCGGCAGCATTACCTTCGCAGTGGTGTTGGCGGGGATATCGATCTGTAGTTGCCGCTTCCCGTTCACCTCCCGGTGATAGTCCACATGCACCGGTCCGCGGATGGTGGGCACCGTGGCCTTGAATTCTCGTAAATACCCTGGCTGCGTTTGAATCAGGATCTTTTTGAATCCTGGCTCCAGGGGCCGGACGCCCGCCAATCTTCTGTGAATAAGGTTGGCCGGCGCCGCTCCCCAGGCGTGGTTCCAGTCCATGTTCGGCTTATATTTGGCATCCCAGGCTTCCGTGGTAATGGTGGTGGCCAGGTCATACACCATATGCCCCCA
>Ga0102944_1001793_pt1 | contig 13469 bp, 14 predicted proteins | sample SalPonD_shore_MG_FD_78172 | JGI IMG/M metagenome (GOLD analysis project Ga0102944, IMG submission 78172) | Salt pond soil microbial communities from South San Francisco under conditions of wetland restoration - Salt Pond MetaG... | ecosystem: Environmental > Aquatic > Marine > Intertidal zone >...
ATTTCTATATATTTATGTTAGAATATTGTATTATAAAGTATAATAATACAATTTTATTGTTAGCTTCGTAGCCTGGATTGCTCACATTTTTAATGAAGAAGTTAGGCTAACTTGAGGAAGGCAAAAAAATGATAAGACTTTCAACAAAAGGGCGCTACGGAACCAGACTGATGCTCAATCTGGCTCAACACTACCACAACAGCGGAAGTTCCATTGTGCTTAAAAATCTCTCCAAAGAAGAAGATATATCAATTCGTTATCTTGAACAGATCATTATCCCTCTAAAACTGAACAACTTAGTCAAAAGCATACGAGGGGCGGGAGGCGGTTACAAATTAGCCAAGCATCCCTCTGAAATCAAACTGGTTGATATACTGAGGGCTCTTGAAGGCCCCTGCTGTCTGGTAGAATGTGTGGAAGATGATGAGTACTGTGAGCGCATTCCCATCTGTGCTGCTCACGATGTTTGGAAAGAAGCCAGCTCCATGCTCAAAAATTATTTCGAGAGTATAAGCCTGGAAGATTTAGTGAAGCGTTCCAAAGAAAAGACCAAAAAAAAGAAATAAGGGGAAATAATCATGATCATCGCTTCTTTTGCCATTTTCCCTACCAGTGAAGGCGCTTCAGTAAGCCAGTATGTCAAAGAGGTCATTAAAATAATTGAAAACTCTGGATTAAAAAGCTATACCGGCGGCATGTCTACCACCATAGAAGCACCGGATCTGGAGAGTCTGTTTAAAGTCATTGAAAAATGCCATAACAAACTGGTTGATATGAATGTGAAGCGCATCCACGTTGACCTTCATATAGACCACCGTCTGGATAAGGAATCTTCTGTAGTGAAAAAACTCCAGTCCTTAGGGAAAAAATAAAACTTTACTTAAGCTTGACTTTCCATAATGGTTCCTCCCCCCAGGAGAATATCTCCATCGTAAAAGACAACTGATTGGCCAGGAGTCACAGCTCTCTGCGGCTCTTCAAATTCAACTTGAATGAGATCTGATCCTTTAGGCCGAACCAGTGCTTTTTGGGGGGTATGATTGTATCTTATCTGTGCCTTGACAGTTAGAGGTGATTTCAGAAGTTTACCTGAGACCCAGTTGATCTCATCTGCGGTTAATGTTTTTTTATACAGGCTTTTCTCAGGACCTACGATGATCTCATTAGTATTGGGATTTATATCCAAGACATAGAGGGGATGCGCAGCAGCAAGGCCCAACCCCCGGCGCTGACCAATGGTGAATCGAACATAGCCCTGATGTTCTCCAAGAATATTTCCTTGGGAATCCAGGATAGGGCCTGGTTTAAACCCATTAGAAGACCTCTTTCTTAAAAAACTCACATAGTCATTCTCAGGAATAAAGCATATCTCTTGACTTTCTCTGCCCTGGGCTTTGGGAAGATTTAATTCTTGGGCTTTTTTTACAACCTGCTCTTTTTTCTTACTGCCAAGTGGCATCAAAGCTTTTTGGATGTGTCTCTGGTTTAAAAGATACAGAAAATAGGACTGATCTTTTTTTTTGTCCCTGCCTTTTTTTATATAAAATTCCGGGGAGTTTGACTTTTTTTCGATCCTTACATAATGCCCGGTGGCAATGTAGTCAGCTCCTATTTTTTTACTTTCCTCTAAAAGAACATTGAATTTTAAATAAGGATTGCACTTCACACAGGGATTTGGAGTGCGCCCTTGAGAGTATTCTTTGACAAAATAATCAATGATCTGGCTTTTGAATTTTTGGCTTAAATCAATTGAAAAATGTTCAATACCCAAGGAATCAGCGGTCTGTGCGGACATCTGTTCTGATTGGTCATGGTTTTTCTGAGAGGAGTCTGGCAGCATTTTCATGTAGATTCCCACCACTTCAAATCCTTTTTGTTTTAACAGCGCTGCTGATACAGAGGAGTCGATACCTCCGCTCATTGCCACTAGCACCTTTTTCTTTTTATTCATATTATTCATAAAATATGTATGCGTTTCCATAAATACACAACCTTCTCTATTATATTACATTAAAAAAAAATTTGAACTTTATATGAAATTCAGGTGTGGCTTGTGCGGATAAGGGCAAGGGATGAGGAATCGAGGGCTGATCGGGTTCAGGTTGACTTTCAATATAAGGGCATTTATGCTAAAATTTTTTCAGTCTATTATGTAAAAGGAGTCAATATGTCAGGACACTCTAAATGGCATTCCATAAAACACAAAAAAGCAGCGCAGGATGCAAAAAGAGGAAAAATATTCACCAAAATAATCAAAGAAATCTCTGTAGCCGCTCGAATGAAAGGCGGAAATCCCGATAAAAACCCGAGGCTGCGTCAGGCCATTGACCATGCCAAATCAGTGAACATGCCGTCGGATAACATAGAACGAGCCATAAAAAAAGGAACCGGCGAACTGGAAGGTGTCAATTACGAGGAAATAGTTTATGAAGGTTACGCACCAGGGGGAGTGGCTGTTTTTATAGAGACAGTAACTGACAACAAAAACCGCACTGTTTCTGAATTAAGGAACATATTTTCCAAACACGGAGGCAATATCGGTGAATCTGGATGTGTGGCTTGGATGTTTGACCGCAAAGGATATATCGTGGTGCCCAAGTCAGAAGCTTCGGAAGAGGATTTGATGAACCTTATTCTTGAAGCGGGGGCTGAAGACATGAGAGAAGATGGAAGCAACTGGGAGATCATCACCGATCCTAATGACTATGAATCAGTAAATAACGCATTAAAAGAACACAATATTACCATGGATACTTCCGACATCAGCTATATCCCTCAGAACTATGTTAAGCTGGAAGGAAAAAAAGCTCAGCAGTGCCTTAAGTTGATTGACGCTTTGGAAGACCACGATGATGTGCAGAACGTCTGGGCCAATTTTGATATTGATGAAGAAGAAATAGAACAGTATTCTAAGTGATGTCACTGCGATTAAAATGAAAATCCTTGGGATCGATCCTAGTTTGAAAGCCACTGGCTATGGAATCCTTGAACAAAAAAATAGTAGTTTGAGAGTTATTAAATATGGAGTCATCAAACCTCCCCAAAAAGCAGCTCTTCTTCATAAGCTCAATGAAATAAAAAATGAACTTGATTCCATAATTAAAAATTTTAAGCCGGATGAAGTCGCTATAGAAAATCTATTTTATGCCCGGAATGTCAAAACCGCTATCATCCTTGGCCAAGTAAGAGGCGCTGCCCTGATTGCTGTGGCTTCCAATCAATGCCCCCTTCATGAATATTCAGCTCTGGAGATAAAAAAGGCAGTGACCGGCTACGGCAGAGCTGATAAAAATCAAGTCCAAAACATGATCAAAACACTTCTCAATTTACAGGAAGAAAAGATTGAAGAAGATGCCTCAGATGCCCTGGCTGCTGCATTTTGTCATCTTAATTCTAGAACTTTTCTTGACAAAATAGAGGGAACATAAATAAATATATAAAGGATTCAAATGATATCATATCTGAAGGGCATCTTGAGGGACAAAAATACTGAAGAAGTGACTCTGGACATCCGGGGAGTGGGGTACTGTGCCGGCATCCCTTTATCGACTTACCTTGCGCTGGGGGAAATAGGAGATGAAGCTGAGCTTTATATTTACACTCATGTGACTGACAGCGCTATTTCCCTTTATGGTTTCTTAACCTTAAAAGAAAAAGAATTATTTCTAAAGCTTATTAACATAGCAGGAATCGGACCCAAAATAGCGCTCAATATCCTTTCAGGAATAGGTGTCTCTGACCTGGAAGATGCCATCAACAAAAGTGATATAGACCGGATATCCCTGGTCCCAGGAATCGGCAAAAAAACAGCCATGCGAATTGCCCTGGAGCTGCAGGGAAAACTCAAAGATAAAGAAAAAATACTGACTCCCAGGACATCCAAAGAAAAAGAAGAACTTTTGTCTGCTCTGACCAATATGGGATTTAAAAGAAAAGATGTTTATGAAACCGTGGATGAGGTGGTAAAGAAACTGGGAAAAGAGGCAGGATTTGATACACTTCTAAAGGAGAGCCTCAGGAGGCTCTCCAGATTATAAAAAGCATCAAATAAAATATGCCATTTAAAGTGAAATGAATAAAGAAAAAAAACCAAGCACGGTTCTGAATCCAGTTCGAACCAAAGAGGACCTCAAATTTGAGGACAACCTTCGTCCGGAAAATTTCAATGAATTTATCGGCCAGGAAACCATAAAGAAAAAGCTGAGCATTTTCATCAAGGCAGCCATAAAGAGGAAGGAAAATCTTGACCATGTGCTGCTCTACGGACCTCCAGGTCTGGGAAAAACCAGCCTGGCTTTTATCATTGCCAGACAAATGGGAGTGGGGATAAAACCCACGGCTGGACCGGTCATAGAAAAAACAGGCGACCTTTCTGCAATCCTGACAAACCTTCAGAACAAAGAAATCCTTTTCATTGATGAAATCCACCGGCTTCATCCCTCTGTGGAGGAAATCCTCTATTCAGCCATGGAAGATTTTAGCCTTGATATTGTTATCGGTCAGGGCCCCAGCGCCCGGAGTCATAAACTCAAACTTAAAAAATTCACTCTCATTGGAGCCACCACCCGGGCCGGACACATCACAGCTCCTTTACGAAGCCGGTTTGGTATCATCAACCGCCTTGACTACTATAATGAAAATCATTTAAAAGACATCATCAAAAGATCAGCTTCAATCTTAAATGTGAGCGTCACAGAACAGGGAGCTCACCAGATAGCCAAAAGGTCCAGAGGGACCCCCAGAGTGGCCAACAGACTGCTGAGAAGGGTCAGGGATTATGCGGATGTGGTGGCTGATGGAAAAATAACATCCGAAGAGGCCGTGAAAGCCCTGGACATGATGGAGGTTGACTCCATGGGTTTGGACGATGTGGACAGAAAGATATTATCCATTATAGTTGAGAATTTCTCAGGAGGACCTGTGGGAATCAATACCATTTCAGCAGCCATAGATGAAGAAAAAGAGACCATTGAATCTATTTATGAACCTTTTTTGATGCGCATCGGATTTCTCGAACGTACCACCAGAGGCCGATGTGTGACTCAAAAAGCTTATAAGCATTTGGGTTATAAAATCGGCTCTTCAAATCCTCAGGAAACTTTATTCAAAGACGACCAGGAATCATGACCCAACTCTAAATCCTTTGTAAAAACTTCCCATGGAATTAAAAGATTTTGACTACAATCTTCCCAAAGAATTAATCGCCCAAAAACCTTTACCCAGAAGAGAACAATCACGGATGATGGTGGTGGACAGAGCTAAAAAAGAAATCAAGCATGCCCAATTCAAGGATTTTCCGAAATATCTTCAGAAAAAGAATTTACTGGTGCTGAATAACACTAAAGTCATTCCCGCCAGAACTTGGGGAAAAAAAGGCGAAAGTGATATTGAATTTCTTTTTCTAAGAGAATTAGAACCCAAAACCTGGGAGGTTCTCTGCCGCCCCGCAAAAAAAGTAAAAAAAGGGAATCAACTCATTTTTTCTTCCTCCCTTCAAGCCAAAGTTATAAAAAAAGGAAGTGAAGGACGGCGTGTTCTTCAATTCCCAACCAAAAAAGTTATCCATGAATTAAATAAAATCGGTTATGCCCCGCTTCCTCCTTATATCAAAAGAAATAAATCAGAGAAAAGCCTCAAAGACTTTGACCTAAAAAGATATCAAACAGTGTATGCCCAAAAACAGGGTTCTATTGCTGCTCCCACAGCCGGACTTCATTTCACGCAAGAGATTTTTGAAGAGATCAGAAACAAAGGGGTTCCTTTCACCTTTATCACTCTGGATGTGGGTCTGGCTACTTTTCAGCCGGTCAGAGTGAAAAACATAGAAAACCACAAAATGCTCACAGAATATTTTCATATAAGTGAATCGTCAGCCAGGATGATAAAAAAGGCCAAACAGGAGTTAAAGTCTGTGGTCTCAGTCGGCACCACCACAGTAAGAGCCTTGGAAAGCGCGGCAGGAAAGAATGGGATTAAATCCGGTACTCATTCAACAGATCTTTTCATCTATCCGGGTTACCAATTCAAAATCGTGGATCGACTTCTAACCAATTTTCATCTCCCTTGCTCTACCCTGCTTATGCTCACTGCTGCGTTTGCTGGCTACGATCTACTTATGGAAGCCTATAAAGAAGCCGTGAAAAGAAAATATAGATTTTTCAGCTATGGCGACTGCATGTATATAAAGTGAAATTTAGATTCGTCTTGTGCTTTTTGTTTTTGACAAAAGGCATGGCTTGTCATATAAAGAAATAGAATGAAAAAGGATCAAACGGGATGAGTAAAGAAAAAGAAGATGAATTGAATCCTGCTGAAAAAGAAATGCTGGATAACATCCTGCGCGACAGGACCGATGCAGAGACTTTTAAAATCACTATTGAATTCGGATACAAACCCACTAAAAAATATCAAAAAGCCGTGGAAATCTCAAAAAAGCTTCCCACCTATAAAGAAAAAGGAAGCGGAGAGAGAATCCGTCATTCAGTGACCTTCACTCCTAAAGAAGCAGAGAGCCTGTTTCAGGTCTTTAATATCGTGGTTGACTGGGCAAAAACTGATATTTATGTCAACCATAAAAAGCTCCCCTATGCTCATTCACTATGGGTCCCTCTTATGTGGTTTTACAGAGTTTAGCTCTTCTCTACTAAGTAATCTCTTCCATTTTTGCGGTAAAATGACGCAAATAAGGAGCTTCATGGACCATTTTAAATCCCCTAATGTGAATTCGCTTTTTATAAGTCTGAATAACAGCATCAGCGATAAAATTAAGATGAGACAGCGTGTAGACTCTTCTGGGAACAGCTAACCGCACCAGCTCCAGTTTTGGAAAAGTCTCTTTCCCTGTTTTTTTGTCTCTTTTCCCAAACATCACGCCCCCGATACCAACGGTTCTGATTCCTGCTTCCCGGTAAAGGGCAATAGTCAGTGCCCAGGCAGGATACTCATGTCTGGGGATATGAGGGAGAAATTGATCGGCAAGCAAATAAACCGCATGTCCTCCGGGAGGAGAGTACAAAGGAATGTCTGCTTTTTTGAGCTTTTTCCATAAATATTCAATCTGACCAATACGGTGTTTTAGATACTCCACATCCAACACTTCTTTAAGGCCGCGGGAAACAGCTTCCAGATCCCGGCCAGCCAATCCTCCATAAGTGGCAAATCCCTCACTTCGGATCAGATTGTATTTGAGCTTTTCAGCCAATTCATCATCATTGACTGCCACAAACCCGCCAATATTAACCAGTGCATCCTTTTTGGCGCTCATGGTGGCTCCGTCCACATAGGAAAAAGTCTCTTTCACAATCTCCGAAATGGATTTTTTGGAATATCCGGACTCATGTTTCTTAATAAAATAGGCATTTTCAGCAAACCGGCAGGCATCCAGATAAAAAGGAATTCCATGTTTTTGGCATATCTGGCTTACATTTCTGATATTGCCCAAAGATACAGGCTGTCCCCCTCCACTGTTATTGGTTATGGTGACCATCACAAAAGGGATGTTTTCGGGTTTTTTCTCTTTAATAAAGGCCTCCAGTTTCTGGAGGTCCATATCCCCTTTAAAAGGGATATCCGCATCCGGCTCATAGGCCTTATCCTGAACCAAATCCGCGCAAACCACTCCCCTGTTCTCAAGATTGGCTCGAGTGGTGTCAAAGTGAATGTTATTGGGAACATAATGGCCTTTATGAGTGGTGACCTCAAAAAGAATTCTTTCCGCAGCCCGCCCCTGATGGGTGGGGATCACATGTTTAAATCCACAGATATCCTGGACAGTTTTTTTAAAATGAAAAAAATTACGTGAGCCTGCATAGGACTCATCACCGGTCATGATGCCAGCCCATTGATGATCGCTCATGGCTGATGTCCCACTGTCTGTCAAAAGGTCAATAAATACTTTTTCCGAAGGAATCGTGAACACATTATAACCAGATTCGATAAGAGCTTTTTCCCGTTGTTTTCGGGTAAGTTTTTTAATCGGCTCAATGGTTTTTATTTTATACGGCTCTAAGGGATAATCATATTCATTCACCCTTGCCTCCTTTATGTTTCTTGTTTGCTTTCTCTCTAGAAAGAAACCAGGTTTTTAAATTCTTTGTAGCGCTGCTCTATTTCAGAGCCGGTCACAGACATTAACCGATCTGTGCCAAAATCTTCTATGGTGAAGGAAGCCATCACACTTCCATAAACAGCTGCTTTTCTTATGTCCTTCTCCTCAAAGGAATTCACTTTATCCAGATATCCTAAAAATCCGCCGGCAAAACTGTCTCCAGCTCCAGTGGGGTCCACCACATCTTCACAAGGATGAGCCAGCATCCCTGAAATAAATTCATTTTCGATGATGATCACTCCGTGTTCGCCTTTTTTGATCACCACAAAAGAAGGACCTAAATTAAGGAGATTTCTTCCTGCTTTGATCAGATTGCTCTCTCCGGTGATCTTTTTGACCTCTTCATCATTGCCAAAGAAAATATCCACCTTTTTGATGACTTCTAACAAGGATTCATGTCTCTTGTCTATATACAATTTGATGGTATCCATTGCTGTTATTTTAGGATTTTCCACCTGTGAGAGAACATCCAACTGAAGTGCCGGGTCAATGGTTCCCAGAAACACGATATCTGCTTTTCTGTACTCTGGAAGCAGGTCAGGCTTGAAATCCCGGAAAACATTTATTTCTGTTTTAAGTGTTGTTCTCTGGTTTGGATCTTCTCCGTAACGCCCTTCCCAAAAAAAAGTCTTTCCTTTTGTTAAGACCAATCCTCTGGTATCTATTCCTTTTTGATTAAACGCCTCTATCATCTCTTTGGGAAAATCCTCTCCAGCCACTGAAACAATCTTGGTGTCTGTAAAATAGCTGGCTGCTAAAGAGGCATAAGAACAAGAACCGCCTACAATTCTCTCTCTTCGGTCAAAAGGAGTTTCTATGGTATCAAAGGCTATGGACCCTATTATGACTAAACTCATTGATTCACTCCCTTTCTACTTAGTTTTGAATGTTTATTTTGGAATCTGATGTTTCTACGATCATTTTCGCTTAATCTTGCTCACGATGGGAACTTGAGCTGCTGGAATAGAAATAATATAATTTAAAAAACCCCCAGTCAATGATAAATCCCTAAAAGGAGAGATAACACCTCTCTTCCCCTTGGTATTAAATATCTAGCTGCTTCATTCTTTAGACATTTCTATCGAATTCGGATGCTCAGCCCGATTCTGAGCTGAAAACCGGATAAATCCAAATGGAAATTTTTTACAGCAACCTTTGTTTTGGCTCTATAGGCACCCAGCCGTTTCCCTGAAAAATCTCCCCATTCCCTGCTCAAAGACACAGAGCTCAAACCCCAATAGCCTTCCCAAGAATCAGTCGGCTCACAGATTTGAGGAGCATTGCTGTCTGAATAGCAGTAGTCATAAACTCCTGGGCCAAAAATCCGACCTGCCTTTTGAAAGGAGTATCCGCTTTCAATAAAAAGCCCTATATTCCGCACAGCCAACCACTCCGCTCTGACTCCGGTTCCTAAAGAATAACCTATTCCTTTTCCTTTATACTCATATTCCTCTATGCTTTCTTCCCAGTACTCATAAATGTTAGTTTCTGTAAAAGTATGTGTGCCACTAAACCGAAACCGGGCAAATAAAAGTCCACCTGTTACAAAACCTTCCAGAAGCAGGGAACGAGATAAGGGGATTGCATAATGAATCCCCATAAAAGGAGTGTATCCTTTTATGGAAATCGATAAAGGCGAAAGCTCAAGGACCCGGATATAATCTTCAACAAAATGAGGCTCATCAGGAATAGCAGAACGGACCTGATAAGAATATTTGATATTTGAGATTTCTTCTTTTGATATGTATTGAAATCCCAAGGAAAAAGCCACCCGCTGTGAGGTAGAAAACTTAATTCTGAAACCAATCGGAAAGGCGTTATTAATTTTCTGGAATTCCCCTGTTTTTGATCCGGTAAAATGGAAATAATCGCTGTATGCAGAGCTGTAATGCTGATACCGATCTTTGTAGTACCAGTCATAGAAATTTTCTGAATACTGCGCTCCTGTATGAAGATCAGATGGACTCAAAGTTGAATATCCTCCATAAATTTCAAATATTAATTTATTTTTCTTATTGTTTTGTTCTCTTTGCTTCTGGAATTTGTGTTGGATTTGAGAGTCACTTTCTTGGTGATAACTATAGGCATATAAAGAATTGACGCTGGCCATCAGGACCATAACAAGAATCAATACCAAAAAATGTTTTATTCTTAAGAACCATTGGTGTTTTTTTTTAAAAATATTCATTATCTCCACTACTTTCTCAAATCTTTTTTAATTAATTCATGATAAGAATCAGTGTAATCAGGATAATCAGCATTCCCATTATAGAGCCAGTTTATGAATTCATTTTTCATGTCTATTCCTGAATAGCTTTTGAGATAATCAAGGAAACCAAAAGTGGTGAAAGGCGCGAAAGAATAATTCAGGTGAAGATAGCTGAGAAATGCAATCATCTCCTGCCGGCCCCCAAGTCTTTCAGCCACAGCCTGCATGATGTGGCTTCCTTCATTATAAGCTCTAGAATCAAACCCTACTGATATGGGGGACCTTCCTCCCACCCAGTTGGACACGTAGCTGGAAGACATGGAGTAAAAATCTGGATCCACTGAATGCTCATACCATTCATTAATAGCTTCATCCATCCAGGTATCCCGGTAAGTCTTAGCCACAGTGCTGCAGCCAAAGTACATATGAAACACCTCATGTTTGAGAGCCTCAAGAGAGGAAATTGCTGCCCCATAATATTCCATTCCACCGTATATGGAGGTCAAAAAGACACTCAATCCCCTGGGCATGGGAAAGGGGCCTAAGTTCTCTTCCAATTCAGGAAGCCATTCTTCCAGCTGTGCAAAAGCCTCATCTATAGAATCTCCATTTTCAAAGGCAGCCATGCGCACAGGAATTCCATTGATTTCCTGCTCTTCATAAACAAAATCCTCTTCCGGAACCAGAACAAACATCACAGTATAGGAAGCCACTTCCTGCTCTGTCTCCAACCGCCAGTGTTGTGTTGAGAGAGAATCTATTTTCTTAACCAGGCCGGAACCCAGGAAAACATAAGGTTTCTGACCGTGAACTCGAAAATCCAAGACATGGCGGCACAGCTCTTCAGGACTGTTCAGAGTGGGGAATCGCTCTTCATTGCCTCTCCCTTGCAAGTCATGAACAACTGGAGAAAACCGAGGATAATCTTCAGGCAGAAAAAGACGGTAGTTTATTTCCAGAGTGTGGTCTATGTTTTCCGGAAGATTTCTCTGGAATTCTATGGCTTTTTGAGCCGAACCTTCAAACTCGACAACTTGGATGTCAGAAATGTCATAAAAATTCAGATTTTCTCCATTCAGTTTGATTTTAAGGATAGAGTCATATCGGAGAGCCGGATCAAAGTGTATTAAAGGAATGGTTTGTCCAAGTCTCATTTGAAAAATAATTGAAGCCTTTCCTTCAGCATAGCTGTCATCCGGATAGTAATCAAAAATAACTGTGATCTCTTTAATATCAATCCGGAAGGTCTCAGCCAAGAGCTGGTCTAACTCAGAATAAGGGGTAGTATCATCAAGATTTTCGGCTAAAACAGATTGGTTTGAATAGGCCAAAGCCGAAAAACTGATCAAAAAACAAAAAAATACGTATTTAAAAATTCTCATTCTTATGTTTCCTCAAGATGACAAATGTCTTGCTAATAAGACATCTATTTCTCTTTGGGTAAATACTTATTGATAATAAGACTTAATTTTTTCTGTATAAAAGGCGGTATTTTGCTGGGGTCTGTGACAATGCAGTTTTTTAAAGCGTGCTGGCATTCACACTTTAATTCGTGAGGCTCTGGAAGTTCTTTAACCGCTCTCTTAATAATATTTTTGGCGTTCTGTACATTTTTTTTCATGTTATCCAGAATCATTTCCACTGATACATGTCCCTCTGTTTCATGCCATACATCATAATCTGTTATCAGACTCATGCTGGTATAGCAGATCTCAGCTTCCCGGCACAATTTTGCCTCTGTGGCGCTGGTCATTCCAATCACATCACATCCCCATTTCCGGTATATTTGAGACTCGGCAATGGTTGAGAAATGAGGTCCCTGGATACATATATAGGTCCCCTTCTCATGGACTCTGATTCCCAAACTTTTACCAGTTTTATACAAAACACGCGACAACTCAGGACACACTGGCTCAGCAAACCCGATATGAGCGACCAGTCCTTGTCCAAAAAAAGTATTTTCCCTGAAGGTTTTGTCATAGAACTGGTCTGGAAAAACAATATCTGTGGGTTTTATTTCTTCCTTGAGAGAGCCGACTGAATTGACTGAAATGATGCGGCTCGCCCCAAGCATTTTAAATCCATAGATATTAGCCCTGTAATTTATTTCTGAGGGGCCCAGTCTGTGGCCTCGGCCGTGTCTGCTGAGAAAAGCAATCTTTTTTCCCTCCAGAACTCCTGTGACATAGGCATCTGATGGCATTCCAAAAGGAGTTTCCAGTTCCACTGATTTAAGGTTCCCTATCCCCTCCATTTCATAAAGACCGGTTCCTCCCAATATCCCAATATCAGCAGAAAGACTATTCTTATTCTCTGTATCTGTCATAACTCCTCCTTATGTAATCCAGGTTAATTAAGCTTTATATATATAATTAATATGGGCTGAAATCAAGAAACAAGCAAAATCACAGTGAGCCTGGATTATTCACGAGCCAAGGTTGTTGCAGATGCGAGGCGCAGGGCATGAAGTCGTGGTATTTCACTTCGAATGCCCTGTAACGAAGCAGATGCAGCAAGATCGGCTCGCCTCAACGGTTAAAAAATGGCGATTAAAATTAATTATCAAAACAAGAAAATAGTTCCAATCGACTTTTTTGAAAGAACCTTGTATATCGCTGATAATAAATTGATAATAAAAATATCGCCATTTTTTTATGAATAAGTCATGGAAGTTTTCCTGCTTGAGGTTTGAGCATAATTCAGTTATTCTATTGTCCAAGGAAATTGTCATGAACACAAGAGAAAATTTATCCCAAGCAAAGAATCTTCTTTTACAGGCCAACAACATCATTGCCTTCACTGGATCCGGAATATCATCTGAATCTGGGATCCCCACCTTTCGGGGCAAAGATGGATTATGGAAAAAATTCAGAGCACAAGACCTGGCCACTCCCCATGCTTTTTCCAACAATCCTAAATTGGTTTGGGAATGGTATGACTGGCGCAGACAAATAATTGCCAAAAAAGAGCCCAACCCAGGACACAAAACTCTGTCCCAATGGGAGAAACTCTTTTCTTCATTTTATGCGGTCACCCAAAACATAGACGGACTTCATCAGAAAGCCGGTTCTAAAAAAGTCATTGAACTGCACGGGAATATCTGGAAATTGAGGTGCACCGAAGAAGGAACTATCACAGAAGATCACACCAATC
>Ga0102944_1001794_pt1 | contig 13460 bp, 14 predicted proteins | sample SalPonD_shore_MG_FD_78172 | JGI IMG/M metagenome (GOLD analysis project Ga0102944, IMG submission 78172) | Salt pond soil microbial communities from South San Francisco under conditions of wetland restoration - Salt Pond MetaG... | ecosystem: Environmental > Aquatic > Marine > Intertidal zone >...
GAAAGCGTCGCCTGGCGTACCGAATCCAAAAGCAAAAGTATGGATCCTATGTCCTGCTGGAGTTCGGGGCCGAGGGTTCACTGGTCCGGGAGCTGGAAGAAAACCAGCGCTTGAATGACGCGGTCCTGAATTACCTCACCGTGCGGTTGGAGACGGAACCGGATTTGTCGGAAAAACGGAAGCGGATGGAGCAGGAAAAGGAAGAGTACGATGAGTATGAGGACCACGAAGAAGATGAAGAAGAAGCCGAAGAAGCGGCAGAAGAGCAATCGTGAACGGTGATCCCGGACGTGCCGGATGCTGTCTGTCGCCGGTTCACGGAATAGGATGATCTAATTTACGAACATTAGAAGAGACGGAGTTATCCATCTATGCCAAGAAGAAAAATATGTAAATTCTGTGAGAACCCGAAGCGGATGCAGATTGACTATAAGGATCCACGGACACTTCGGCGGTTTATTACGGATCAGGGCAAGATCATTCCCCGGCGCATCACCGGAACCTGCTCCCGGCATCAGCGCGATTTGACCACGGCCATCAAGCGGGCCCGCAATATCGCGTTGTTACCGTATACCTTTGACGTCACAGAGAATTAATCGAGAAGATGCGAGACAAAGGGGCCTGTTAATATGAAAATAATACTGCGAGAAACGGTGGATAAACTGGGAGAATCCGGCGAAATTGTCGATGTCAAGCCCGGATACTTTCGCAACTACCTTCATCCCATGGGAATGGCCATGGCCGCCACGGATTCCAACCGGAAGGTGTATGAGGAAGAACGCCGGCTCCGGGAAGCCCGGGAAAATAAAGAACGAATCGAGTCAGATAAACTGGCTCAGAAACTCTCGAACCTTTCGCTGAATGCCATGGTGCAGGTCGGGGAAGAAGACAAAGTGTTCGGATCCGTCACTTCCCAGGATATTGCAGACCTGCTGAAAGACAAAGGCTATGAAATCGACAAGCGGGATATTCAGCTGGATGAACCAATCAGAGAGCTCGGAATCTATCCGGTCCCGGTGAAGCTCCATAGGGATGTGACCGTTGAGGTGAAGGTCTGGGTCATAAAGGAGTAACAATACAGATCGGACCTTCGGAGATCTCAAAAGCGGGGACGCCGCTGCCCCGCTTTATCATACCCCCCCAAGAGTGAACTACAAAACAATTACAGGTTGAAAGTACACCTCGAAATGTATATTCCCCTGCGCTGACCGTATCGTTTGTCTCCTTCCCGGCAGCAGATGATTCAAGCACATTGCACAGGAAGAGCCTATTATGGCTTTCGAAACTCGCTGGATCACCAGTGACTCCTCGTAATTTCTGTGGATCAGGGGGGCGGGGGATTCCGGAGAATCCGGAGGGAGTCAATAATCTCCTGCAGTTCCCGTACTCGCTGTACATTGGTGCCGTGTTCGAATACCATTTGCCCGCCCAGTAAACCGGTGACCAGGATGAGCACGGTTCCGAGGACCGCAATCAGAAGATACAGGGATTGCCATCGTGGCATGATTTTCCTGTTCATACCGGATCGCCAGACGAATAGCAGCGTGAAAATAACTGCAGTACTGATACCGAAGTACTGGTGGTAACTGATGAGTTGAAGGGACGCCTCGGGAAAAAAGGCGTTGTTTTTGGCATACAACCCGGTGATCACCGCAAACAGCACCGCCAGAAATCCGAGAAACAGGTTCCACCATCCCACAAGCTGGAGATGTGGCCGGTTTGCAGTAACGGATAACACATCGAATACGACACTTGCCGTCAGCAACCCAATCGCGAAGTGGACTACAAATGGATGAAAATCTAACATAACCTTGTCATTTCTTTCAGCGTCAAGCCAAATTTATACTCCACCACCATCGGTGTAAAGGCCGATTGTTGAATTTTTGAACAATTTTTCCTTGCAGGCTGTGGCCTTGTCGATTATATTCATTGCAATTGAGATTCAGTCTCAACTAAAATGGTGATAACCTGAAATACGGGGAATGCATCTCCACTGAAATAATTCCAAGCGCACACAAACATGGTTTCCCTACGCTAAACCGAATAAATTCAAAACCCTGCACTGGAGGATATTGTATGTTGAGTTGGCTATCCCAATGGTTTTCTGTCTGGGTCATGGCGTTATTCATTTGTCTGCCCATACACTCGCTTATTGCACAGGAGGAATCCGAAGACCGTCCGGCTGTTCCGGGCGGAATATATGATAAACCGTACATTGAACGTTTCGGACGCGGCACAGCCGTTGGCGGCTATGTTGATCTGGAGTGGGAAATAACGGAAGAGAAGAACACGTTCGATCAGCATCGGTTCATTCCATTTATTTTTAGTGAAATCACACCACGAATCCACTTTGCCACTGAGATCGAATTTGAACACGGCGGGCGGGTGCCCGGCGACGGTGAGATTAAACTGGAATACGCCGCTCTGGACATCACTTTCACGGACTGGCTCACCTACAGAGGGGGGATTATTCTATCACCGCTGGGAAAATTTAATTTAGTGCATGACAGTCCATGGAATGATTTTGTGAGCAGGCCGCTGGTAAACCGGCAGTTGATCCCGACCACTCTTTCGGAGGCGGGAATGGGTTTCCACGGAACCGTGTATCCGTCCGAATTATCTGTGCTGGGATATGAAGTATATCTGGTAAATGGATTGAACGGGGGCATCATCTCGGGCCCGAGTGAAGTGCGGATACGAAATGGACGAGGCTCGCTGGAGGCGGACAATAATACGTCAAAGGCCATCGTCTCCCGGGTGGTGTATAGCCCTCTCCTCGGGCTGGAAATCGGGGGAAGTGTGCATACCGGGAACTACGATGTGGAGAACGATCTGCGATTAACAATAGGCGCAGCTGATCTCACACTGCAACGGGGTCAGACGGAAGTGTTGGTTGAATCGGCATTCAGCGCGACCGAAACTCGCGAGAATGGCACCATCCGGCAGGCCGGATATTATTTGCAGCCCAATTATCATTTCGGATTCGGATTGGTCCCGGGATTTCCGGACTCCAAGTTCACCGGAATGGTCCGGCTCGGGTGGCTGGACTATAATCTGGATGTCGCCGGTGACCATGCACTGAGATATTCCGCCGGGCTCAATTGGAGGCCGGTCGAGGATTCCGCACTCAAGCTGGAATATATGCGGGAGGAATCTTTCTCACCGGGAGAGACAGCTGACAGTGACGTGTTAGGGACCTTCTTCTTCGGTCTCACCTCCTATTTTTAATCAGAGAGATTAGGATTGAGATGCAATCTCAATTGTTTTTGGAAACCTCCGGCCTCCCTTTTAAATTACCCATGCTTGAGCAAGGGAGAAGGTAAGGGGCACTATGACCGAAATACTTACGGTGAAATATAAAGATCTCCTGGTACTTATGGAGTCCCTGGAACAGGGCATGAAACACTACTATGAGGGCCTGTCGGAACGGTTTACGAAACCGGAACTCCAGCGACTCTGGGTGACCATGGCCGAGCAGGAGGAAACCCATACCCGGCTGGTTCGGTTAATGCGGAAACGCAGCATGGCCGATGAGGATCTGCAGAATAGCGATATGAAAGTCAACGCCCACGAGTATCATACTATTAATAATTTCCTCGAGGAATATCCGCAGGTCCTGCAGGAGGAAGAACTCTCCCTGCGGAAGGGATTTGAAATTGCTCTCACCCTGGAGAGCCTGGAGTTGACCCCGATTTACAGGCCGTTCATTGCCAGGCAGGATAAACCCACTCGCGATGTTCTGGAGGAATTGCTCGAGAGCGAAGACATGCACCTGCACATACTGGTGAAGGCCGTGAAAAAGCACATCGACGATCCGGACTTTCACGACTATGCCGATCAGGTTCTCCGGCAAAGTTCGGATGCCTCCTCACCATGAGGTACCTGCCGCTCCTCATGTTCATCGGCTTATTTACCGGGACACTCCCCGGCCAGGAAACGCTGCCGGAGGGGGTTGATGTCGGTCCTGCCCGACAACTCATGAGCTTTGATGAAGGCATCCGGGAGTTGTTCGGGACGAATCTTCAGATGAAACGCGACACGCTTCTGTTCACCGGAGAAGCACTCGCACAGGTAGAGCAGAAGTTGCATACCTCGGTGTGGGATTCGAGTGTGATAGTCCACCGTATTTACCGGGATAATACCCTCCTCGGTTACGGGGTCATCACCAATGAATACGGTAAGTATCGCCCCATCACCATTCTGGTGGGGGTCAAACCGGATATCTCGGTGCAAGGTGTTCGAATTTTAGTATACCGGGAAAACCGCGGCGGCGAGGTACGCCGGAAGCGTTTCCTGCACCAGTACCGGAATAAGACTCTGACTGATCCAATCCGGATAAACCGTGATATCATCAATATTTCCGGCGCCACGATCTCCGTACGCAGCGTGAATGCAGGTGTGCGGAAAGTCCTCCATCTTCTGGAATCGAAGTATACACCCAGTTCATGATCGAATTTGAATCCATCCGCCTGAACAAGCTGCCGTCACACCTTCGCAAGATGTTGGCTCTGTTTCTTGTTACTCTCAGCTGCGCCTATCTCCTGGGATTGGGGTATATTTATTATAACACGGGAATGACCTATACGGGGATCTCGGAAGATTTTCGAGGGTCCGACACCAGGATGGCATTTGAGAAACCTGCGGGTGAAATGTTTCAGACCGTGCATAATCATATGTTCGGGTTAAGTCTCACTTTTTTGCTCACCGGGACTCTGTTCTATTTTAGTTCATTTCCGTCTGGACTTGCCAAGTTGTTTCTTCTGACCGAACCATTTCTGTCAATTATTCTGAGTTTCGGTAGTTTCTGGCTTGTACGTTATGTTTCCCAGGGATGGACCTGGCTCCTGCTTTCTTCCGGAGCACTGATGGCCTTGGGTTTTTTTCTGCAGGTGAGTCAGTCCTTGTATGATCTGATTATACGTCCGATTCACGGTTCGGAATGAATATCGCTGACGAGATCATCAGGTTGGGAACATCTGCCGCTCTTGTGAATATTTCACTTGATTTTTAACAAGAAATTCGCTATTGCATGACCTGAAAGGCTCTGATATATTACCGTCGAATTTCAGGGCCTGTGGGGAATAGGAAGTAATTGAACGCAAATAAATTCTAACAGAAGAAGAGAGAAATGCACAGTTTATTTTGTCCTCGTTGTGAAGAAGGATTAGACGAAGAATATCTGGAAAATTCACTGGTGTGCCCCCATTGTGGCGTAAATTTAAAACAGCAGAAATTTCAGGACTTTTTGGAATATTTAATGATGCAGGGTATTGTAGACGAAATTGACTTTTTCGATCTGCAGCTGTACGGGGACGAAATAATGTCTCCATTCAGGTCCGAGTTCGACGACGCGGATACGTCTCCCTATGAAGAAGGGGCAACTCCGTTTACACCCTACCGGGACAACATGCCGGATGATGACGAAGCAGAGGGTGAAGTTGATGAGGAAGGAGAGGAGGATGACGAGTGGTAACCTCGGGGTGCACTCCTTCAGGATAGTAATATCTCCACGCTTCCTCAGGTGCAGAGCACTCTGCAGTTAGTTCCTGCCAGTCATTTACAATTCATATGAATTAGCTGGTGCAATATAATAGCCATGTGATAGTATTTCATAACCCAAGAGTAAAGAAGGTGCCACATGAGTGATGGCAACAGGGACAAATCCCCGGCGAACGATCACCAGGTGAATATTGAATTGCCGGACGACGTAGCCGATGGCGAATATGCGAATTTTGTCGTAATCACCCATTCTCATGCCGAATTTATTTTTGATTTCACCCGGATTGTTCCCGGGACTCAGAAAGCCCGGGTGCAATCCCGAATCATTATGGCTCCTCAGAATGCCAAGGCATTGTTGTCTGCTCTAACACATAACATCCAGCGGTATGAACATCAGCACGGCGAAATCGCTACCCCCGGAGAGGATGATTCATCGGGACGATTCGGTTTTCAGGCTCCGGATGATATCCTGCCGAATTAGCCAGATCCTGACATTGCAACTCCCTTTATGAAGAGTACTCCGGAGCCGACGATGTTCCCAGATATTCCCGGATGCCGGCTTCAAATGGAATGGGTGTGATATTCAACTGGCGATAGATCCGATCGTCATCTGTGATATTTTCATCGTACAGCATGATGATTTGATCTTCGGTGACGGGGAAAAATGGGAATCGCTGCAGGAGCTTCGCCAGGCCCGTCATCAATAATTTCGGATTGTACACCGGGATGGCCCAGGTATCCAGTACAGACTTTATCACCTCCATCATTTCCCGGAATTCATATATGTCCGGTCCGCCGATTTCATAGTTTTGGCCGGTCGTTTGATCTGTTTCCAGTGAGTTGACAAACGCTGTGCTCAGATTGGTGATATGCACGGGCTGCATCCGGTATTTCCCTGATCCGATGATCGGGATGAGATGGAACCGGCGAATAATATTCGCGAAGTAATTGATAAAGTCATCGCCCGGCCCGAAAATTATGGAGGGTCGGAAAATGGTGGTCTCGAGCGGACTGTTTCGTACCAGATCCTCTGCCTTTGCTTTGGAGTGGAAATATCCTGAAGCGGATCCATGGTGGGCTCCCAGGGCGCTCATGTGGATAAATTTTGCGACACAGCTCTCCTCAGATGCCCGGAGGAGATCTCTGGTGGCATCGACGTGCAGTTTTTGATAGGTGATGCCCCGGCGGGGAAATTCCCTGATGACGCCTACCAGGTGGATGACCGCATCGCAGGTTTGCAACGCCGGGTGGTAGGTATCCGGGTCGGTTATGTCTCCCTGCACACGGGTGATTTTATCTTCCGGGAGAGGCAGCCGCGATGCGGAACCGGGCCGAACTAACGCCACTACCTCATGCTGGCGGGAAAGCAATTCCCGCAAAATATAACTGCCAACAAAACCGGTACTTCCTGTGATGAATACCTTCATTCGTCCGTTACCAATCAGTTGATGATATCCGTTTTTATTAGCCCTATGTAGTGTAAATATAATGATGACCGGACAATAAAATCCAATCAGAGGTGATGAACTCCGGAATGTCCGGTCGATGTCTTCTCTAAATAATCCAGTAGTAGAGCCCGTTCCCTATCATTCTTTTTGTGAAACGTGAATGTCCCGGTAGTTTTTATCTGAAATCGGTCCTGTGCCGGAGAATTAATCATGGCCGCAGGTGTGTAATAAGATTTTGATCAATGCACGTATGCCTGTTGTAGTCATTCCTCACGGGGAATCGCCAATTGCCAGCCCCTGTTTCCACTAGTATATTAGCAAACTAATGATGAAACCCGTTGCGACTGCGAATAGTGAGATTTCGAAAATACTGATTCTCGTAGTGAAGCGAGTGGGAGAGATACTCCTGACGACCCCCGCGATCCGAGCATTCCACAAGGCCTTTCCGGATGCACAAATCGATGTAGTCGTAGATCAGCCAGTACAGGATGTATTGGAGGGGATTCCCTATATCCACCAGCTGATCCGGCTGGATCCCGAACGCACTCCGCTGAAATTGGTGAGTGCGGCTATACATCTCCGAAAGGCCCGTTATGATATCACTGTGGATTTTCTCGCTAATCCCCGAACGGCGTTTCTGAGTCTGATAGCCAATGCACCCGTTCGGATCGGATTGGATAAGCGGATACGGAAATGGGCATATAACCACTATTTGTGTCCGTCCCCTGAGGCGACATCCTACGTGCCGGATGTCCGTCTGAATGCATTGCGGATACTGGGACTTGACACCGATGGTACTGTTCTGGATTTCCGGATCAGCAAAGAGGGACGGGAACAGGGGCAGCAGATGCTCGAAGACGCACGGATCGGCGCCTCGGATTCTTACGTCGCGGTGGCTCCAATCAGTCTCCGTGCTTACAAGAGGTGGCCGCCGGATCATTATGCGGCGGTGGCGGATCATCTCATCCGGGAGCGTCAGTGCAAAGTAGTATTAGTGGGAGGGCCGGGAGAATATCGCTTTCTGGAGAGTACTCACGAGTTCATGCGGGAACGAGCGGCTGCCCTGCTTGAGCTCCGGGATCTGGATTCTCTGGCCTATATACTGAGCCAGTCGGCCTTGTATATCGGTAATGACTCGGGCATCAAACATCTGGCATCCGCAGTCCGGGTTCCCACCCTGACTATGTTCGGACCGAGCAATCCGGCAGAATGGAACGAGCCGGACGATCCCCGGCATGTCGTACTCTGGAAAGAGATCAGCTGCCGGGAGCCAAAATGCTGGCAGACCTGCCGGTATGGTTATCGGTGTCTGGAGCTGGTCACGGTCGATGATGCGATTCAGGCTGCAGACAGACTGCTTGCGGAAGCGGGGACGTTGAAACAACAGGATACAGTGCGTTCTGTCGGTACCAATTAATACATATTGCCGGAGAAACACAAAATTGCACGCACGCGTCTGCGCGGTATCCAAACAGAGGGGAGTCGAGTTCAGGATCATATTGTGTGATCTATTCAGTGCAGTGTTCTGCGAGGGTTCAGAGATGGAGAAAAGTACATGAGGAAAGCGTTATTAATCGTCCTCGGTTTAGTGGCGGTATTGCTGATTGCCGGGATGGTGGTGTTTGCGAATTACCGACATAATTTACGGTCCGCCGAACCGATCTATTCCGGAACTCAGCGCCTGAGCGGGCTCCGGGATTCGGTGAACGTCAGGTATGATCGCTATGCCGTGCCGCATATCCGGGCGAAAAGCGAGCAGGATCTCTATTTTGCGGCCGGTTACGTCGCCGCCTCCGAGCGGATGTGGCAAATGGAATTCAACCGGCTGGTGGTCCAGGGTCGGCTGGCGGAGTTTTTGGGAGCGGAGGCATTAGAGTATGACAAATTCATCCGGACCATCGGCATCAATGAACTGGCAGTAGATTTGAAGGATTATATCAGTGAGAATGCCCTGGCCGTTGTCGAAGCGTATGTGGGCGGGATTAATGCCTTTCTGGACACGCATCGGGAAAATCTGCCCGCTGAGTACCGGCTGCTGGATATTGAGCCGGAACCCTGGAAGGTCGAACACAGCCTGGGTCTGATCCGATTAATGGCCTGGGAGTTGAACGCCGCCTGGTATCTGGATATTGTGCTGGATGAAATCTATCAACGGGTTGGCGAACAGAAAGGGGGGTATATTTTCCCGGAATACCCCGCCGATAAGCCTGTGGTGATTCCGGAGAGAGATTCCAGACTCACAGAGGCACTTTTTCAATTTTTACACACTGACAAGGATTTCCGACAATTCCGCGGAATCCCGGGGAGGCATATCGGGAGCAACAGCTGGGTGGTCTCCGGAGAGCATTCCCGGAGCGGGTTCCCGATTTTGGCCAACGATCCGCATTTAGGATTTTCCCAACCGCCCCGCTGGTATGAAATGCATCTCCAGGCTCCGGATATGGATGTTGCCGGAGTGACAATTCCGGGGATGCCACTGGTGGTGATCGGGCACAACGATTCCATCGCCTGGGGGTTAACCAATGCCATGATTGACGATGCGGATTTCTTCGAAGAGGAGGTGGATCCGGATAATCCGTATCTCTACATGCATGAAGGGCAGTGGACGGGGATGCAGCGACGGAAGGAAATATTCCGGATCAAGAATCAACCGTCAGACAGCATCATAGTTCGGATAACAAAACACGGGCCGATTATTTCGGACATTCATCCACTGGGACGGCAGTTGGATCGCATTATCTCTATGCGCTGGGTGGGTCATGAGATGTCTGATGAGGTGACGGCTATTTATCAGTTGAATAAAGCAGCTAACTGGCGAGAATTTAATCAGGCGGTCAATCAGTTCCATGTGCCCGGCCAGAACATTGTCTATGCGGATATTGAAGGGAACATCGGTCTGCGGGTTGCTGCAAAAATTCCCATCCGTGGACGAGGGGTGGGCGATGTGGTCCAACCGGGTACGGTGGACGATTACGAATGGACGCGATTTCTTACTCCCCAGGCTATCCCCTCGCTATACAATCCATCGCAGGGATATATTGCTACGGCCAATAACAAGATAATCGATGAGCAGGAATTTGAACCCCATATTTCGAATCTGTACGAACCGCCATCCCGGATTGAGCGCATTCTGGAATTGCTGGAATCGAAACCTCAGCACAGCGTGCAGGATTTTCAACAATATCAGATGGATTGCCTGTCACCCCATGCACGGGAAGTGACGCCTTATTTTATTCAGGCCTTCAGGGACACTGAAATTCAGGACGAGTATGTTCGGGCGGCGCTGACCTGGCTCAACAAGTGGGATTCCCGGATGGATGTGGAGTCCATCCCGGCGACGATTTTTAATGTGGCGTTCGTGAATCTCGTCCGGAATACCTATCGCGACGAAATGGGGGATCTCCTCTTCACGCATTATCTCGACCTGCCGAATGCTTCCATCCGGAACTTGTCCTGGCTGCTGGACCGCCCGGTAAATCCCTGGTGGGATGATGTGACGACCAACGGATATGAGAACCGGGACATCATTCTCCGGCGATCCTTACTTGATGCCATCGACTGGTTAGCAGAACAATACGGACGAAGCATGATTAACTGGCAGTGGGGAAGACTGCATACGGTCACGTTCCCGCATCCCCTGGGAGCCAATATGGGCTGGATGGACAATCTGTACGGATTTAATCTCGGACCCTTCGAAAAATCGGGATCCGGGACCACCCTGAATAACGGGGAGTACTATTTTAACGAGCCTTATAAAAATGTATTGGGGCCATCCATGCGGCAGATAACGGATCTAGCGGATCCGGATAATGCGTTGAGCGTTCTGTACAGCGGTCAATCCGGCCATCCGCTTAATCCTCATTACCGTGATCAGGTGAACCTCTGGCTACAGGGCAAGTACCACAGCATACCACTTTCGGAACACGCAGTCGGAGAGGTCACCGTAGACACGTTACTGCTGACTCCCTGATTCGAACGTCCGGAGGCGCATCGCTACGACGCCCGCTTATCACTCAACATATAAATAATGGCCTCGCCGTCAATACAGACGGTGCCGTCCTGCTTCACACATCGGATGGTGAGCGTCACGATCGGTTTATCCTCCCGCTTGTGCGCGATTTCCGCGCTGGCGGTGACGGTGTCCCCGATAAACACCGGCGCTTTCATATCGAAATGATAGTTGAGGGACACTCCCCCCGGAGTCGTGAGTTCACTGGTGCATGGTTGTACCAGGGAGGCAATGAGGAATCCATGCGCCACCCGTCGGCCGTATTGGGTGGTTCTGGCATATTCCTCATCCACGTGGATGCGGTTGAAGTCGGCGGTGAGCCCGGCAAATAAATAAATATCGGACTCCGCGATGGTCTTGGTGAATGAAGCGGTCTGACCAATCCGGAGATCACTCATATGCTTTTCCTGACCTGCTGCCTCCATCATGACGTTCTCCTCATGTTGTCCTGGGGCTTTTCTCAGAATGATTTAGCATTCAGGCTGGTGCTCGGGGATATCCCCTGATTGCATGTATTCGTACAGGAGCCCGTACCGCGTACCCCGGTCACTTACCAGCAACTTATCAAACCCGAACACCTGCATGGTTTCCAAAAGGATGAGAGTTCCGGCGATGATCACATCCGCTCTGCCGGGCTGGAGCCCGGGAAGTTGCTTCCGTTCTTCAAGCGTGCGGGATAAAAATTCTTCCAGAAGATGTTCCACCTGGGAACGCATGAGCGGCTGCCGATGGATCTGCGCCGGATCGTATTGCGCCATCTGTTTTTCGACGGCCAGCAAGGTGGTCACCGTTCCGGCGACGCCTATCAGGACAGTATCCTTAACATCAAAGGAGAGTGATTGCAGGTGTGAAGACATTTCATGGCGAATGCGCTTTCTTACCTGTTGCAGTATGTCACGCGCCGGTGGATCCTGAGTAAAATACTGTTCGGTGAATCGCACGGAACCGATATTCAGGCTTTTGAAAAACCGGCAGGCGTGGTTATCGCCATACATGAATTCAGTGCTGCCCCCACCGATATCGAGTACAAGATAGTGCTCTTCAAGGTGATTAAATTCGTATTGAGTAGCCGTGAAGGTGAGCGACGCTTCATCTTCACCGGTCAGTATCCGGATATCCCATCCCAGAGAATCTTTCACCCTCCGGAGGAAGGCTTCACCGTTGGCGGCATCTCTAAGCGCGCTGGTTCCTGCCACAATGATATGTGATAAGTCGTGCTGACTGCAAATTTCCGCATAGTCGCTCAGAATAGCCACTGTCCGTTCAACTGCCTCGGGATGCAATCGTTGTGTCTTGTCGACGCCCTGTCCCAACCGGGTGATAGAGACTTCGCTGCGAATGGGGGTAAGCCGGCGTTTGTCGAGTTCTGCAATGAGCAGCAGGACAGAATTCGTTCCGATATCAATCGACGCCAGTTTCATCGGATCCTCTTCAGGGTTCACATTACTGTGACACTGGAGCAATTCTGAGTTTATGATGCAATATATATCACAGAATCCGAAGTTACGAGGTAATTCAGAACACCTCTCTCTGAGATATTCCAATGATGTTTTTTCTTCGGGACGTTCTAATGGAAATTCCAACCACGAAGCAGGCGTAAAGGTATCTCTGGGAAAATTTGGGAATCACATTATTCCTGCCTGAATGAAAAAATTCTGCTCAAAATTGATCCTTACGTAACGGGGGAATTTCCGGTACCAATTCATGGTCCGGATGATGTGGTAAGCATCTCCGGAACTTGGCAAAGTCATCTATGGAAAAATATGGTTATGTATAATTTTGCCGGTAAACGTTGAGTTATTCAACAGACGAATTCTATAATCTGATTGAATATTTCAACATTGCATTTTAAACTAACCATGCTTGCCAGGGATCGATAAATGAAAATTAGCAATGGAGGTAATCATGGGATCGACAAATGGTGATAATAGAGGTTATTTAAACGGAGAAGTGTATTCGCCGTCCGACGAGATTATCGAGGAGGCCCACATACCGGACTGGGAGGCCACGGCCAAGGAAGCGGTCGAGGATCCGGAAGGGTTCTGGGCACAGGAGGCGAAAAAATTCCACTGGTTCGAGGAATGGGACCAGGTGCTCGATGACAGTAATCCGCCTTTTTATAAATGGTTCACCGGTGGAAAGACCAATCTGGCATACAATTGCCTGGATGTGCACGTGAACAATTCCAACCGGAATAAACTGGCCTTGATCTGGGAAGGGGAGAACGGAGAGAAGAAGACCTACTCCTACTATGCCCTGTACCGGGAGACCTGTAAATTTGCCAACATTTTGAAGGCCCTCGGAATCGAGAAGGGGGACCGGGTCACCATCTATATGGGTCCTATCCCCGAAACTATGATGGCTATGCTGGCCTGTGCACGGATTGGGGCCGTTCACTCGGTAGTGTTTGCCGGATTTTCGCGGGAAGCCCTGCGTGAACGGGTTGAAGACAGCCGTTCCAAGTTAGTGATCACTCAGGATGGCGGATATCGCAACGGAGCGGA
>Ga0102944_1001797_pt1 | contig 13436 bp, 38 predicted proteins | sample SalPonD_shore_MG_FD_78172 | JGI IMG/M metagenome (GOLD analysis project Ga0102944, IMG submission 78172) | Salt pond soil microbial communities from South San Francisco under conditions of wetland restoration - Salt Pond MetaG... | ecosystem: Environmental > Aquatic > Marine > Intertidal zone >...
ACACATATTTTTGGTTAAGTAGAACTTCTATCCCCTTTTATCCCACATCACCCCACTTCGTACCACTCTTACACACATCACCTCACCCAATCTCTTCTACCCTTACTATAATATGATATTACATATACTTTGTTTATTTTATATAAAAATATTATGCGTTATCATATTATATTGTGAAATTATATGACATAAAAAAAGGAATGTATAAACTTAATCATACATTCCCTTTCATCTGTTTAATGAATAGTTATGAAATAAACGTCTCTGTTTATTTGTTTTATTCTCTTACTGAATAATTATTATTATTATTATTATTTATTATTTATTATGCTATTACTACTATACTTACTACTACTACTACTATTATTAGTCTTTACATGAGGTTTATTATCAGTGTCCGAACCGAACTATTCTATATTGATATTCACCCTGTATTTTATAGTATTCAATATAGACTGTATTTCGTTTGTTAGTTTCTTTTTATCTTGCGTTGTTAAATAATCTATTTTGCTTAATTCTTCTTTAATGTCCGATTGGATAGTTGGTGATGAAATATCATTGGTATTTCTCCATCCATCTATAATAGATGATACTATTTCAATAAGGTCTTTTTGATTAATTGTTGGTTTCATTATTCTCCATCGTTCAAATCATCTACTAAATTATTAATATTGTTTTTCAGATAATTTGTTATATTCTTAAACATTCTATCCTGCGATTCTTCATTGAATCCTCTGTATTGAGTTCTAGCAGGTTTTGCACTTATTACTTCACCATCTTTGTCAACTTCCAATGCAATTGCCCATCCAAATACATGTAATATAGTATTTGTAAACGCAAGCAGTCCCGTCTCTCTAAATTCTCTCCATTCTTTTTCTTCTAACTTATTATCCATCACTCAATCCAATAGTAATTTTTCCTTCCTGTTGATGTCTCCAATTTCGTTTGCGCGCCATCTTCTTTAAATAGTGATTGATAGTATCTACCATCTTCTCTATCAACTCCCCCTACTGGTTTATACCCATCATTTATATAAGGTCTAACCTTTTCATCCAACTTCTCTCTGCTTTCTGCTGATACTGTTTTATATTTACTCATTATCTTTGTATTCTTTTTTAATTATATGCAAATCCCCTAAACTGATATCTTCTGAATATTCTATACCTTCGTACCTTGCAATTTCATATGCATCAGGTTCTCCCAATACAGTTTTATTCATAATATATGCCATATATGGGTCGGATTCTGCCAATGCTTCTGCATATTCCAAATATCTACTATATAATTTCCGTTCTTCTTCTTTAGTCATACAGTAGTATCTACTTCTTCAAATTCCACACCCATACAATCCATGCACCATACACCTGCATCATCTACAGGTCTTTCTTCCACTTCTCCTATTGTATAGGATTCACCACATTCTGTTTCATTTTCATTTTTAATAATATGCAGCAATCCTTCATTTCGTTTATTAACTACCCTTACAGTGTCATTTTCTATTGTATTCATATTCTATTTTCGTTTTTTGTGTTTTTTAATTATATGTTCTATCATATGTAAAAAATCGGAATCAGTCGCAAAAACTGATATTATACAAATAAATAATATTAATGCTATTATCCAATACATTACGTATCCTTTATATAACCCAAATCTTTCAATTCTTCTTGCCCGACCATAATTCCATCAAAAACTGCACCCGCAGCATCCGCCATTCGTTCTGTAATAGATGGAGGATACCAACCATCATAAGGAGCAATATTTATCTCATCACTAACTTCATCAATAAATTCTTGAATTTTAGTTTCTAATAAAAGTTTCTGTTTTGTTTTCATATTAAAAAAATTATAAATTAAAATTATCAAAGCATTCACTGCATAATAATTTATTACCTTTAGTAGTTTGAACTAATGCAACTGGTTGAGATTTATCTTCTATATCTTTCCAATTTGTATGACAGAATTGACATCTCAATCCTCTTTTCCTACTTAACCGTTCATTACTATCTATTAAATCCTGAACATTATCAAAAAAATCTCTTTTTGCAAAACCATTAAATCGGACACATGTTGTTTTAACTTCATCCCAACCATTTTTTTGTTCAATTATTTTCATTTCCCACTTTCTTTAAAATCATCTTTTTCAAAATATATAGTATCATTAGGGAATTCAATAGTATAACTTTTTTGTTTCATACCATTTACTAATTTATTACCCAATGCTTTTGCTTTTATTTTAATATCAATATCTCTGGAAGGAAATTTGGGATAATTTATTAATTCCACTATCACACCCTTTTGTTCTCCAGCTGTATAAATATAATTAGTTTCAACTACATTCACACACAAACCAATATCATAACAGAATTCTCTACAAATTTCTTCCGCAGTTTGCTTGCTACCTGCTATATAAATTCTAGCCCAATAAGTTACACTATTTAATTTCCTCACTATCACAATTTTTACATTTACTGCTATAACACTTAAAATATAACAAAATTGATATTAATAATACAATTAAACCCCAAATGCCTCCATGCAATACTCCAATCACACCTAAAATAATATGCCATCCTAAATGTAGTGCGAATAATGTAGAAGCAAATCCTAATAATTTATTCTTCATATTGAAATGGTCTAGCTAAATTTTTATTTTTAAATTCATCAAATTCAGTTACTTCCATAATAATTTCATCTTTCAAAAAATCAGGTAATTCAATACTATTTAATCTATCAATTGTATTTGATATCAATCCGTCTGACATTATTTCTATTTCACATACATTTAAATCAATGTTATAAAAATGATCTACTTCAATTTTATAATCATCCAATTGTTTTATAAATCTACATTTCCGAATAAATGAAATTGCTTTCCTAAAGCCTTCCACAAATTCATCTGCTGATATCCTTCTTGCTTCTTCTATTCGAGAACTACTTATACCTGTTTTTGTTTTTTTAACTTTTTCATAGTGAATGCCGTCATTAAATGAATCAAATTTCCGAAATCGAGTTCCATCTTCTAAATAATATTGAGAAAGAATTACTACATCATCATTCCATTCATAAACTTTTCCATTTATTTTTTTTAATAAAAGTTTCCGTTCATTTTCAATTTTCATAATTCAATCCTCTTTTAAATTCTTCAAATACATTTTCTTCCATATTTAATATAAAATCCAGCCAATTATTTGACCTATCATTTTTATCCTTTGATACAAATTGAGGGTATTTCAATTTAATTTCTTCATAAGATTCCAAATTATATTCATGTATTTTTTCCATATATAATCCAATAAATTTCCCTTTATGAAAATTTCCATAATATAATTCATCAGCTTTTGCCCTTATTAAATTAGGAAATATATTAAATATCGTATCTTCTATCATTGTTTTTGTTTTAATTCACTTCTTAATCCCAAAACACCCCATACAATAAAATCAATTATTGCAAGCTCCAATGTATGAACTGAATTTAATCCCGTTTCATACCACGAAATAACCATAAATATTAATCCTATTAAACCTGCTATCACTGATACTGTTCTATCCATTGTATTATAATTTTTTTAATTTTCAAAATTTACATATTTGTAAATGTATCCATCTTTATCATTTTTTCTGAATTTATCAAACCACCGTTTAAACCATCCTGCTTTTACAACAATAATTTGCATTTCAGAAGCATATTTATCAAATTGTTCATCTGTAATTACATCATCTTGATACAATCTCGATAAAACTAATTCTTTTATTGTTTGAGCATTTTGAGTTTCCGATTCCATCTCTAATAATACATTATCTATTTTCATAATGAAAGTGCTTCGTTATTTAAATTTTGATATTCTATTTGTATTGATGTTAATAAATTGTGATAAGAACTATCTTCAATTAACATTTCCTTTAATTTATTTTCTTTTTGTCTTTTTTCTAATGAAATATTTTTTTCAATTTTCCGAGCAGGAATAAATTCTAATTTATCTGCTATATTTTTAATTTTTTCTGCGTCAATGCCCTCAGATAATGAATGACAATGATACTCCCTAATACTTATTACATACACTCCATATTTTTCAAATAAAACAATATTACCTTTCCAACTACTACGATTAGCTATTTTATATTGAATTGAATCTCCAATTTTCCAATTTAATAAATTAAATTTTTTTTGTAATTCAATATCTCTTTTAATAAATCTATTAATTCCATAAAAAATTAATAAAACTATCATCGTTCCCAATAAAATATACATATCAGAAATGCCCTCCATTAAATTTTTTATACTCACGCAATACAAATGCTTTTACCCATTTAATCACTTCATCTTGTTTCATTTCCCAATCTTTAATTGGTGTTACTAATACATGGTCGTAAATGAAATTCAAATATTTTCCTTCGAAAAATATTTGAACTATGCCTCCAAATTCAGCCAGTATTTCATATTCAATTTCAACATTATCCAATCGTTCTTTTTCATTTTGAACAATATCATCTAATTCATTCATTATTTCATTAACAAATTTTTGGAAATCCTGCATCATTTCATCAGTTTCCATAAGTCCATCAGGAAGAGCCCTGTTATCTAATGGTTTTAAAAAATTCCTAACATCGTCCGAATCCTTATTAAATTCTTCAACATATTCCAATGCTTCATCCAAAGAATAAATTTTCTTACTCATTATCTTTTAATTTTAAATTATAATGATAATCAAATACATCTTTCAACCATCTATTTAATCCATTAAATATCATTGATATCAAATACATAATACCTAATATGGGATAACTATATACCGCAAGAAATATACAAAAAAATGAATCCACTAATATATCTATTTTCAAAGAAATGGGTTCTGTATTATATATTTTAATTAAATTTTCATCATTTACTGGCAAACTATCCATTACCCCCAATGCCACGAATACCACAAGAGATGATAATATACTGATAAGTAATGTAAATATTGTAACAGGTAACATAAATTGCTGCGATATCGATTGCAAAGAAGATGAACCAAAAACACCAGTAATATATATGAATCCAACCAATCCATTCCAAAGTACGTATTGAATAATTTGTCCTGTTTTACTTTTCATTTTCCATAGCCTCTGCTAATTCATTTGCTTTTTTTGCTATCTCTCTATATACCTCTGGAGTTTCAGGAATTCCTTCTTTTTGGAATTTAATTGATTTTATAGAAGGGATATTATTATTAGGCATCACTACTATCATCATAAAAACCGAACCTAATTTAATTATAGGATTTCCATAAATTTCTTCATCAGATATAGTTGCTGTTTCTCTAGTACCCAATTCAATCATATCCATTAATTCTACATCATATGTATCATCTTCATTTATATTTGTAACATAACCTTTCCATGCTACAAAATTAAATAAATCATCACTAACATTAATTGAATCTTCTGTATCTTGATGTTCTTCTAATCCAGCTCCAATTAATTCTTGATGAAGTTCTTCAAATGAAATAGAATTAATATGATCAATTATTTCTTTTTTTGCTTTATCTACATCAATCATTATTTTTCCTGCTTCGTATGACTCTTTTTAGCCTTTTAATGTTTCCTTCATTATCTTTGATAAGAGAACGATATATAATATATCCCACTCCAACTATTACAATTGTAGTAATCATAAATTAAAATTTTAAATTAAATATTATCCGAATGCAGCTATCAACAATCCCAATCCAATTAAAAACGGAATGCCAATTACAAATCCTATCATACCACACGTAACCATTTTTTTAAATGAAATCATAATATATAACTGAGTTAACATTTCAACACTTACATGATAAGAAATTATTTATTAAATATCAAGTATTTTCTTAGCATTTTCAATATATTTTATAATATTCTTTTTTCCAATAGGATTAGCAGATTGAACTACAAATTTAGGAAATTTCATATCATGTTCATCAACGAAATCCACTAACCATTTTGCGGCATCATATCCTGTTTTTTCAGTAAATGTGCCATCTGTATAATAATCTGAATAATGTTCATCCTCATCATACATAGATGCTCGATAATGTTCATCCGCCAAATCATGGTCAAATGCAACCATATCAGGCAATCCATATCTATTAATATGTCTTTCTACCCAATCTACAAATTCATCATAATTTTTTACCCAAACAATTTTCCCATCATTTAGATATTCAGGCGCATACTTCTCAATCCAATTAGGAGATTGAGGATTTCTATTGTCATCCAGCCATAAAAGTACTTTCATTTTAATCTTTAAATGATTTTAAAATTGCAATTACCCATTCATTAATGAATCTTCTCTCATGTGATATGTAGCACCAAAAGCTCTCATATATACTTTAGCATAATCTTCAAATGTTTCTATATCACCATCTAAATTCCTGCTGTATATCCTGTAGGCATGATTATTGTCCTTTATAATTAATTCCTCTATGTTTGTTCACTAACATTTCAGTGTCTGCTGGAAATATTTTATAATAATCAATATCATCATATGATATTTTTTTAGTTCCATTATCTGTTTTTTCATTCCATATTCTTTCTGCTTCATCATATGGGACTGGTTTACTTACATTTATCCAAATGTAGTCAAATCCATCATATAATCTTACTTGATATAATTTTTCCATAAATTTGTTATTTATGATTGATGTTCGAATGCTATTATTTTAGGTATTCCTTTTGTTTCTTTTGTTGCTAATTTCATATCATCTCCAAATAATTTTTTGAATTCATTCATAACTTCTATTCGTTCATCACTATTTTGGTTTTCAATCAAACCAGGTGGATTAGTATCATGCTGATGCGCAGAATATAACACTTTACCAAAAAAAGCATAAGTTCCACACATAGTATCTTCAATTAATCTACAATTTACACCAGGAGACCCATTTATATATTTTTCATAAACATCATAATCAATGTTTCTTTTTTTCATCCAATCATTATACTTCTCCGCATCTAACTCATAACCCAATATAACATAAAAACTCCAATATACTCCCATAATGTTATTTTCCCAATAAATAATTATTATTAATAACCTTAAATGAAATATCAGGATTACCCATTGATTTAAACACTAATCCTTCTCTTTCAATATCATTCTTAATTTCTGATTTCCCTTCTGCTAATTCTAATAAATCATCTACCGTATCAGTTTTTCCAATGGAATTATATGCTAATATAGGTACATGATTTTTTTCAACTATTTTTCCGTCCCCGAACAAATCAAGCAAAATTACAAATCGTTTCATTGGAATTATATATTCATGCTTTTGAATATCCCATACATCAAATATACGGAATTCGTGTCCATCCAATCCATATACATTAGATTGAATTCCTTCTCCAATCAATTCACCTTGCAATGCTATAGGTTTTCCATATTCTCTTAAACGTTCTTCATATTCCATTTCATCTACAATATTCCAAATCGGATGATTAGAACGTGATTTTTGAACATTTCTACTACATACACCAAATTCATCAATAAATGAATTATAATAAATAGTAATAGAAGTACCTTCCAACTTTTCTGTTATTTCATATGGATGAAATTTAAAATCTGTTTCATATTCATCTACTAAATTTTGAATCCGTTCTTGGTCGGTCTTATGAAGAAATGCAGGAAATCCACCTCGAGTATCATTCGAATCATTATACTTATCTGGATGTTCATATTTCTCAACTCCAAACAAATCAGATAAATCTATTCGTTCTTTAGCTAAATCAATAATTGAACCATTTAATGTATCTTTGGCAAATTCAACTAATCCTTCTTTTTCACTTTCCGTTAAAATATCCAATGGAAGTAACAATCCTTGAGATACTACACCCCTCAAACGAATAGTTTTAACTCTCCATTTATATTTTTCTAAAAATGCCCACCTATCATCTTGTGGTAATAACGAGTCCACTTCGAAATAAAGGCCCAAATCGCCTACTTCGAACTCTCCCTTCTTCACTACGCACTGCCAACCATCAATTCTAGCTAACTCAATATTGTCGGCATCAATGATAGGTTTTAATTCTTTTATTGTTCGTAAAGTAACTAATTTTCTATTGCTCATTATTCAAATACTGAATTAAATTTACCATTTCGAAAATCTTTTGATAATTGAATTACATTTGTAAATTGATATGAACTAATTTCATCCGAAAAATCCGAAAAATCATCATCAAAAAACATATCAATTTCCTTTTCAGAAAATCCATCATATCTCCCATTCGGGAATATAAAAGAATATCCACTCCTGCCACCTAATGTATAAGTTTCGTAACACACTCCTTTATCTCCAATATTGTTACCCAATACAGGCATTTCTAATTTTAAAATAACTCCAACAGATGTTGTATGTGTTTCCATAATATTATTCATCAATTTCTAATAATTTTAATATGTAATAATGCTTCCCACCATATTTTCCATCATAATAGCAAGATTCAAATATTTTATATTTACTATCATCAAAATAAGCATATTCAGCAGGAACATTAAAAAGTTCTCTTTCAGTACTTCTATATGGAGATTTATCATCTTTATTTTCATAAAAATGAAATTTAACCAATGTAGTTGTATTATCAAACATATCAAATATGGCAATCAACTATAGTTAATAAAATATCATCATCCAATGGTTTAATAAATTCATCAAAGAAATTAAGTTCCCACTGAATTGCTTCATCATGTGATTCACCACTCATTCCAAACCAACCCATTTCTCCTTTTTCAATCCATTTACCATCTTCTGTCACAATTGCCCACATTGTAAAATTAGATATGCATTGAGCATAAGTATGTTTATTTCCATATCGTTTTGTATAAAATTCAGGTTTATACAAATCCCATTTCAATTGTTCTTTTTCTTCTTCCGTTTCAGGTTCATCACCTTCAACTTTCATTTCCCAAAATCTTAATGCTTTATCATAATCAGCCCAATTATTGTGAATTACATCCCAATCAATTTCACCTTTTAATGCTTGGTCTACTTTATTTTCTTCTAAAACTTTTTTCATAGATTTCGAATCCCAACCCCAGCTGAAATTAGGAGAGGTTTCGGGTTTAATATTTTCTTTTAATTTAAATCTACCTGCGTATCTGCCTCCGATTTGATACCAATCCCATTTAGCATTCGGATTTTCATAATAACCAAATTCTCCAGTTTCTTCATTTCTTTCATCATAACCTGCCCAATCTTCAATGAATTCTTCAAATGTATCGTATCTATCTTTATGAGCTATAAATACTTTTTCCCATCCCATTGCTTCAATATCAGCATCTGGCATTGTTTCTTTATTTAGAATATCGCCAACTTTAAATCTTTCCGGCCAAGTATATTCCAAATCATCTCCATTTTTCCACATTTCAATAGAATCTTCTTCATATTCTTTTCTATAATCATCTTCTACAGAAACAAATTCCAAATATTCTTCTGCACAAGTTCCCATATTATTTTCTTGGTATGGTGCTAATTTTTCTTCTATATCATCCCCTACTACTAATACTGCAAAATGACTCATACTGTAACCTATTTATTATTTTAAAAATATATTGTTAAATTCTCAGATAAATTCTTTTTGTTTTTTAAGTTCTCTGCCTTTCTTAAAGATATCATGTAATGTTGCATCATCTTCTACTTCCACTCTAACCCAACCATCTTGCGGAATCGAACCCCTACCTGCACCTGTTCCTCTAACTCTTTCTAATAAATCATCAGGCTTTTCTCCTTCCTTTCCAAACTCTGTAGTTGAATTCATGCTTAAATCGTCATTTAATGAATCCAAATCATAATATTCAGCTTCTCCTATAGCATGCCTAATTATAAATTTCCGACGAGGATGAATAATGTAATTCTCCATATTACTTATTTTTTTCTTCTATTTGTTGTTCTACTTCTTTCATAAAAAACTTTCCAACTGGTGATTTTAACCATTGGATTGTATTTAATATAATCATTTCTTCTCTTTCTGTCAAATAATACCCATCTTCCCTCATTTTTTCCGTAAGGGCAACATCAGTAAATTTTCTTAATCCATCTTGTGTTCCTAAATCTCCATATCTATTAATAAACTGTTCTACTATCTTTTTTTCATCAGGATTTTGTTCGAATCTATATTTTCTAGGAATTTTCATAATTATTCATCTTTTATTTTATCAATTGCTGTTTGAAGATCATCCTCAAACTGCTCTTTGGTTCGGGTCATATATTCAGGTTCATTAATCATTCTGTCCACTATATGATAGGCGAACTTACATTTCTCACCATCAAGAATGTCAGGTATATCGCTTACTGAAATACCAAATTGCTCAATAACACACTCAAACGATAGTCCAACCTTTACAATATCATACCCATACACTTCTCCGTTGCCACTTTCCCAATCCTGAAATTTTGGGATGACTTTATACGATTTCCGTTCCCCTGTTATAAAGTAATAGCAGATTTCAGTAGGTAATTCAACTTCAACTGTTTCAATCTTTGGGATATACTTTTGTTTTTTTATCTCAATTTTCATTATAATTGGATTTAATTGAAGGATTATTATATATTTTATTTAAATGTTTTGGAATTTTTTCACCTTTTACCCATTTTTGTAAATCAGAACTCCAATTATAAAAATGTGTATTATCCCTAGCTTTATTTATATGCACAGGTATTAAATTTTTCATAATGAAATATTAATTAAAAATAAGACCAACCCTCTGTATCAGAGAAAGGTTGGTCATTGAGAGAGAAATTTTTATTTGAAATAAGCAGGCCCATATGCATTATAACGGGCAGTTCCATCAAAAATATTACCACGAGGATGCTTTGCTGGAGCACTCCAACCAGCAGGAAACAATAAATCACCTTTTTTAAAACTTTTATTTTTGGTATTAACATCTTGCATTGCTACAAAAGCCCAAACCGAATTATCGTGGATTATTTTTGCATACTTCCTACCTTTTGAATATTCCATCGGTTTCCATTCCAAAGAAGGAAAACGTTTCATTTGCAATTCTTTTAATTCTTTATCCAAAGCCACCAACCATTCTTCAAACTTGGTTGAAGGAGTTTCGATATCTGCAACTGAAATTCGTTTACTCATAACTAATCGGTTTATTTAAGGTTATCATCAATTCAACACTAGATCATAATAAGAATATCAACCAATGTCAAGGATTAATTTGATTTTTTTCTATTTAAATAATTTTCGTTTAAATATTTTAATATTTCAGTAATTTCAGATATTGCTTCTAAATTCAAAGAATATGTATGGCCAAAAGTACCCACAGATGCGGGATTAAATATCCAACCACCTGTAAATGGAGTCAAACTGCCTACATATTCATTGTTCTTCTGTATTTTAATAGTAGAACAATCACCTGAACTCACGTGAGTGCTGCCTGGATTTATATCAAATAAATCAAATTTAGCATCCAACAAAAGAGCTATTTCTGTATTTTTCATAAGTTTTTGATTAATTGGTTATCACTCATTATCAGATCATAAGATAAGTAAAATTTATATCAAAGTCAAACTTAATTTTCATTTTCACCAATATACCAAATTGTCAATAATCCTACAAATAAAAACCACCCCCATCCTTCTATACCATTATAAAGTAAATATCCTGAAATGCCTATACATATCATGGAAGGTAAATTTACTACAAATTGCATTACTACATCTTTCATAATATATGTTTTTTAATTAAATAATTATAATCATTACTTACCATTGTGATTGATGGAGCTGATTGAGAATAATACCAATCATTACTAATAATTTTACTCAAAAATCTAACTGTATCTCTTAAATGCTGTTCCGTTCCCGACGGATTTCCAACTTTTAATTCTTCAACCGAAATTTCAGATTTTAAAGCATCACGAAGTCTCAATAAATACTCCCGCTGCTTTCCATTTAATTGAATTTTATCTTTATTCATAATAATGAGAATTCACATTTTCAAAATATTTTGTATATTTTGGCTCAACAGTTCTTAGTATTTCATAAACTTCTTTTTGGGTTTTAGGAGAATATTTAGTTCTATCAACAACCAAAGTATAACAGTATTTGGTTTGTTTATCATCAATCATTACTATCATAAAGTATGAAATTATTTTGTCAATGTCAAGTCTTATTTCTAAAAAAGCATAAAAAAATCCTCAACTCCTATTATCAGAATTGAGGAATATTTTATATCACAATGTATAAATTTATTTACTATCTATTTTTATAGAATTTGATTCTTCATCAATATATACAGAATACTTATCATCAAATAATTCTATATTATTCATCTTCTCTACTAACAATTTACTTTCATATAGATGATATTCTTTGGTATATTCATCTACCAATCCCATAAACCTACGTTCCAATTCAGGTTCCGCTATAAAAGCATGTAAAAATGCTTCCAATGCATCTCTTTTATTACCTACTTTATCTATCATTTATTATAAACTACGGGAATCGAATTTATCTTATTTTGAAAATGTTGAACAAATAAATTTTTTTCAGAATCAGATAGCATTCTAAATCCTACAGTCCTATCATTTCTTCTAATTTCTTGTCTTTCTACATTTTCTAATATTCTGCTATCATTATAAGTTAATTTTAAATTATATGATATCACACTTTTAGGTATTTTAAACTGAACGACTCTTTCCATATCTTTTATTTAATTTTTAATTATTTAATTTTTTAAATAACTCGTCTATATCTTCTTTTTTATCATTTTCCGCTCTATCAATTTTAGCATTAATATCTTCCATATTAAAATCATCATATTCAAAATCATTATATTTTGAATAATCTTCTTCATTGTATTTGGAAAAATAATCTGTAGTCCAATATCTTCGAGTTTTTCTGCCAATGAGTTCAACTCCCACTTTTATATAATAACAATTATAACAGAGAATTTCAATATTTTCCAATTTTGAATTATATTTATTTCCATCTCTGAAATGTATTAATAATGGAACTTTCCCATCCAATCGTTTATCATCATAACCACACCTCTCACAACACTCTTTTTTATATCCATATCGAACTAATTGTTCTAAATATGTTTTTGGATTTTGGTGATCTTTCTCTCCTTTTATATAATGTTCTATAGTTTTCCGTTGAGTATTTTTAGATATTCCTCTTCCCGGTTGATTAATTAAATTTTCAAATACTCCATGAAACTTAGCCCATTTTTTATAGGTAGGATATGATACTTTTAAATAACGAGCACATTCTGCTGCACTTTGACATTTGGATTGTGCATCCAATATTTCTGATTTTAATAACATTTATCTCTATTTTTTAATATCTTATATAATCGTAAAATTCTCCAGGTCTCATATCATGAAGCACTTCGTCGGATGATGGTAAATATTTAACAATTGCTTCTCTAGGTTTAGATTTATCCACAATTGCTTCGAACTCATTC
>Ga0102944_1001798_pt1 | contig 13435 bp, 14 predicted proteins | sample SalPonD_shore_MG_FD_78172 | JGI IMG/M metagenome (GOLD analysis project Ga0102944, IMG submission 78172) | Salt pond soil microbial communities from South San Francisco under conditions of wetland restoration - Salt Pond MetaG... | ecosystem: Environmental > Aquatic > Marine > Intertidal zone >...
CGAAACGGTACAGGTATTCCAGGGAGCGCGGCCGGCGCTCCTCTTCGTAGAGTTCAAACATGTAATACCAGGGCGGCGGTATCGCCCTGCGGCCGGCCAGCGCCAGCTGCTCGCGGACCTGTCGCAGCAGACCCTTGCCGGTGTCGCGGCGAACCCGCGATCCGCAGCGGCGGGTGTACAGCATGCTGAGCACCGGCGTCATGGGCAGCCACAGGAGAAAACCGAGCAGCAGGGTGAAGCGTTCACCGGGCCCGACTTCCTCCCAGGCCGAACGCTGGAAGGCACGATGAATGGCGGCGGCGGTACTGCCGTCATCGCCGAGGAAGGTCCAGAGAACGGCTGCGCCGCTCAGTGCCTTGACCAGGGTGTTGGGCCTGGCGACCTTGATTAGTCGTACCAGGGACGTGCGTGGAGCTTTCGGTGCCATGGGTGTGCGTAATATCAGACTGCCTCCGATCCCGGAAGGGCCGCGATCAAGCCGCGAGCCTTCCCATTACATCGTCGTCCCTGCAAGCCGGGGGCCGTCGCTTGCACAGTAACAGCGGTATGACGCCGTCCGCCGATGTTTATCATTGACTATTTTCGCCGCAATTGCAGGGAATGCAACCAAACTTTGGCTGTTGCGGGACAAATGAACGCCGGTTTAGCCGGTCGTTAACGAAAGGTTAATGGTGGCTCGTGGCTCGTGGCTCGTGGCTCGTGGCTCGTGGCTCGTGGCTCGTGGCTCGTGGCTCGTGGCTCGAAGAAGTGTAACTACGATATAACTTCCGGCAAGGCTGTTATGTATAACTTGAATTGTGCAGGCAGGAGTCAGCTATTGCCTGTTTTACGGTCCCTGGTCCCTGGTCCCTGGTCCCCGTTTGTCTGTTCTTCGTCGCCGGCTTCCTGGCTTTCCAGTTGCGGCTGCGCGGCGGCGGGGGTCCGGGCGCGGGTGGCCAGGGCCAGGCCGTCCTGGAAGCAGCGCGAGGCGGCGACGGTGTCGCCCTGTTGCACCAGCAGGGTGGCGAGGGCGTGATAGGTTTCGGGCCAGGGGTGCACCTCGATGCTGGACTCCAGGTAGGAACGGGCCTTGCCCCAGAGGCCGTTGCGGCGCGCCAGCCGGCCCAGGGTCAGCAGCAGCGCCGGGTCGCGGGCGTGGGCGGACAGCAGGTGCTCGGCAAAGCCGAGCTGCTTTTCCGAGGATTCCCCCTCCACCAGCCCGTACAGCCGTATCAGGGCAGCGTCCCATTTCTTTTTCAGGACGCGGCGCAACAGTTCCTCGCAGTCTGCCGTTTCCGGGAAGCGCAGGCGTTCGTTGACGTAAACCTCGATCAGGTAATATTCCGCGCGCAGTTTTTTCGGGATCGCCTGCCATTCCTGCTCCAGCCTGTCCCGGTCGCCCGACTCGCCGGCATTGCGCAGCAGGCCGGCATAGACCTCGAACTGCTTGGCACGGACACGTTCCAGCGGCAGCACATTCTTGTTCGCCAGGTCCTGCAGCAGCTCCAGGGCCTGGCGCCAGTCCTTCAGTTCCGAACTTGCTTCCAGCATCATCAACTTGATCTGATCCTCGCCCGGTTTCTCGTTTGCCAGGTGGCGCAGCGTGGCATAGGCCTGTTCGGTCTGCTGCTGATTGAGCTGCAGCTCCGCCTGGGTCAGGCCGACGGCAATACCGGAACCGGCGCCGTATTCATGGGCGAGGCGCAGATAGTGATCGCGCCGCTGCACATTGCCCTGGTGCTGGGCGGCCCGGGCCGCGAACAGGTAGTTGAGCATGGGATAACGGCTGTAGCGCACACCCTTGTTGAAGGCTTTTTCCGCCGCACGCCATTCGCCTTCCACCAGGGACAGCAGGCCCTGGCTCAGGTAATACTCGGAATTGCGGTAGCGGCGATGGACGCGCCAGCGTTCGACGCTGCGCGGCATGTGGATGAGTCCGCCGAGGAGCCGCAGCAGGTAATAAAACAGGATAAGCAAAAGGAACAGTACCAGGACAAACAGGCTCATGCTGCTCTGCACCGTCCAGCCGCCGGCACTGAAGATCACGCGCCCGGACTCGTGCGACAGGAAGACGCCGATACCGACGGCCAGCAGCAGGGCGGCCAGTGAGGAAATCAGCAGTCTCACGGCGAAGACTCACCCTGCCCGGAAGAGGCGGCCTCGTCGCCATGCTTCTTCATGTAGGCGTGCAGCGTTTCCAGCGATGAGCTGATGTCCGGCAGCTTCGGATTCAGGTTCACCTGTTTCATCCTGGTCAGCGATTCGATGATGTTGCTCACCGCCGCATCACTGACATCGAAATACTTGCGCAGCCACTGGATCACGATATCGACGGAGGCGTGGAAGGTGTCCGTATCGTGCCGGAACACCGACAGGCGCGCCGACTCCAGCTGCAGGCGCAGGTTCTGGAAGAGAAAATACTTCTCGTCCGGCATCAGCAGCGCGGCGCCGCCCTTGTCGGAACGGGTGATCACCACCAGGCTTTTCAGCTCATGCCAGACCTCCACCAGCACTTTCTTCCAGGCCGGCAGGTTCTGCAGCTGATCAGTATTCTCCTGCCGCTCCGCTCCGCCGCCGTTGACCACAGCCTGCTCCTTGAGCGGCAGATCCCCGACACGATTCACCACATCGGTGAGGTACAGGGACAGGCCGTTAATGTCCACATCATTGACCGCGCGCAGGGAGTTGATATCGGAAGCCAGCTGGCGGCGCACCGGCAGCAGCCCCGGATCGCCCAGGTTGCGGATGCGCTTGTCGGCATCCTGCAGGGCGGCCAGAGCCGTGCCCACGTCTTTCTGCAGAGTCAGGCTTTGCACGGCGATGATCATCAGGTGCTCGATCTCGGCCACGGCCCAGTCATTGCTGTTGCGTTGCTGCCGACTGTACAGGGTATTGAGGCTGTCGCGCAGCTGTGACTGTTGCTTGCCCAGCTTGTCGAGGCGATCGCCGAGGGACTTGCTGCGGCTGTCCGTGGCGGTGACGGACTTCTGCAGCGACTCGAGCCGATCCTGCAGTTGCTGCAACGACGCCTTGCGCGCGCCGGCCACGTTGTGCTGCTGCCAGGCGTAATACAGTCCCGCGCCGCCCGCGGCAAGAGCGATCAGCGCCAGGAGCAGGGCGGTGACGGCGGCGACACGCCCCGCCGGCGCGGCGGGAGCGGGCTCCGGCAGTTCCTCCGCTGCCTGTTCCGGCTGTTCCGTTTTCTCTGTTGTCTCGGTCATTGTCTCTTCCACTCCGTGCACGCCATGACGGCCTCCAGAAGTCCCGCATCGGAGGCCACGGCGGCGATCACCGGTTTGCATTCGAAACCCAGTCCGGCCGCGGCGGCGGCGATGCGCTCACTCATCACCACCAGTCCCGCCCGCAGCAGTACGGGCATATCTTCAGCGGCGGTCATTGCCGCCAGATTATACAGGCCGGTCGCGCTGGTTATCACCACGACATCCGGGCGGGTGTCACGCCACAGGGCATGCATCTGCTGCGGTGTCACCTCCGGGCGCGCGCGACGGTAGAGTTCGACGACGTGCACGCGCGCACCGCGCCGCTGCAGTTCCTCCGCCAGCAGTTCCCGCCCGCCCTCGCCACGCAGGAGAGCGAAGTCGCGGCCGGCGACGTTCGCGGCGGCCAGTTCCGGCAGTTCCAGCAGGGCTTCGCTGGCGCGGGTGGCGTCGGCGCCGGCCCGGGCGTCAATACCCTGCTCCTGCAGCGCCCGGCGCGTGCCGGCGCCGGCGGCGTACACCTGTTTGCCGGCGAACACCGCGGCGTCCCGGCCGAGAAGCGCCAGGGCGCCGGCCACGGCGCTGCGGCTGACGAACAGGATGCCGCCGCTGCAGGATACGGCCTGCCGCAGTTCGCGCTCCAGTTGTTCGCCTTCCAGGGGCTGGATGGTGATCACCGGAACATGCACCGCCGTACCGCCGGCGGCCTCGACGGCCCGGCACAGGTTCTCGCCCTGGCCGGCGGGGCGGGTGACCAGCACGGTGACGCCGGCGAGGGTTGCGTCAGGACGGGTCATGTCCCATGACGTCCGCGAGGATGCGGTCGGCGCCGCGCGCCAGCAAGCGCCCGCCCAGTTCATCGCCCAGGGCTTCGGCATCCCCGTGGGAACCGCTGAGGGACTCCCGGATCAGTTCCGATCCGTCCGGCCGGCCCACCAGGGCAGTGATCCGCAGCTGCCCGTCCTCCAGCACGGCATAACCGGCCACCGGGGCCAGGCAGCCGCCGTTGAGGCGCCGGCTCACGGCGCGCTCGGCGCTGACACAGATATGGGTGTCGGCATCATCCAGCGGCGCCAGCAGTGCCAGGACATCGGCATCGCCGCTGCGGGTCTCTATGCCCAGCGCGCCCTGGCCGATGGCGGGCAGCAGGGTTTCCGGCGCGAGCCGGGCGGTCATGCGCTGTTCCAGTCCCAGTCGCTGCAGGCCGGCGACGGCCAGGATCAGGGCATCGTATTGCCCCGCGTCCAGTTTCCTGAGGCGGGTACCGACATTGCCGCGGATGTCGGCCACCTCGAGGTCCGGGCGGGCATACCGGATCTGGCAGCGACGGCGCAGGCTGGACGTGCCGACCACGGCGCCCCGGGGCAGCGCCGCCAGCGACGCGCGGCCATTCGCCACAAAGGCGTCGCCCGGCTCCTCGCGGCCGAGAATGATTGGCAGCGCCAGCCCTTCCGGCAGATCGATGGTGACATCCTTCATGGAATGCACGGCGAGATCGGCGCGGCCGTTCAGCAGCGCCTCCTCCAGCTCCTTGATGAAGGCGCCCTTGCCGCCCATGCTCAACAGCGTCCGGTTCTGGAAGCGATCCGCCTCCGTGCTGACGCCGATCACCTCCACCTCGAGCGCCGGGTGCAGCGCCGCCAGGCGATCGCGCACGTGATGTGCCTGCCACAGGGCCAGGGGGCTTTCGCGGGTGACGATACGTAATGCGGATAAGGTCATGGAAATCTGATTTTGTCTGTATTTTCAGCAGGCTTGTGACTACACTAGCAGGCGATTTCAATCTTGCTCGACTTTCACCGGCGGTGAAATTATACCTGTTATGAAGCTCGGTGTTGTGATGGATCCCATCAGCGGGATCAAGACATACAAGGACACAACCTTCGCCATGATGCTGGCGGCGCAGAGGCGCGGCCTGGAATTGCATTACATGGAACAGGGCGATCTGTTCATCGAGGAGGGCACGGCCATGGCCGCCTCGCGCGCGGTGACGGTGGAGGACAACACCGGCGACTGGTACCGGCTCGGTGACGAAGAGGTCCGGCCCCTGTCTGAGCTTGACGCCGTTCTCATGCGCAAGGACCCGCCGTTCAACATGGAATATGTGTACACCACGTATATCCTCGAACTGGCCCAGCAGCAGGGCACGCTGGTGTTCAACAACCCGGCCAGCCTGCGCGATGCCAACGAGAAGATGATCATCAATTTCTTCCCCCAGTGCATTGCGCCCACCCTGGTCAGCCGTAACCTCGATCAGATCCGTGACTTCGTCCGCCGCCACGGCGAAGTGGTGCTGAAGCCCCTGGGCGGCATGGGCGGTGAGTCGGTATTCCGCACCCACCGGGACGACCCCAACCTGAACGTGATCGTCGAGACGCTGACCGGAAACGAAACCCGTTTCATCATGGGGCAGATTTTCATCCCCGCCATCAGTGAGGGCGACAAGCGCATCCTGCTCATCGACGGAGAACCGGTGGAATACGCCCTGGCCCGCGTGCCGATGGCCGGCGAAACCCGCGGCAACCTGGCGGCCGGCGGCACCGGCCGCGGCGTGGAACTCAGCGCCCGCGACCGCTGGCTGTGCGAACAGGTCGGGCCGCGGCTGCAGCAGATGGGACTCACCTTCGTGGGCCTGGACGTGATCGGCGATTACCTCACGGAAATCAACGTGACCAGTCCCACCTGCGTGCGTGAACTGGAGGCTATCTACGACATCGATATTGCCGGCCGTTTCATCGATGTGGTGCGGGATCGTGCCATGGCCAGGCGTGACGTTGCCTGAATTCAGGATATCCGGCACGCCGCCGGGAACCGGTCGTATGTTGATTCGTCAAATTCCCCAAACCGGTTCGTACCGGACATGAGCCGTATCGATCACGGCAGCCAGAATGTCAGCATCTGAAGTCAAACCCCGTCCGCAGATTACACCGGCTGACAGGCTCGGGCTGACACTGTGCCTCGCGATCATCGTCCATGCGATCATCGTGCTTGGCGTCAGTTTTGCCTCCGAAGACAAGGCCAGCCCCCGCTACGACACCATGGAGATCGTCCTTGTCCAGCAGAAAAGCAAAAAACCCGACAAAGCGAAGCTGCTCGCCCAGGCCAACCTGGAGGGCGGCGGCAACAGCAGCGAACACGTCACCCCCTCGACGCCCCTGCCGCCGCCGTTTGCAAGTAACCAGGCGGCCATCGCCACCCCCGCGCCGGCGAGTCCTCCTCACAACCCGCCGCAACCCAAAACTGTTGACACCAAAGACACGGCCAGCCAGGCGCCGCCTGCAGATACCCGGCAGCCCCTGGCCGTGGAAGATGAGAAGGCCGACACCGACATCAGTCACCAGCACGACGCGCGCAAGCAGCCGCAGGTAAAGAAGAAACCGCAGCAGAAAGTCACGAAACAGCCCGATCTGCCCACTGCGGCGCAGCTCATCGCAAGCAGTCGGAAAATCGCCGCCCTCAGCGCCGAGATCAAACGCCGGCTCCAGGCCAAGGCGGAACGGCCGCGGCGGACGTTTATCTCGGCCAGCACCCAGGAATACAAGTACGCCGCCTACATGGAGGCATGGCGTGAGAAAGTGGAGCGGGTCGGCAACCTCAACTACCCGGAGAAGGCGCGGCGCCAGAATCTGACCGGCAGCCTGATCCTGGACGTGGCCCTGAACCCGGACGGCTCCATCAACCGGATCATCGTGCGCCGCTCGTCCGGTCACAAGCTCCTGGATGACGCCGCGGTGCGCATCGTCAAGCTGGCGGCACCCTTCGCGCCGTTCCCGGCCAACATCCGCAAGGAAACCGATATCCTGCACATCACGCGCACCTGGCAGTTTCTCAACGGCAGCAGTTTCCGCTGAGGGACCCTCGTCAGGCCGGGGGCCGTTCATTTATGATCAAATCAGTAAACAGCAGAGAGTAACCATGAAGCAGCAAGAGACTATCGAACCCGGAGTCACCGTTACCAGGGGCGATCAATGCCCGACGCTGGAGTCCACGGTCAACTACCTGGGCGACATGGACGAATATCCCGTCTTTTATTCGGAAAACTACCAGAACAACAATCTCAACCTGGAGGAACACCGGATCATCGTCCGTGATGCGCGCGGCATACGTGCACAGCTGGAACTGGAGCGGGACGGTTTCATCCTGGTGGATCATGCAAGCCGGATGCGGGATTTCCGCGATACAGAAGAAGTGCAGCGCATCTACCAGCCGGAGAGCCGGCAGCTCATCGCCGATCTCACCGGCGCTTCCCTGGTCGTGGCCACCGGCCCGGTGCTGCGCTGGGGCGAGCGCGCCGCGGAATCGGGAAGCGGCGAGACGATCAACTCGCGTCCGGCCCGCTTCGTGCACGTGGACTACAGCCGCGAATCCTTCAACAACTTCGCACGCATGCATCTGGACACCGCCGGCGTCGACGATCCGGAAGCCTGGCTCCGGAAGCGCTACGTGGCCTATAACATCTGGCGAGTCCTGACGCCGCCGCCCCAGGACGTGCCTCTGGGGATCTGTGCGGCAAACAGCACCGCGCCGGAGGACGTAGTCACCGGCGATGCGGTCATCGACGCACCGGGACAGGCGGAATTCCGCTTCGGCTCCTCCCTCTACCGTTATAACCCGCAGCACCGCTGGTTCTGGTTCTCCGACATGCATCCCGGCGAGGCTCTGGTGTTCAAGGCCTTCGATACCGACCTGCAGCGCCTGCAGGGCTGCCCCCACAGTGCCTTCGACGTGCCGGGCGTATCCCCCGACACCACGCCCCGGGCCAGCGTCGAGATCCGGGCGTACGCATGGTTTGATTAGGAGGTGCCCCGCAGCCTGAGGCGCCGCCCGGGATCAGCGCCAGACCGGGACAGGTGAATCGTAATTCGTAACGGCCCGCCCCTTACCTTTCTGCGATTAACGATTCACGACTTGCGATTCACCTTGAAGGACGGGTGAGGTGCGCCATTCTGCTGCACGGGTGACCGCGCCGCAGCCGTTATTTTGTCTTGAGCTTGTTGAGCAGGCGGTCGGCCGCTTCCTGGCCGAAACGTTTCCTGAGTTTCCGTGCCACGCGGTCGATCTTGTAGCCTTTGTTGCGCAGTTCCTTCAGTATCTCCAGGAGGGCATTGTTCGACCAGTTGTTACGCACGGCATCGTTAAGCATCTCCAGCAGCGTTTCCGACCACAGGGTACCCAGATCGGTGGTCTGTGCGGTTTCATTATTTTTTTCGGTGATCATGGCTCATCCTCCGCCGCAAACAAGATGTTAAAGTATAGATGTTCGTCCCCGTGCAGGCTGCAGACCGGATCACATTCCTTTAATAAGGGCAGACGCGATGTCGGACATTCCGGGCCGGATTGATGAGCAGATCCACGCCATACGGCAGGATCTGGACGGCCTGGTGCGCTTCGTGGAACGCATCGAGAAGGATCTGCGGCGCGAGGCCGGGCGGGCCGCCGGCACGCAGGCGGCGGGCGGCGAAGGGATCTGGTCCCTGCAGGCCAGCCTGCCGGGGTTGTACCGCGGTTCTGTCCTGCTCACCCTGTTCGGCTTTTTCGAGCACAACCTGAACGCCCTGTGCAATTCCCTGCGCCGGGAATACGGCACAGACTCCAGGATCACCGATCTGCCCGGCCGGGGACTGCGGCGCGCCAAGCTCTACATCACCAAACACATCGGTCTGCCGTTCCCCGCCGACACGGATGCCTGGCACTGCCTGCTCAAGTTCTCCGACATCCGCAACCTGGTGGCGCACCGCGACAGCCTGATCAAGGATGACGATCCGGAGCTGCGCCGCTTCATCGAGGCCGATCCCAATCTGAACATCGATGCCTCGGGACGGATCAGGCTGGAAGCCGGGGCGCTGGAGGAAGTGATCGTCCACCTGCGACGGTTTTTCGAGGCCTTGTCCGAATGCCTGCGCGGCGTCTAGGCAGGAATCATAAGCTGATTCTCTAACAATTTTTTTGCATACCGCCATCGTTTGGAAAAGGCTTTGAACCACGGACGACTGCAGGGATGCAGGAGGTAGAAAACGTCTGGAACATGTTTTCGAGAGCACGGAGGACACGGAGAAAAGAAACAGGATGAAATCTGTAAAGAAAGTATCCTCAGTATAAAAACTCCGTGTCCTCCGTGCTCTCCGTGGTTAAAAACTGCTTCAAAAAAGGCGTGAATGCAAAACCCGCCCCGGGAACCGGCCATATGACAGCGTTACCGGCGGAACAGCCACAGCAGCAGGCTGAGGACGGCGCTGACCAGGATCATGGTGGTGACGGGGATGTAGACCTTGAGGCCGGGACGGTCGATGACGATATCGCCGGGCAGCCGCCCCAGCGGCAGCTTTCCCAGCCACGGCCAAGCGAAGCCGGCGAGCAGGATGGCTGCACCGAGAAGGATCAGGGTTTTCTGCATGCCGGCAGTATAGCGCAGCCCTGAATCAAGCCGCGGAATTTGGGTCAAAGTAATATAGTTTTTTACCGTGGATAGCGATACCATGAATAACATGCGGTCGTCGAATCTGACAAACCAGTTCCTGATCGCCATGCCGAGCCTGGCGGACCCCAATTTTTCCCACACCGTGACCTATATCTGCGCCCATAACGAGGACGGTGCCATGGGCATCGTCATCAACCGGCCGCTGGATCTGGACCTGGGGGAAGTGCTGCGACAGATGGACATGAACTCGGACAGCGAGACGGTGGACGCGATCCCCGTCTATCACGGCGGGCCGGTGCAGACGGACCGCGGCTTCATCCTGCACCACTCCGATACCGACTGGCAGTCCTCCATCCATATCAGCGACGACATCGGCATCGCCACCTCCCGCGACATCCTGCAGGCCATCGCCGAGGGCCGCGGACCCGAAGAGACGCTCATCGCCCTGGGTTACGCCGGCTGGGGCGCAGGCCAGCTCGAGGAGGAAATCAAGGAAAACGTCTGGCTCAGCGGACCGGCCAGCCTCGACATCATCTTCAAGACCCCCAGCGACAAGCGCTGGAGTGCCGCAGCCCGGATCCTGGGCGTGGAGCTGGACAACCTCTCCTCCGACGTCGGTCACGCGTGACCGGCCCCCTGACTCTGCTCGGATTCGACTACGGGGAAGTGCGCATCGGCGTCGCCGTCGGCCAGACCCTGACCGGCACCGCCACGCCCCTGGAAACCGTCGCCGTCACCGGCGGGAAACCGGACTGGGCGCGCATCGACGCCCTGGTCGGGGAATGGCGGCCCGGCGCCCTGGTGGTCGGCGATCCCCTGAACATGGACGACACCCCCCAGCCCATGACCGAAGCGGCCGGCCGCTTTGCCGCCGCCCTGGCCAAACGCTACCGCCTGCCGGTGTACCGCGCCGACGAGCGGCTGTCTTCCTGGGAGGCAAAGGAGCGCCTGCGGGACACGCACAACCTGGATCCCGTCGCCGCCCAGGCCATTCTCGAGACCTGGCTGTCCCACCACGCCACCGGCGGCACCATTGATGCTACAATCCCGTCCGCCTCACCGGGGACGGAATCACAATGAGCGGAACAACACCCAAGGTGGAAACGCTGCTGCCCGCCATGGCGAAAGGCCTGCAGCGTTTCCTCGACGACCACGGGCGCGAACATCCCTGCGTTATCGGCATCCATACCGGCGGCATCTGGGTGGCACGTGCCCTGCACGCCGCCCTGGCCGTGGATGAGCCCCTGGGCGAACTCAACATCGCCTTCTACCGCGATGATTTCAGCCGCATCGGCATGCATCCCCGGGTCACTCCCTCCAACCTCCCGTTCGACGTGGAGGATCGCCATATCGTCCTGGTGGACGACGTGCTGTATACGGGGCGCACCATCCGCGCCGCCATGAACGAGATCTTCGACTACGGCCGCCCCGCCAGTATCTGCCTGGCCGTCCTCATCGACCGCGGCGACCGCGAACTCCCGGTGCAACCCGACGTCACCGGCAAATCCCTGACGTTAAATCCCGGCGAACGTGTTAAACTCCACGGCCCAGAACCACTGGCTCTGGAGATCAGCAAAACAACATGACGGCGGATACCCTGCAACTGGACTCCCAAGGCCGCCTCAGACATTTCCTCACCACCGAAGGACTTCCTCCCGATTTACTGACAGAGATCCTGGACTACGCCGAGTCCTTCGCCGGCGTCGGCAACCGGGCCGTGAAAAAGGTGCCGCTGCTGCGCGGCAAGACCATCGTCAACCTGTTCTTCGAGGCCAGCACCCGCACCCGTACCACTTTCGAGCTGGCCGCCAAGCGCCTGTCCGCCGACGTGCTCAACCTCAACATCGCCACCTCCGCCACCAGCAAGGGCGAATCCCTGCAGGATACCCTGCACACCCTGGAAGCCATGCACTGCGACATGTTCATCGTGCGCCACGCCAACAGCGGCGCCGCGCATTTCATCGCCGGCCAGGTGGCGGAGCACATCAGTGTCATCAACGCCGGCGACGGCCGCCACGCCCATCCCACCCAGGCCATGCTGGACATGTTCACCATCCGCCGCCACAAGCCGGACTTCGGCAGCCTGAGAGTGGCCATCGTCGGCGACGTGCTGCATTCCCGCGTGGCCCGCTCGGACATTCACGCGCTGAAGGCCCTGGGGGTGAACGAGGTGCGGGTGGTCGGGCCGCGCACCCTGATCCCGGCGCAGGTGGAAAGCCTGGGCGTGTCCGTGACCAACAACATGGAGGAAGGCCTGGACGGCGTCGACGTCATCATCATGCTGCGCCTGCAGCGCGAGCGCATGAAGGGCGCCCTGCTGCCCAGCGAGCACGAGTACTTCAACACTTACGGCCTCACCGAGCAGCGCCTGCGCGCGGCCAACAGTGACGCCATCGTCATGCATCCCGGTCCCATCAACCGGGGCGTGGAGATCGATTCCCGCGTAGCCGACGGCGACCACTCCGTGATCCTGCAGCAGGTCAGTCACGGCATCGCCGTGCGCATGGCGGTCATGGCCATGGCCATGGGCCGGCGGCCGGACGCGGCGGCGGAGGGAGAGGAATGAAGATCCTGATCCGCAACGGCCGCCTCATCGACCCGGCGAACAACATCGATCAGAAAGGCGACCTGGCTATCGCCAATGGACGCATCGTCTCCGTGCTCGAACCCGACGCCGATTTCAACCCGGACCGCGTCATCGACGCCGAAGGCCTGTGGATCTGCCCCGGCATTATCGATCTGGGCGCGCGCTTTCGTGAGCCCGGCCTGGAACACAAGGCCACCATCGCAAGCGAGGCGGCGGCCGCGGCGGCCGCCGGTATTACCACGGTATGCTATCCGCCGGACACCGATCCCGTCATCGACACCCCGGCGGTGGCCGAGCTGATCCACCAGCGCGCCGGAGACAGCGGCCGTGTGCGCATTCACCCCATCGCCGCCCTGACCCAGGAACTGGCCGGGGAATACCTGGCGGAAATGGCGGAACTCAAGGCCGCCGGCTGCGTCGCCGCCGGCAACGCCGGCCGCCCGGTGGCCAGCACCGAAGTGTTCCGGCGCACCCTGGAATACGCCGCCAGCGTCGGGCTCACCGTGTTCATCCAGGCCGAGGACCCTTTCCTGCGCAACCAGGGCGTGGCTCACGAGGGAGCGCTGAGCACGCGCCTCGGCCTGCCGCCCATTCCGGAAACCGCGGAAACCGCGGCCGTGGCCCAGGCCCTGCTGCTGATCGAGCACGCCGGTGCCCGCGCCCACTTCTGCCGCCTGTCGGCGGCGCGCAGTGTGGAAATGATCGCGGAGGCCCGGCGCCGCGGCCTGCCGGTGACCGCCGACGCGGGTATCTGCCACCTGCATCTGACGGAAATGGACATCGATAACTACAACACCCAATGCCACCTGATCCCGCCGCTGCGGCGCCTGGACGACAAGGACGCCCTGGTACAGGCAGTGATCGACGGCAACATTGACGCGGTGTGCTCCGATCACCAGCCCCACGATCTGGATGCCAAGGCCGCGCCCTTCAGCCTGTCCGAGCCGGGCGCCTCCACCCTGGAAGTGCTGCTGCCCCTGGTCCTGGACCTGGTGCACAAGGAAAAAATCACGCCGCTGCGCGCCATCGACTGTCTCAGCGCCGCGCCGGCCCGCATCCTCGGCCTCGATACCGGCAGCCTCAAACTGGATGCCCCGGCGGACGTGATCCTGGTGGCGCCCGATCACGTCTGGACCCTGGACAAGGACGGCCTGCTCAGTGCCGGACGCAATACGCCCTTCCACGGCTGGGAAATGTACGGGCGCGCCACCCATACCATTCTCGGAGGCCGCC
>Ga0102944_1001799_pt1 | contig 13432 bp, 9 predicted proteins | sample SalPonD_shore_MG_FD_78172 | JGI IMG/M metagenome (GOLD analysis project Ga0102944, IMG submission 78172) | Salt pond soil microbial communities from South San Francisco under conditions of wetland restoration - Salt Pond MetaG... | ecosystem: Environmental > Aquatic > Marine > Intertidal zone >...
GGTTACTCCTGATTGGTCTGTAGATGAATCTGAACTAATTGGAATCAACGGATATGTCAAAAATGGTCTTTTCACTCTGGATTATCCAGCCCCATGGACTGTAAATCCTGATCATTTTCAGGGGGATGGTCCCTCGATGTTTTTCCCTATGATCCCAATTGGTGATGATACTTATTTTTCATCGATTGAGAGTTCATTTTCTGGACTAGGATATACCGTCATGAATAATGCCACACATTTTGGTATTTCCTATTCAAATTCTACCTATGCTGCATCTGTGGTGTATGGAAAGTCCAACGGACTTATGGCATCCTATTCCTATGTCGGAACGATTGGTAATTCTGATCTAGAATTCGAGGGAAGAATAGAATGGATCTTATCACCTTCAAGAGCATCCGATATTGGCTGGTACAGCGAGAATCCGCTATTAGATTATCGAATTCTCAATGCTATGCAATCAAATGGAACTGCAGGTGTACCATTAGAGGCTGGTGATCATCCCGGAGAGCCTGGACAACCGGTAGATGCAAATGGCATGTTTTACAAAGATCAAATACTGAGGACCAGTCTCAGTGATTTCAGAGGATTTGAAAACTCTCCTGGATATTGGCTACAGTTCAGTACCGATACCGGCTATGTGGTCTTCAATATCACCATCGAATTACCTCAAGACAATCCAGTCAACAATTCACTGTATCTTTATCCATTGCTACCACAAACTGATCTGGCACTGATCGAAGGTTATTTCGGAGTATCTGATATCTATAGTGGTCAGTATTCGCATTCATTTGCTGGAAATGAAGTCACTCTCAATATTGATGCAGGTAATGTCACCTTTTCTGCTACCTGGTTTGTAGATAGTGGAATAATGAAACACTGGTATCTCAATGATTCAAGTACTTCTGGTGATGGTCCAAATATGGTTCTTGAATTTGAGCTGATTGATTATGCTTCAGCTGACGATCTTGATATCTCCCTTGCTGCAACAATTGGTGAAGGGATTACCTATCGGGTTGATCAGTTATTGATCAATGGATCTGATCAGATGAATTTTGAGGAAGGTACCGGCTATATTACAGTTGGGGATCTGGTGTATTTTGAGCCAGTTTTTGTTAAAACTGATTTCGAAAATGGTCCACCATTTGCAGGATACAATATCATTGGAGATAATGGTCATGAGGATAATGTTACCTTTATCATCAATTATCCAACCGATACCTCTCATTTTGATGGTCCTCCGTTTTTATTACCACACTTTATTCAGGGTAATGCTGCATTCTACAACTGGCTATCCACGTTATATGGTGCGATTGGTGCTACATTCACCACAAATTCATCATATATTCACTTTGCATGGGAATTTGAGAATGATTTTGGCTCAACGATAACCATTGATGTGACCTGGAGAATGTCTGATGGTGCTCTCATCCATTACTATGCCAATAATGAAGGGTCTTCAGATCCAAATGATCAAGCCTATACCCTTGAATTCTCCTATGTGGATGATGGTCAGGTCACTACCACTCCAACCAGCCCTATCAGCAATGGTGGTATTGATTTACCAATATTTTCAGGTGATACTGCACTTATCTTTATCTTTACAATAATTACAATCCCAATTTTGAGAAAGAAATTCCGGACTGATTATCCGTAATTCTCACGTGAATCGCCAATTATTTGATGAAATTATCTGATTATATTAATTTGCGTTTTCTTAAGACATACACTAGTACTCCTATTATAAGAAGAAGACCGAGATAGAACCATCTTGAAATAGTAGTATCCTTCTTTACAGAAGGTGCTGGATTGATACGATCCAGCATCAATTCAAAGAATTTTGGATTATGGATGGTATTCATAGATACACTAACAACCAATTCCTTATTCCATGTCTGATTGACTGGCAAGAAGAATTGTAATGCTAGTACATCATAACGTGCCATACTGTCTTCCATTAGAAGGTAATTGTAGGTTGAAATTGGCATTACAGAGCCATTTTCCAGAGTATAATATGAATTGTCTAAGGTATCCTCAAATTCACCCGTAATATTTTGGGATTTAATTTTTCCATCAAATAATGTGGTATACGTAGTAGTGATATACTGATTAGTTCTCGTCGTATGCTCCAAATTCAACTGCATAGATAGATTATCGTATGGATTGTGTAGAAAGTTGACCTGAAAATTACCGGAAAAATTTTCCCTATTAGCAAGATAGATCTCATCATACGCCTTTCCAACTGAAAGTTTTAAACAACCTACCCAGAGGTCTCTTGGTATAGTTTGTTTATGATTGAGTGTATTTTGAGTGTAGGTAACCGCGTCGGGATCAAATGGATAATCATATCTGGTGAAAGTAGTCGTTGTGGAAAAATGAAGTGAAATTTCTTCTGCCTGATATGTTTCTCCATCCGCTATTGCATTGACTGGATGTACAATGGTACTGATGATCATCAATATCATCAGGGTTGTACCTAACGGGACACTGAAAGCTTTCATCTGTTTTTCCTCCGGTGAATTACAACACATAATAGGATAAACGGGCTGATACTGAGGTAATTCACATTAGTATTCGTACTTTCTGAATGAAAACCGGATAGGAATTCGGTTTTAATACCCATATCAGGATCAATATCTAGGGTTCTTGATTCAAGATGGGCATTGATCCCAATAATTGCAGTTTCATTCCAGTATTGATCGAAAGAAGTAAATTGTAACGAAATAAAATATTCAGATGTAATTGCACATCCTCTATTTTGACAGTCTGGCCATTGTGATGTTATATTTTCAACATAAGATGGAGAGAACTGAGACACCAGCTTCCATTGGAAAAATACTGCGATTGAGTCATTCTCATGAAACGTGGTCTTTGAACTTCGCCTTTGGACGATAATACCTGCACTCGTATTTAGGTCTTCATATCTCAAGTATGATACCATCCCAAATATTATCCCAACATTTACTCGTTCCTGTGTTGATAAGGCGGTTAAGATGATTTTTGATTCATCATTGCCTTATTTTATACTCTCATATGGGGTGATCCATAATTTAATCTCCTGAGTGGAGTTGGATATTTCTGACCTATATTCTGGTGTTACTTCTAATTGAGTATCAATTACTACCGTTCCATTCGTGGCAAAGGCTTGACCTAAAAATAATACGCAGATCAGACATCCTAAAAGAGTGACCCGTCTCATGATTCTTACAGGATAGATGAGTACATAAGTACTCTCAATTTATCATCTTTAATCGAGATTTTTAAGAATAGACAGCTTAATATGTTCAATTTCTCAGTCAATATCTACTGGCAAAAAACCTCTAGAAAACAGATAATATCGCGATATGGATTTAATACACTTGTCCTAAATAATAATTATCATGCAATGGTATTTGTGTATCTTCACTTGTCTTAACAACTTCAATCGTTAAATACAGATTTTACTAATAGCTAGGTCAACTTGAACTGATACCTATCTATCCAAAATTTCAGTATGAATAATCTCTTGGATTAACCATTCAAATGCCTCCTGCACACCTGTTCCTTCTTTTGCAGAAGTTTCAAAATACTGAACGGAAACATTTGATCCCATCATTGATTTTACTCCGGCTGCAGCATTGATCCCGCTAAATGTCTCAATATTGCGTAATAATCGTAGATCAATTTTGTTTGCTAGAATTGCCAATGGTAGTCCTTGATGGTTCGTATATTCCATTACTTCGTGAACCCATGGCTTGATCTGATCCTCTGCATCGAAAGGACGAGTTACATCAAATACTAAAAAAACACCCGAAGCACCGACAAAGTATCGTTCTCTAAGAAGATTGAAATTTTCCTGACCCGCAACATCGACAATCATCACCCGAACATCAAAATCACCTATTCTGTAGGTTTTAGTTGTAAAATTAGCCCCAAGAGTAGGTAAGTACTCATCGACAAAACCATGGCCAAGGAATTTCTTTGCCAAAGATGTCTTTCCTACCGCCGAATCACCCATGATTATCAGCTTTTTGTCTAATGGAGGGGACATACAAAAGTGAATTAGCACATGAACTTTTATTTCTTCTTCTCAAAATTGAAACCAATGGAATTTTTAATCAAATAACAGGAAAATTGACCGGAATCGGTATTAGGATATAATTAAAACATAATCCATCCATCTATCAGAGAAGATTTTGTGGAAACCAGTAGTGAGGATTGTTCTAAATTCAGATATTTAGCTGAGACTTAACCGAAGTAATCGTCGTAACTAACTGATGTGAAACAAGATAGAAGGCACATCTCATAATACTCCGATCAATTTTGAAATTATCTACCAACCATTCTCATACTAGATAATATTTTATGACCCAAATATTTGGATCACTCACGTCCTATATACTGATAGTTGATTTTGTATATTGTAAAAGCTGAAATTTACTGATTACTATCCCAATATTATGGAATTTTGTATTTCAACATCTAAACTTATTAAATCACAATACAAGGATGCCATTCATGAAGTCAATAGAAATCAAGAGTATAATTACTGCATTTGTGATTTTCGTGATTCACATCTTTACAAATTTATCTAAAATGTTGTATAATATCATGATTACAGATCTCTTCAAATCCATCGAACCCGGGAATATTCTCTACTATGGCGATGATCTCATTGATATCATCTCCTTGGTAGTATTATTTGGTTTCATCGTCTGGTTGTATTCTGATGATGAGAAAATACAAATCCTCTATCAAAACCGGATCAAGGTCAGGATCTCGTTTCTCTTCTTTGTCATACCCGTCATCCTCAGCATGATAATTGTGGTATTTGCTGATTTCTGGATCAAAATCGCACATAGCGATCCAAGTGAGTTTATTCGCAGATTACTGGTAACAATTGTACTAGAAACAGGAGATTCAGAACTTGTTATTCGTGTTTTCTCAGGTTTTGATGAACCTTACCAACTCAAATTCTATCGGTTCGTTAATATTCTGTTCAATCAGATATCACCCATGTTATTTCATGTATTTGGTATGATTACCATCTTCATGTGGCAGAAAATCACCTACAGTGGTTCCGGTGAAACTTATCCAACCTACTCTACCAATTTAGAATAATGTTAATATTTGATGAGGAAAGTGAAATCAGTTGTCAATTTTTGCTTGAATTAATCATGTGGTTTGCGGATGTTTGTTGCATTGTGAATAAGGGCAAAACACACATTCAGGTGAAGGTTGGGCAATTGGAATTTTGATATTTTGTAACTTCTCTTCAACATCGGCTACAATTTTGTTATTATTGGGTTTAGGTTTAGGTATTAATCTACCAGTCTGATATTCGTAGACAAAATAGACGAATTTTGCATAAATTTGATCAGCTAATAGTTGTGCATATTCATACTGTTTGTAATTGTGCCATTTGTCTTTTGGCTTAACTTCTATAATAAGGACCAAATCATCTTTTATTGCAATTAGATCATACCAATGAGCTAGTGTGAATCTGGAAAAATTGTATTGTTGTTTCACCTCAGTTTGTACATTAAATCCAAGGTTCTTTAATTTGTTATACAGCGTTAAAATGGCTCTGTCATGATAACTAGAATCCCAACTGGCAAGGTTTGCTGTTTTTTTGCGTTTGTCTAGGCGAAATTTCAATTGCAATGAACAATCAGTTTTAATCCAAGATGGACAAATCCAAGGAGTTTCATTTGTTGAATCAAATTTATCTGGCATGATGATCATCACTAGGCGCTCATATGATGATATTCTCAAATTTAACTGAAATCCAAGATACCTTTCACATTAATCCTATCCAGTCCAATTCGTGTATGAAATTCGGTATAAAAATCCCTATAACCCCTCATTTACATAATAGAATGTCATCAGTGTGAACTAGTTGTCATAGTTGATCACCGTAATTACGCTTTTCTTGAAAATATTTGGAAAATAATTTGCTCACCTCTCGCCTATTTTGATATTGTATTACTGAACTATTGTTGGATATAAAATCACTAAATGTTATCTAAAACGACAAGAAGACCCTGTCCTTCAGGGCGGGGTAGTTCACGTGAAGTCAGTATCCTGTTATTCTTCAATTACATTACGAAGTTTAATTAGTTCTTTGAATTCATCAGCAGACATTGAAGTGATGTCTCCCTGTAACCCCTTAATAACTTCGTCTGATAATTTTGATTTTGAATCAAGTAGGGTATCGATTTGTTCTTCCAATGTCCCTGGAGTCACAAATTTATAGATTAACACATCTTTTTTCTGACCAATTCGATATGCTCTATCAGTTGCTTGTTTCTCAACTGCAGGATTCCACCATCGGTCAAAATGAATGACATGATTGGCTGCATGAAGATTTAAACCAGTTCCACCAGCTTTAAGTGAGATTATATATACACTGGATCCGATAATCTTAGAAAATTTTTCTATGTCTTCAACACGTTTGTTCAGTGGCGTCCCACCATGTAATTGAAATACAGGGTAATTATACCGGTGGGTTATCATATTTTCAATTAGATCACACATTACCCGAAATTGTGAGAAAATAATCACTTTCTCATTATTATCAAAAATTGTTTCCAATATATCTACTAAAGCATGGAATTTACCCGATCTTTTAATCTTAAAATTCTTGTCCCTAAGGTAATTTGCTGGATGGTTGCATACCTGTTTTAACCGAGTCATCGTTGATAGGATGATCCCTTGCTTTTGAATCCCTTGTTTGTCCTCTAATTTTTCCAAAGCAGAATTCGTAATTGCATGATATAGTGAAACTTGTTCTGGAGTCATTAAAGTTAATACTTTCTTCTCTATTTTGTCTGGTAAATCCTTAATGATTGAAGGATCATTTTTGTATCTACGGAGGATGAACGGTGAAATCAGTGATCGTAGGAGTTCTAAACGAGCTTCTTCTCCATTTGTAATGGGTTTGATAAACTGGTCTTTAAATTTGGACGTTGTCCCAAGATATCCAGGAGTGACGAAATTAAATAGTGACCATAAATCACTCAGATTATTCTCGATAGGAGTCCCCGTGAGTGCAAATCTATAGGTTGAGGTAAGTGATACAATTGCTCGATGAGTTTTGGTAGTGGAATTTTTAATTGCCTGAGCTTCATCCAGAATTATCCCATCCCATGAAATCTCTTGAAGTAGTTCCACATCACGTCTTGTAATACTATAAGTAGTCAGTAGTACATCAATTTGTCTCATTTGCTTTCTTAATCCCTTTTTCGATTCAACTCGTTGTTTACCATGATGTAATTTTATTTTCATTGATGGTGCAAATCGTTCAAATTCGTCTAGCCAGTTACCAATTACAGAGGTTGGACAAACAACAAGCGACGTTATCGATTTCTTCTGATTTTTTCGATATAATAACATGGCAATTGATTGAATGGTTTTTCCAAGTCCCATATCATCAGCAAGGATCCCACCTAATTGGAAATTCGCCAATGTATTTAACCATTCAACACCTGCTCGTTGATAGGGTCGAAGGATAGCTTTGATTCCTTTAATTTTACCAATTTTGTCTGGTGTTGAGATTAACTTCTCAGATATGGTAGCATTAGTTATTATGTCAGAATTGAATGAATTGAATCTTAGATCCTTGAATTCGTCAATTCCCTCCATTTCAAATCTGAGTAGATCCAATGTTGTTGGAGAATCCAAATGTTTTTGGACTAAATTCTTCACCTTTTTAATCTCGTTTTTATCAAAATGTATCCACTTGTCATGGATTTGAATTAAACCAGCTTTTGATTGTGCCATTTTCAAGATTTCATCAATGGAATAATTCTGATCTCCAATCATCATTGAAAGTGAGTAATCTTTGAAATTTAATCCATTATCAGTTGAAACATCTAATTTCAATTTGATCTGAGATCGAGGAAGGAATTTTGACTTCAGATTTTTTGGAAGAAATAAATTATACTCCAGTTTCTCCATAACGTCAGGAATATGTGCAAGAAAAGCAGCTATGGTAGATGAGGAAATCGTATAATAAGGTTGAATTTCGTTGATATTGATATAATCTTTCAATTGTGGCACATCATTAACTAATTGGTGAAATAGTTGGTCAAGTATTTGAAATAAATCTATTTTGGAAGTAAAGTAAGGGATATTCTCGTCATCTTGATATATTTGGTCAGGAGTTATCATCAAATTCCTGTCGTTTTTATTTTGAAGTATGAAGGATAGATACCAATCATCAAGGATATGTTCCTCAGGTGCAATCAATAATAATGATAATTTCCAGTTGGTTATCTGTAAGGATTGATCTTTTACATACCACTTATTGAATTTTTTAATGAACCAGTCAATTTCAGAGGAACTTTGATTTGAAAAAATAGGGTTGTCTGAAAATAGAGCTGATTCTGCTTGATGGAAGAAAATTTCAGGTTGATTATTTAAGGTGGTTGATGGAATATTTCGGTAATTTTTGTATTCATTTTCTGAACCTTGCCTGATGATGGTGTTTAATAAAAAGGAACTGATTTCAGAGAATAATAATTGATCAGTATACGATAAGTCAGATTTGATTGACTTGTCCTCCGTATTGCCACTTACAATGTGTAATGATTTTGGTAAGAGTTTACTCAATTCAAGTATTTGATATCGTATTGTCTCATCCTCATGGAAATGCCACCAACCAATAACTTTGCCATTTTGATTGGTATCTGCTGTTACCAAATTCTTTGTATCGTTACTCGATATTGATTCAAAATTAGCATACCATTGATTAAATTTGATTAGTTCTGGAACAATAAGGCAGTTAGCTATCATCATGTCAACCCAATTTTTTAATTGCAGTAAATACTCAAAATCAGAACCAACTAGGATTGTCTGGTTCTCATACTCCAATATTTCCTTAGTTTGGGACTCATATGTGAGATTATTTGTAAGATAGAGAAATTGTGCTGGGTCAAATAGAAGACCATCTATATCGAATTTACCTTGATCCCTGTTTTCCAATCTCATATTGGGTTTATCCTTCTTAATCTGATCAAATAAAACTGAATATTGATCTGGGAAGTTTTTACCTTCATAATTGAGGTATTCGGTTAATACAGGTAATTGTTTATCATCAAATATTTGATAAATTGGTAAACTTATTGTATATCTTTTCTTAACTGCAGACATGGCTGAATTAAAATTCTTTAACTCAAAATCAGGTACACAATTTTCCCATAATTCAATCAACTCTTCATGGTTCAAACTAAATGGATGTCCGTTGAAATTCTGTATTTCTTCAGAATTAGAGTAATAATTAAAACTTAAGGCATTTTCTGCCCAACAAAATATCTTGGGTGCTGAATTGACATTCCTTTCAAGTGGAATCCACAGACTGTGAAGGATAATCATGAAATTCCTTCCCTAAGTAAATTGATTAATTTTTTACTTGTATTCTTTTTCATTGTTTTAATGAAAGTAGAACTAAAATCATCTAATTTATGCATATTCGTGTCATTGATTGACAAAATATCTACTGCAGAATGTATTCCTAATAATTTGAGTGATTTGGCTCGTATTTCTCCAATATTTGGAACTGCAGTGATTGACAGAAAGTTACCTGTATGAATTCTACTCAATTCTGATGCAAAGAAATGCGAAATAAAATCTCGTAGAAGAATATTTCCTTTATCTTTTAATTGTTGCCAACTATCCCCGAGTTCTGAATTAAGATCGACATAATCCCACTTTCTCAGCTCAAGAAAGCTAATTAAAGAAAGTATTCCTTGGCTAATCAGTAAATTCCTCTCCTTTTCTGATAGTATATTTAATATCTCCCACATTTGGTGCTTTTGATCCAACGACAATTTATGTTCTAGATAAGACGATTCGACAAGATGAAGGTATCCCATTGCAATCAATTCTTCACTACCTACAAATTCAGAACTTATTGATGTAAACGGATAACGGATATCGATATTCTGGATATTCTTGAAGTAATTATTTTCCAGATTTTGATAGTCCTTCAAGATCTGAAGATAAGATTCTGTTGAAGTTGTACCGCCAGATTTATCATTATTTGGTACTGTTACAAAGGAATCAGGATCACCAAACTCAGGTGGTGGAACAGGTTTTGGTACTATATTGGTTCGATCTTCTGATAATTTTTCGATTGCTTGTAAATGGTATTCAAACAGAGAGACATTTGGGAGGAAATCATTATTATAAAATTTAGCCACTTTAACTGCTAGATGATTTATAGATTTAATCCCAAGTGCCAAGAGAAGTTCTGATGTTATTTGGTCTATTGCATCTAATTGTAATAATTGTGCTTTCTGCTTCAAATGTTTTTTATTTGGTCTTCCTTCAATTTCCTCAACAAAAATTGAGGACCAATCTGACTGTGAGTTCTGATCCGTACGCTGGCTACCTTTTTTCGAATTATTCTTTTTCACAGATTTTGAAATGTTGTTTTTCCTATTTGTATTATCATGATAACAGATAAAATTCCCATCACGGATTAATTGCTTACCATCTTTAAGGAGATATGTAGCTGATGTTTCCCCCATCCCAGATAATTCTAAAATTTCGTAGTACAGATGAGAATCATGATTCAATTCCTCAAATTGATAAATACACTCTATACCCACAGTCTGTAATTTTGTAGCCAATGCTTCTCCTACACCAAATATTTGGCTTAATTCATTCGTAATCTCTTTAGAACTTAATTGTGAATATTCAATCTCCTGAAAGATCAAATCAGTATCTAAGAGCCGTTCTTTTTTCTCAGATATGCTAGAATCTTTATTTTTATACCTCTTCGAATCAATTCGTTTACTGAGGGAATCGGAAAATTTAACCGCCTCTTTAAATGTCGAACCGAGCCAGTAATTCTCCTTATCAGGCTGAAAATCTTTTTTGCTAGAATTATCGATAAATGATTGCACAACCGTCGTGATATCTGATGGTGAATGATTATTTTCGGAATGTTTGGTAAATTTATTTAATTCAGTATGGAAACTCTCTTTGAGATAATCATTAATCGAATGATTGTTAGTTCTACGTATTATTATATTCTGAAGGTCTTTCTGTAAATTCTCGGGAAGATATCCATTGAATTCAAATAGATAAAGTGGTTGATCTTCCATCATTTCTGTAAACACACACAAAATAGCTGCTGAGTGCTTGCAGGGATCTCCATAATCTGGACAATTACAATTATAGCTTATATCATTTGCATTACTAGGAAATAATTTAATTTGCTCACAAACCTTGGCTAATTTTTCGTCAAACTCTCCCTCAAGTAATTTTGAAGCCAATTCTGAATGCTCGTTAAGAAATGAGAGGAACTGATCAATTTGGTAAGTAACTAGTGGTTTTGTAGTTATGGTAACATCATATGGTTTCCTTCTTGATCCCTGTACGGATGCTGTAATCTTTCCAGAAAGTACTCTAATATCAGAAACTTGTCCTTTCCTTACATAACTCTTACCACGTGAAAATCTGCTGGAATCTGCATCTACCTTTAACGGAGTTAACCACTTTTTCCCATACCATAGCTTTCCAAAATTACCACGTTTATTTGATGTTTTATAACCGTGTTTTATTGAAATGGCTTCATTTCGATAATAACTCCACCAGCTCACATTTTATTCTTCAAATAAGAGGTAATAAACACATTGATCTGCAAAATTATATCAATAATCTTCTGTATTACTTTATGTTAAATAAAATTTCATACTAAGCGACTCAGATCATTAATTGGTGGAATTGATTAGTAATTCTCCCCAACATTTGCCTTCTTATAATTAGAAAATTCCATTGGTTATTGTATTTCTATATAGAAGGGCTCTTGGTAAAAGATATAAAGTAATCACATAAGTATAAAGGTAAATTGCCCATCAAATTTACAGGGGGAAGTCTTCCTTCCATCTTACATTATCATGGTGGATGATTTTCTACAGTTATCCTAGATCAACTTTCAAATCTTAACCTTAACAATGTCTTCTCCTGGTTTGATATTGCTCATCAAGAAGAGTTTTTATTAGATACGAATTACAGATTTAATCATAATGAGTAGTCAATTGCAAGCAGAAAATTCAGACAATCAAGAAAAAAATATCAAATCGTCCTATCCGTCAGCTTCACCAAAATTTGAGTGGTTATATGCCCTGACCAGTTTCTGGTTAATTCTCGGAGTCCATATTGATGGTTGGTCGCATAATAATACCCCTAACATTGAATCATTCTTCACACCAAGCCATTTTGTCCTGTATACCGGGATGTTTGCTGTTACGGGTCTTATGCTTTATTATGCCTATCAAAATCATAAAAATGGCTATGATCTATTAAAATCACTACCTGATGGTTATATTGGAGTTCTGATAGGATCGTTAGTATTCTTTATGGGTGGAATTGGCGATGGTTTATGGCATACCATTCTGGGAATTGAGGTAAGTGTTGAGGCATTATATTCTCCAACACATTTGATGTTGGCTATTGGTGGTGCGATGATGTTATCTGGTGCATTTCGCCAAGCTTGGAAACTACCCGAGGAATTTACATCGAGAAAATTTAGAGATCAATTACCGACCATTATGAGTATCGGATTTTTCTTAAGCATCATTACGTTCTTTTTCCAATATGCCGTTCCTTTTCATATTATTACTCCTATCGGGGATCGAGTAATTTTTTCTGAGCTCGGTACAATCGGTGCTCAGGGATTTGGAACTCTTGGAACGGTAGTGTATACTGTTCTGTTTATGGGGACAGTCATAAATCTTTACCAGAAATTCAAAGAGGACCTTCCACCAATAGTATTTACCATATTACTACCTATTAATGTCTTCTTAGCATCAATGATGCGATTTGCCATACCTGGTATATCGAATATGAATCATGTCACAACGGTAGGGAATACAACTCGTATCCTCTTTGTACTCTTGGGCATAATCATGGGCTATCTAACGGATAGAGGACTAATCACGCTACATCATTCAACCAATTATGAAAGGGATCTTACTATATTGTCTATTGTTCTTCCGTTCCTACTGTTCTCACTTTACATTTTAGCTATAGCCGTGACTACTGGTGTTGGATGGAGTCTCCATCTGGCATTTGGCTTGCCCGTTTTGGCTGGAATTGCGGGATATCTTACAAGATTATTACTCATCAATACTGAATAACAATAATAACATCCAAATCAAATATTAGTTGTTGTTTTCCGGTTACTCAGGAATACTTGCTGCTTATTTGGAAAAATACATCATCCAGCTGGTCTAATCCAATTTTTTCCTATATTTCCTCCCGGTCATCTTATTCTACCAAGGTGGATAGCAATTTAAGGATCGATTACGAGGATTGCTGTGATGAGAAAAATCATCTCCCAACTTGCCAACCTTCCCCATCAGCCTGGTGTTTTTCTCATCAAAGACAAAACAGGTAAGGTAGCCTTTGTCTCAAAATCAACAGATATCAGAGAAGATATCCTGCA
>Ga0102944_1001800_pt1 | contig 13430 bp, 13 predicted proteins | sample SalPonD_shore_MG_FD_78172 | JGI IMG/M metagenome (GOLD analysis project Ga0102944, IMG submission 78172) | Salt pond soil microbial communities from South San Francisco under conditions of wetland restoration - Salt Pond MetaG... | ecosystem: Environmental > Aquatic > Marine > Intertidal zone >...
CACCACGTCGGGGTCGGTCCCGACGGCGGCCTCGTAGCCGGCCACGCGCCGGGACGGGCGCTCGCCACGCTCCTGTTCGGGCATGCCACTCACTAGGCGCTCGAACCGGTTGACCCTTCGGCTGGCGCGGACGGCGGGACGGTCAGCTCTGGGGCGCGTAGTTGGGGGCCTCGTCGGTGATCATCACGTCGTGGGGGTGGCCCTCCTGCTGGCCGGCCCGCGAGACGCGGACGAACCGCGCGCGCTCCTTGAACTCGGGGATGGTCGCCGCCCCGACGTAGCCCATGCCGGACTGCATCCCGCCGACGAGCTGGTAGAGCTCCTTGGCGATGGCGCCCTTGTACGGCGTCGCCGCCTCGACGCCCTCGGGGATGTAGTCGTCCTCGCCCTCGGGCTCGCCCTTCAGGTAGCGGTCGCCGCCGCCGCTCTTCATGGCCCCGACGCTGCCCATGCCACGGTACTGCTTGTAGCGCTTGCCCTGGATGGTGACGACCCGGCCGGGCGCCTCGTCGGTCCCGGCGAAGTACGAGCCGAGCATCACGGCGTCGGCGCCGGCGGCGATGGCCTTGATGGCGTCGCCCGAGTAGCGGATGCCCCCGTCGGCGATGACCGGCACGTCGTGCTCGCGGGCCACGTCGGCCACCTCGGCGATGGCCGTGACCTGGGGCATCCCGGCGCCGGTGACGACCCGGGTGGTGCAGATGCTCCCCGGGCCGATGCCGACCTTCAGGCCGTCGGCGAAGTCGACGATGGCCTCGGCGGCCTCCGCGGTGCCGATGTTCCCGACGACGACGTCGGCCGAGACGTCGCCCGCGATGGACCGCGCGCTCTCGACGACGTTCGCGTTGTGCGCGTGGGCGCAGTCGATGAAGAGGACGTCGGCACCGGCCTCGTCGGCCGCCTGGGCCCGGTCGGCCTCGAACGGGCCGACGGCCGTGCCGACGCGGAGGTTCCCGTCGTCGTCCCGGGCGGCCTGTTCGTGCTCGCGGCGCTGGAGGATGCTCTGCATGGTCACCAGGCCCGTCAGCCGGTCGTCGGCGTCGACGATGGGCACCCGCTCGATCTTGTGCTCGTACATGAGCTCGAGCGCCTCGCGCGTCGTCACCTCCGGCGTCGCCGTGATGACCTGCTCGGTCATCGCCTGCCGGACGGCGTCGCGCTCGCCGACCTGGAGGTACGGCCGGATGTCGGTCCCGGAGATGATGCCGAGCACGCGGTCGTCGTCGGCCACGACCGGGGCGCCGCTGACGCCGGCGTGCTCCATCATCTCGTCGACCTCCTTCACGGTCTGGTCCGGCGACGCGGTGACGACGTCCTCGCGCCGGATGACCAGCTCGTCGGCGCGCTTGACGTCGCGGATCTGGGCGACCATCTCGTCGATGTCCATGTTCCGGTGCAGGACGCCGAGCCCGCCGGCCCGGGCCATCGCGATGGCGAGGTCGCGCTCGGTCACGGTGTCCATCGCCGCCGACAGCACGGGGATGGTGAGCTCGACCGACGTCGAGACCCGGGTCGCGGTCACGGCCTGGTCCGGCTCGACGTGGCTCTCCATCGGGCGGAGCAGCACGTCGTCGAACGTCAACGCCACGGGGACGTCGGTCTTCGACCGGTAGAAGTCGCCGGCGGATGTCGCCATGTAAACGCGATGGCACCCCCGGCCAAAAACGTTGCGAGGTGGACCGGTCGGCGCCGTGGAGCCCGCGGGCCCCGGCCGCGTGGGAGTGGCAGTCACACAACGCTTATGCCGATTTCGAGAGAAATCCGTGGCATGGCTCCCGCCATGTCCACCGACGACCGCATCGCCCGCGAGCACCCTTCGAGCTCCGGCGAGGCGTTCACAACTGCTTTCGGGTGGACTAAAACGGGAGCGTTCCCCGTCGGAGGGGCTGCGACCGCCCGGGACTCGCCCCGGGCCGGTCACCACCACGCGGCCGACGGGTACGGCCGTCCGTCATGAGTCGATGAGTCGGTCACGGCATCCCGTCGCCCTGCGCCTCGAGCGGCAGGTCGGCGGCGCCACCCGGCTGCTCGCGACTGTGATGGGCCTCCCGCTGGTGGACGGCATCTTCGCGGCCGTCGTGCTCGCCGGCCTGCTCTCGACGGTCGGCGGCATCCTCCAGGTGGGGCTCCTCATCTTCGGGGGCAGCGCGACGGTCGCGGTCATCCTCGCCGAACTCGAGGGCACCCGCCGCGAGACGATGCGGCAGATCGCCCTCGTCGGCGTCGTCCTCATCGTCGGGGCTGGCCTCGAGGCGGCGGTCGCGCCCACCATCGAGAGCGCCCTGAACCTGGCCATCTTCGAGCGGTTCGCCGCGCTGGTCATCCTGGCCATCGCCGCGAAGACCGCCAGCGCCCGGGTGGGCGACCTCCTGCCCCGACCGGCGGTCATCGTCGGCCTCGGGCTGGTGGCGAGCCTCGACCCCAGTTCGCTCGCGGTGACGACCAGCTACGATCTGGCGCTCGTCCTCCGGGCGATGGCCGCCGCCGGCATCGGCGTGGCGTTCGCCCTGGCCGTCGCGTTCCTCGCGCCGACGCTCCGCGCGTTCGTCGACCTCGACCGGTTCCGCTTCGGCAGCGCGGTCGCGCTGGGCATGCTCCCGCTCGGGCTCCTGGGGTTCATCCCGGGGAACGCGCCGCTGGCCGTCCTGGCCGTCACGGGGCTGCTGGCGTTCGACCCCGACGGGGGCGGCCCCCTCGAGAGCGCCGACGCCCACCTCGCCGATGGCGGCGAGGAACCGCGCCGCGGCCTGCGGTTCGACCGCGGGGACCGGTCCGAGGAGCGCGCGCCCTGGCTCTGAGGTGACGCCGGGACGCCGGGGCTTGGAGTCGGGCGGGAGCCAGGCGGCCGTCGTCACGCCGTGGGGGTTTTATGGGACGGCCGTCCAGGGACGGCCATGGCGGTTAACCGCGTCGTCGAGGGGCGCATGGTGACCCCCGACGCGCTCGCGGAGCTCATCCACGGCGCGTCGGTGATGGCGGCGGACCCCATCGAGGACGCCGACGTCGACTGTCCGGACTGCGGCGGCTCGGTCATCGCCGTGGGCTACATGCCGGACGTCACGTCGTTCGTCACGGGCTACAAGTGTCAGGACTGCCCCTGGGCCGAGGAGCGGAGCGACTAGCGCGCGTCGGCGCCGTCGAGTCGGGGGATTCCGGGAACCGAAACCCCTATACGAGCATTCGACATACGCCAGCGGCAGGGGTCGTGGCCAAGCCCGGAATGGCGACTGACTCCAGAGGCCACCGCCCGGTGACGACACTCCAGACTGATATACCGAGCGGCCAGTTGATCCCTGGCCGTCGTGACGACCCTCTGGAGGACCGAGGCGGCACCGGAGATATCAGTCGATCGGGGGTTCAAATCCCTCCGACCCCACTCACCTGTCGCGAGCGGGAGCGAGCGGCTGGTGAGTGAGCGAGGAGGGATTTGAACCAGACGGCGGCGAGCGCCAGCGAGCCGACGGCGTGGTTCAAATCCAGAAACGACCTCGGACCCCAGCTCACCTGTGGGGAGTAGACCGGAGCGGTCGGCTCAATTGTAGAGCAGGATAATTGAACCAGACGGCGGCGAGCGCCAGCGAGCCGACGGCGTGGTTCACAATCCCGGGTGCACGAAGGCCCCACCGTCAACCCCCTAACCGCCACCCACCCCGAGAAAGGAATCCGTAACCAAGCGGCCGCTCGACCTCAGTCGAGGGCATGGGCCAGCCATCCCATCCAGAAGGCTCCGGGCCTCCGACGACGACGACCCGCCGCGCCTACCTCCACGCGGTCGGGACGTCCGGAGCCGTCCTGTTCGCGGGGCGGGGCTCGTTCCGGAGGCACCGATGCCACACCATCACCCTCGGCGGGTCGGTCAGCCTCACCGGGTCGTACGCGGCCCTCGGGCGGCTCTACTGGGACGCCTACCGACTGACCGCGCGACGGATCAACCGGGCCGGCGGCGTGTCGGCCGGCGACGGCGAGACCTACCGGCTGGGGCTGCGCCTGCGCAACGACGGCAGCGACGCGGCCAGGTGCCGGTCGACCTACGAGCAGCTCGTCGACCACCAGCACGTCGACTACCTGCTCGGGCCGTACTCGAGCGCCCTCACGCTCGAGGCGAGCGACGTCGCGGGGAACCGCGAGCGGCCGATGGTCCAGGGCAGCGGGGCGAGCCCCGACATCTTCCAGACAGACGGAGGGTGGATCTTCGGGCTCCTCCCGCCGGCCGACACCTACGCGGTCTCGACCATCGAGCTGGCGGCCGCCCAGTCGCCGGCCCCGACCACGGCGGCGCTGCTCACCGAGGACGACCCCTTCAGCCGGAGCTCCGCCGACGGCGCCCGCGAGGCGCTCGACGGCGTGGGCATCGACGTCGTCGTCGACGAGACGTTCCCCTCGGACGCGACCGAGCTCTCGTCGCTGCTGGACGCGGTCGGCGAGCAGGCGGCTGACCTGCTCATCCTCTCGGCGCACGAGTCGCAGGCCATCGACCTCGCCAACGGCCTGGCCGCCGCGGACGTCCACCCGGCGCTCGTGATGGCGACGGTCGGGAGCCTCACGGCCACGTTCCGCGAGCAGACCGGGTCGAACCGCGACTACCTCTACGGGCCGAGCCCCTGGAACGACGCCGCCGAGTTCGACGACCCGGTCTACGGGTCGACAGCCGGGTTCCAGGCCGCCATCGAGGCGGCGTTCGGCTACCGGCCCGACTACCACAGCGCCGCCGCGGCGGCCGCCGTCGAGACGTTCCAGGACGCCTTCCAGCGGGTCGAGGACCGCTCGCCGGAGACGGTCCGCGACGCCATCGCCGACGTCGACGTCGAGACCGCCTACGGCCCCATCAGCTTCGGGGCCGACGGCGTCATCGACCGAGACATGGTCGTCTACCAGTGGCAGCCCCAGGACGGCGGCGAGTCGGTCCCGGTCCTCGTCTGGCCGACGGCCGTCCAGGAGGCGCCTCCGGTCTACCCGATGCCGGGGTAGCCACCACGGGGCGGGCCCCGATTGGGGGAGGGTGTAGGGGCGGCTCGACCGGATACATATCAGCATCCATTCACTACAATCGTCCAGGAACGGCCCGAATCCGTCCCGAAAATCGCCGAGAGGACGCGATTAAACACTTAATATCCGTCACGATATCGGACGTTCGGCCGAAAATAGGCCTAAAATATCCGTTTCTTCAACCACAGACCTTATATCCATAACATTCGGGGTCTTAAAGCGTTCGAGACTATGACGGATGCAACCGGTAACGGACCATCCCGAAACGACCGTCAACTTCTCGCGGTGATTCGAGGGGCGCTGGATGACTGACGCCGCCGTCCTCGCCACGGGGGTGAACCTCATCTGGGTGCTGGTCGCCTCGTTCCTGGTCTTCTTCATGAAGGCCGGGTTCGCGATGCTCGAGGCCGGCCAGGTCCGCGCCAAGAACGTCGCGAACCAGTTGACGCAGACGATGCTGACGCTCGTCGTCGGCGTGCTCGCCTTCTTCGCCGTGGGCGCGGCGCTGGCGACCGTCGCCGGGGCCGCCACGGGCGCCGGGTCGGTCGACGTCGTGGGCGCCGTCCTCGCCGTCTTCCGGCCGACCGACGTGAACGCCTGGGCCACCTGGCTGTTCGGCATGGTGTTCGCCATCGCGGCGGCGAACATCGTGAGCGGCGGCGTGGCGGGCCGGTGTCGCCCGCGGATGTACGCGCTCTACACGCTCGTCATCGCGGGCGTCGTCTACCCCGTCGCCGCCGGGCTCGCCTGGCACGGCGGCCTTCTCGCCCAGCTGGGCTTCAGGGACTTCGCCGGCGGCGCCGTCATCCACGCCCTCGGCGGGCTCTCCGGGCTCACCGCCGCCTGGATGATCGGTCCGCGGCGCGACCGGTTCAACGACGACGGCTCCGCGAACGTCATCCCGGGCCACTCCGTGACGCTCGTGGTCCTCGGGACGTTCATCCTCGCCTTCGGCTGGTACGGGTTCAACGTCGGCTCGGCGGTCCGAGTGTTCAGCACCCAGGGCGGCGTCACGCTCGCCGACTTCGCCACCGTCGGACGGGTCGCCCTCGTGACGACGCTCGGGATGGTCGCCGGCGGGGCCGGCGCGGGCCTCGTGGCCTGGCGGCGGACCGGCAAGCTCGACACGCTGGAGCTCGCCAACGGCCTCCTCGCGGGCCTCGTCGGCATCACCGCCGCGGCGAACCTCCTCAGCTGGCCGGGCGCGCTCATCGTCGGCGCCATCGCCGGCGCCCAGCTGCCCGTCGTCTTCGCGTACGTCGAGAAGCGCCTGCGCATCGACGACGTCTGCGCCGTGTTCCCCGTCCACGGGACCGCGGGCATCCTCGGGGCCGTCCTACTCCCGGTCTTCTCCGTGCAGGGCTTCTCGCTCGCCCAGCTCGGCAGCCAGGTCGTCGGCGTCGTCGTCATCGGGGCGTGGTCGATCGGCGCGACCTACGTGCTCTTCCGGGTCGCGATGGCCCGCGGCTGGGCCCGGGCCGACGCCGAGAGCGAGCGCGAGGGGCTCGACATCGCCCAGCACGGAGTCGAGACGTACCCGGAGTTCAACGGCGGCGAGGGCCCGATGGACGTGAGCCTTCACGCCGACGGTGGGCGGGCCGACTAGGGTACCGACGGGTCGACGGGGGGCGTTTCCGGCCGCTGTTCGAGCCACGCGAGGCGCGCGGCGAACCGATAGACCCTTGCTACGGTGCGGCACGAGACCCGGCATGAGCGACGCGGGGAGACCGAACGACGGCGGCCTGAAGCTCGTGATGGCCGTCATCCGTCCGGAGCAGCTGAGCGACGTGAAGCGGGCCCTGGCCGAGGTCGGCGCACCCTCGCTGACCGTCTCGAACGTGAGCGGCCGAGGCAGCCAGGAGGCCCGGACCGGGCAGTGGCGCGGCGAATCGTACACCGTCGACCTCCACCAGAAGGTCAAGGTCGAGTGCGTCGTCGCCGACATCCCGGCCGAGGACGTCGTCGACGCCATCGCCGAGGCGGCCTACACCGGCAACAAGGGCGACGGCAAGGTGTTCGTCATCCCGGTGGAGGCCGCCCGGCAGATCCGGACCGGGAACGAGGGGACGGACGCGGTCTGAACGGCCCGCGGGTGTAACGCAGTCGATCCGGCTACGGGATCGTGAATTTCGCGATGATCGACGACTTTCCCGAGTTGCCGAGCCAGACGATCTGGACGGTGTCGCCACTTGCCAATGTCGTGTTCAATTGCCCAGCGGGGCCAACAGTGAACTCTTCACCGGCTGAGACCGGAAGAGACCAATTCTGCGTGGTACCATTCGCCGTCACGTTCAGCGAGGCCGTCTCGTCACTCGTGAACACGTCTCCTCCCGTGTCCGTGATGGTGAGGACGCCGCCGACGTAGTGGAAGTCGAACGTCGCCGAAGGTATCGTGTTGCTCACGCCGCTGCCGAGGCCGAGGACGAACGTCCCCAGGACCGCCGCCAGGATGACGGTGATGGCGACCATCAAGATGACCCCGATGACGGGGCTCACCCCGCGCTCTACGCCCCCTCCGTCCGCCGCTGTTGCATGCATGGTTGGCTCCTCCCAACGACGCCACGCCCCTCCCAGGAACGCTCGCGCGTACTGACGATTACGTGACGTTAAACGGGCCGTTAACGGGCCGTTGCTTAAGTTTAACGCCGCATTATCGAAGGTCTGCGTCATCCGTAGGCGAGGGACCGCTGCAGGACCTGCGAGGTATAACGGTCGATTAAATCCGTGATGAAATCGTCGCCTACCCCGGTAGCCCCTCATTAACATTTATGTCACCCTGAGGAGTCTGACACGCCCATGCGACGTCGAGCGTACCTGGCCTCCCTCGCGGTGGCCGGACTCGTCAGCGGGTGCCTGGGGGGTGGTGCCGCCTCGTCGTCCCCCACGCCCGGACCGAACGGCAACAACGCCAACGCGAAGCAGCCCACGCCGACCCCCACGGCCGAGCCGACGCCGACCGCCACCCCCACGGCGACGGCCACGCCGTCACCCACGCCGACGGCGACTGCCTCGCTCGGCGAGATCGACGAGCCCGCGCTCGGGTCGGCCATCCTCCAGGCCGTGGACGACGCGCGCGGTTCGAGCCTCACTCACCAGGGGTCGCTCGTGGCCAAGCTCGACGCGATGGCGAAGCACCACAGCGACGAGATGGCCGCCAAGCGAACCGTGGCGTACGTCATCGACGGCGAGTCCACCAGCGACCGGTACGCGAACTACGACCTGAACTGTCGGTTCAAGGACAACGCGGGCGACTCGCTCCTCCGGACGGACCAGCTCGAGGTCATCGGGGCCACCTCGACCCGTGGTGTGACCGTCCAGGGGGCCGCCGAGGCGCTCGTCCAGGCGTGGTTGGACGACCCCGATTCGAAGCAGCGGCTCCTGCGCAAGTACGCCACCCACGTCGGCATCGGCGTAACCATCGTCACCGGGAAGGCCTACGTCGCGCTCGACTACTGCTGACGGTCCTTCTCGGCCGCGTTCGAGGGCCCGTCGTCCCGTCGAGCCCTCACCGATTCACGCCCTCGCCCGACCCCAACCAACGGAGCCATAAGCACCCCGACCGAACCGCCGTCAACGTGGCGAACCTGCAGGTCACCCTCGTCCAGATCGACAACTACGGTCCGTGGACCGTGACGCCGCACCCTCGCCGGGAGGCCGACCTCCAGACGCTCCAGTCACGGCTGTTCGCCGACCTCTCCCAGCTGTTCGGCGAGCCCGGCGGCTACGCCTTCTTCGCCCGGTTCGACAACATGATCGCGGTCTCGAACGGCCTCGACCTCGCGGCCCACGCCCGCATCCAGGAGTCCATCCGTAACCGCTACCCGGTCACCCTCTCGCTGTCGGTGGCGAGCGCCCCGACGGCCGCCGAGGCGCTCTCGACCGCGACGCGGCAGCTCCAGGACGCCGGGAGCGCCCAGGACCCCGGCCGGACGGAGATCCTCCGGGGCGAGCCCATCCCGGAGGCCGACCGCCGGAACGACGACGTGCAGATCGCCCACTTCGACGTCAACGACGCCACCGGTCGCTACACCGACGAGCTCCACGCCTTCGAGACCTTCATCCACATCGAGGCGGGCTACCTCGAGCTGATGCGCCACCTCCACGGCGACCACGACGCCCTGTCGTTCTTCGTCGGCGGCGACAACGTCATCGCGGTCGGCGGGGGGCTGGACCGCGCGGCGCTGGAGGCGACCATCGAACACGTCGAGGCGGCCGCCGGCGTCGACCTGAAGGTGGGCGTCGGCCACGGCCGAACGGCCGAGGCGGCGGGCAGCGCGGCGAAGCACGCCCTCGAGGCCTGCCGACAGAACGGCACCCGGGTCGAGGGCGAGCTGCCGCCGGTGGACGCCGACTGAGGAGGCTCACGGGGCCGTCGGCCGACTACCGCCTGCCGGACCGGACCCCGAACCCTTTCTTCGACCGGCCGCCTACGCCGGCCATGGCCGAGGTCGGCGAGCGGCTCCCGGGGGCCCCCGCGGAGTCGGCCGACCGCATCGTCCTCCACGTCGACATGGACTGCTTCTACGCCGCCTGCGAGCGGCTCCGCGAGCCCGCGCTCGTGGGCGAGCCGGTCGTGGTCGGGATGGGCTACGACGCCGGCGAGCCCCACGGCGCCGTCGCCACGGCCTCCTACGAGGCCCGGGCGTTCGGCGTCGAGAGCGCCATGCCCATCTCGCAGGCCCTCGAGCGGCTCCCGCGGCGGGAGGAGCCGGGGCCAGCCGAGGACGATGCGTCGGCGAGCGAGGCCGGTGAGCCGGCGGCGGACGCCGGTGAATCGGACACGTCCGAGGACGACCCCACGGGCGTCTACCGGCCCGTCGACATGGACTTCTACCGGTCGGTCAGCGAGGAGGTCCGGGACATCCTCCACGAGGTGGCCGACGTCGTCCGCGAGGTGAGCATCGACGAGGCCTACCTCGACGTCACCGAGCGGACCGACTGGGCGGTCGTCGAGGGGTTCGCCCGCCACGTCAAGCAGCGGATCGCCCGCGAGGTCGGCGTGACCGCCAGCGTGGGCGTGGCCCCGAACATGAGCGCGGCGAAGGTCGCCAGCGACCGCGAGAAGCCCGACGGGCTCGTCGTGGTCCGGCCGGGCGAGGTGCGGGCCTTCCTCGCCGACCTGCCCATCGACGACCTCCACGGCGTCGGGCCGGTCACCGCCGGCGAGCTGCGCGAGGCGGGCGTCGAGACCGTCGGCGACCTGGCCGAGGCCGACGCCGACTGGGTCGCCGAGCGCTACGGCGAACGGGGTCGGGACCTCCGCCGTCGCGCCCGGGGCGAGGACGACCGTGCCGTCGAACCCGTCGGCGAGCCGAAGAGCCTGTCGCGCGAATCGTCGCTGACCGACCCGACGGCCGACCCGGCCACGAAGGGCGAGCGGGTGGGCCGGCTCGCCGCGTCGGTCGCCGACCGGGCCCGACGCAAGGGCGCGCTCTACCGAACCATCGGCATCAAGCTCGTCGAGCCGCCCTACGAGGTCCACACCCGGGCGCGGTCGCTCCCCGGTCCCGTGGACGACCCCGAGCTCGTCGAGTCGGTGGCGCTCGAGCTCCTCGAGGAGTTCGAGACCACGACGGCGCGCAAGCTCGGCGTCCGCGTGTCGAACCTCTCCTTCGCCGACCAGGCCCAGGCCAACCTCGAGACGTGGGAGCCCGGCCAGGCGGCGTCGCGGGGGGAGCCCACCGAGCCCGGCGACGGCGACGGCGTCCGCGAGCCCCGGGCCGGCCACGGCTGGCGACCGGGACGGGCCGGCCGGCCGGTCCAGACGACGCTGTCGGACTTCGTGTAGGCGAGCCGCGTTCGTCCCGGCCCGCATCCTCCCACCGAGCGCACCTATTTGACGCCAGCGCCCGGTCCCACGGGCATGGACGTCCAGGGGCGCTACGGCCGCAACCTCCTGCTCCTCGGCGTCCTCGCCTTCGCCCACGCGCTCCTGACCTGGCCGGTCCAGCGCGCCCTCGCGCTGTTCGTCGGCGGCGCGGCCATCGCCTTCGCCGCCGAGGTGGCGGTCGGCCAGGCCGGGCTGGTCGAGCACCGGCTCGAACCCCAGGTGCTCGGCGTGCCCGCCGTCGTCGTCCTCGCCTGGCCGGCGACCGTCTACGTCGCACTCCGGCTGGTGGCGACCGTGGTGCCGCTCGGCCTCGGAGCGGCGGTCCTGACCGCCGTGCTCGCGACGCTCGTCGACGCCTGGGCCGACCCGCGTGGCGTCGCCGACCGGGTCTGGCGCTACCCGCGGGTCCCCGTCTCGAGACGCCGGTACCGGGACGTCCCGTACTGGAACTTCGCCGGCTGGCTCGTCGTCGCGTTCCTCATCGCGGCGCTGGCGGCGTTCGCCTGAGGCGGGCGGAGGGGCCGCCGCTCCTCACAGCGGCTCGACGAGCGCCTCGAGCGCTGCCCGGGGGGCGTCGGCGAGCGCGACGCCGCTGGCGAGCAGGACGCCCGTCGCCCCGAGCTCGCCGGCGGCGACGACGTCCTCTCCGGTCGAGATGCCGGCGCCGCAGAGCACGTCCACGTCGGGGTCGACCGCCGCCGCGGCCGCGACGGCGTCGCGGACCACGTCCGGGTCGGCCCGGCTGACGGGGGTGCCCGTCCCGATGAGCTCGGGGGGCTCGACGGCGACGGCGTCCGGGCCGAGGGCCGCCGCCGCGGCGACCTGCGTGGGATTGTTGGCGCAGACGACGGTCTCGAGGCCGACGCGCTTGGCGGCCCGGAGCGAGGCGTCGATGTCCGCGAGGCGGAGCCGGCGCTCGGAGTGGTTGAGCAGGGTGCCGTCCGCGCCGGCGTCAGCCGCCGCCTCTGCCGCGCTGCTGCCGGTGTGGCTCCCCGGCGGGTCCGGGTCGACGTGCTGGGCCCAGGTCTCGACGCCGGTCGCGGCGACCCGCTCCAGGTGGGCCGTCTGCGGGGCGACGGCGACCACGTGGTCGCCCCCCTCGGCGACCGCCGCGGCGGCCTCGGCGATGGCCACCGGGTCGCAGTCGTAGGCCTTCAGGTTGACGAGCACGAACATGGGGTCCGACGCGGACCGCGGCGGATTAGTCCTTTTGCTCGCCGGTCGGGGTGCGTGCGAAGGCGAAGACCGCCCCGCGGCTCGACGTCGGTCAGTCCTTGCGCTCGACGACGTCGCCGAGCGTCATGCCGGTGGCCGTCGAGCCGCCCGACCACTCGGTCACGTCCTCCTCGTCGCTCCCCTCGACGAGGTCGATGTCGAGCGCGTGCTCGAGCTTGCGTCGGATGTCGTCGCTCGGGAGCGACTCGCCGTGCTCGAGCTTGCGGATGAACGACGCCTTCTCGTTGAGCTGCTGGCCCAGCTCCGCCTGGCTCAGCCCCGCCGCCTCGCGGGCGCTCCGGATGCGGACGTCGTAGTCGGCGACGATCTCCTCGAGGTCGTCGAAGGGGTCGCGTCGACGCCGCGACCGGCCGCTCGAGCGGCTGCTGGACGGCGTGTTCGACGTGGTGCTGCGGCGCTTCGTCGAGTACTTCGTCGTGCGCGAGCCGGTGGGCTCCTGGCGGATCTCCGTCCCGAAGTTGACGCAGTCGTCGCAGACCTGCAGCTCGGCGCCCTCGATCTTCGCGGTCCGCGGCGAGGCGGTCTCGGCGCCACACATCTCACACTGGACCATGGGGGCGCTTGGCCCGGGCCGGCCATAAATCGTCCGACGGGCGGCCGACAGCTGCGACCGTTCGATCCGCCCCGGACGGCCCAGCTCGCCGTCGAGACTTTGTCGGTCCAGCCCGTGGACCCGGGGAGAGACCTGATGCCGAACGAACCTTCGGACCGACCGCTGTCGGGCCGCGTGGCCCTGGTGGCCGGCGCGACCCGGGGCGCGGGCCGGGCCATCGCCGTCGAGCTGGCGCGGGCCGGCGCGTTCGTCTACGCGACCGGCCGGAGCAGCCGGGAGACCGGCCCCTCGGAGCTCGACCGGCCCGAGACCATCGAGGGGACCGGCGAGCGGATGGAGGCCGCCGGGGGCGACGGCGCGGCCCTCCGCGTCGACCACCTCGAGCCCGACGAGGTCGAGGAGCTGGTGGCTCGCATCGACCGCGAACAGGGTCGGCTGGACCTCCTGGTCAACGACATCTTCGGCGGCGACCGCTACGCCGAGTGGGACAGGAAGCTCTGGGAGCACGACCTCGAGGGCGGAATGCGGATGCTCCGGATGGGCGTCGACACCCACCTCGTCACGTGCGCCGAGGCGCTGCCGCTGCTGCTCCGTGACGACGGCGGCGTCGTCGTCGAGATGACCGACGGGACGGCCGAGTACAACGAGGCCTTCCGCGAGAACGTCGGCTTCTACTACGACCTCGTCAAGGCGTCGGTCGGGCGCATCGTCGTCGGCCTGACGGCCGAGCTTGCCGAGACCGACGCCACGGCGCTCGCCGTCACGCCCGGGTGGCTTCGCTCCGAGCGGATGCTCGAGCACTTCGGCGTGACCGAGGCGACCTGG
>Ga0102944_1001801_pt1 | contig 13430 bp, 15 predicted proteins | sample SalPonD_shore_MG_FD_78172 | JGI IMG/M metagenome (GOLD analysis project Ga0102944, IMG submission 78172) | Salt pond soil microbial communities from South San Francisco under conditions of wetland restoration - Salt Pond MetaG... | ecosystem: Environmental > Aquatic > Marine > Intertidal zone >...
CCGACGATGCCGACATGGTGCTGGCGGTCACCAGCAGCGACGAGGTCAACATGGTGGCCTGCCAGGTGGCCTACACGCTGTTCCACACGCCGACCAAGATCGCGCGCCTGCGCAGCGCCGAGTACCAGCGCGCCGACCGCCTGTTCGCTCAGGAGGCCATCCCGATCGACGTGCGCATCACCCCCGAGCTGCTCGTCACCGACTACGTGCGACGCCTGATCGAGTACCCGGGCGCGCTGCAGGTGCTCGACTTCGCCGACGGACGCGTGCGCCTCGTCGGCGTCAAGGCATTCTACGGGGGGCCGCTCGTGGGCCACGAGCTGCGCACGCTCAAGGAGCACATGCCCAACGTGGACAATCGCGTCGCTGCCATCTACCGCCAGGGCAAGGCGATCATCCCGACCGGCAGCACGGTGATCGAGGCCGACGACGAGGTGTTCTTCGTTGCCGCGCGCAAGAACATCCTGTCGGTCATGTCCGAACTGCGGCGCGTCGACAAGCCAGTCAAGCGCGTCATGCTCGCCGGCGGCGGCAACATCGGGCGCAACCTGGCGCAGCGACTGGAGAAGGACTACCGCGTCAAGCTGATCGAGACCAGCCAGGAACGCGCGCGTTCCCTTGCCGAGGGCCTGGAGCGCACGATCGTGCTGCAGGGCGACGCAGCCGACCGCGAACTGCTCCTCGAGGAGAACATCGAGGACATGGACGTGTTTTGCGCCCTGACCAACGACGACGAGGCCAACATCCTCTCGGCGATGCTGGCCAAGCGCATGGGGGCGACCAAGGTCATGGCGCTGATCAACCGGCCGGCCTATGTCGACCTGGTGGAGTCGGGCATCATCGACATCGCGATCTCGCCGCAGCAGGTCACCATCGGCTCGCTGCTGGCGCACGTGCGCCGCGGCGACGTCGTAGCCGTCCACTCGCTGCGCCGCGGGGCGGCCGAAGCCATCGAGGCCATCGCGCACGGCGACCGTCATACCTCGAAGGTGGTCGGGCGGCGCATCTGCGAGGTGCCGCTGCCCAAGGGGGCGACCATCGGCGCGCTCGTTCGCGGTGACGAGGTGATGATCGCGCACGACGACATCATCATCCATTCCGAGGATCACGTGATCCTGTTCCTCGTCGACAAGAGCCGCATCCCGGAAGTCGAGAAGCTCTTCCAGGTCAGCGTGACGTTCGTCTGAAGCGGCGAGCGGCGCGTCATGCACTTCCTCGTCGTCCAGAAGATCCTCGGTGTGCTGCTGATGGCGTTCAGCCTCGCGATGCTGCCGCCCGCCGCGATCGGATGGTACGCGGGCGACGGCTCCTGGGCGGCCTTCGTGCACGCCTGCTACATCATCGCCGGGCTGGGATTTCTGCTGTGGTTGCCGGCCTGCCGCGCGCGCCAGGGCCTGCGCCTGCGCGAAGGCTTCATCGTCGTCGCCCTGTTCTGGACCGTGCTCGGCCTGGCCGGCTCCGTGCCGCTGATGCTCGCCCAGGCCACGTCGATGTCGTTCACAGACGCCGCGTTCGAATCGATCTCGGGTCTGACGACGACCGGGTCGACCGCCATCGTCGGGCTCGATTCGCTGCCGCACTCGATCCTGTTCTACCGCCAGCAGCTGCAGTGGCTCGGCGGCATGGGCATCATCGTGCTCGCCGTCGCCGTGCTGCCCATGCTCGGCATCGGCGGCATGCAGCTCTACCGCGCCGAGCTGCCCGGCCCGATCAAGGACAGCAAGCTCACGCCGCGCATCGCCGAGACCGCGAAGACGCTGTGGAACATCTACGTCGGCCTGACCGTCGCGTGCGCGCTGGCCTACTGGCTCGGTGGCATGACACCGTTCGATGCCATCGCACACAGCTTCTCGACCGTCGCGATCGGCGGCTTCTCGCCGCACGACGCCAGCATGGGCTACTTCCACAGCGCTCTGATCGAGTCGGTCGCCGTGGTATTCATGGTGCTGGGCGGCACGAACTTCGCGCTGCACTTCGCCGCGATGCGCCGGCGCAGCCTCAAGCCGTACTCGCTCGACTCCGAGTTCCGCACCTACGTCACGATCCTCGGCGTGATCGCCGTGGCCACCGTCGCGTACCTGTACATCGAGAACACCTTCGCCAGCCTGCCCCAGGCATTGCATCACGGCGTATTCCAGGTCGTATCGATCGCGACGACGACCGGGTTCACGACGGCGTCCTTCGCCGAGTGGCCCGACTTCCTGCCGGTGCTGCTGATCTTCGCGAGTTTCATCGGCGGCTGCGCCAGCTCGACCGGCGGCGGGCTCAAGGTCATTCGCGTGCTGCTGCTGTTCAAGCAGGGACGGCGCGAGCTCACGCGCCTGGTGCACCCCAGCGCCCGCATCGCCGTGAAGATCGGCGGCCGGCCCCTGGACGACCGCGTGGTCGAGGGCGTCTGGGGGTTCTTCGCCACCTACGTGCTGTGCTTCAGTGTCGGCATGCTGCTGCTGATGGCCGCCGGGCTCGACCAGATCACGGCTTTCTCGGCGATGGCCGCCAGCATCAACAACCTCGGGCCGGGGCTCGGCGACGTCGCGGCGAACTTCCAGTCCGTCGGCGATTTCCCGAAATGGGTGCTCGCCATCTCGATGCTGCTCGGCCGCCTCGAGATCTTCACGTTCCTGGTGCTGCTCACGCCGGACTTCTGGCGCCGCTGAGCAGCGCGTGACCCGCCGGCGCTGCCGGTCAAGCAGAGGAGGCGCTGCATGCGTCGCGATCCGTGTTTTGCTCGTGCCACATTCGATCTTCGTGCGCCCCGCTCGGGCGTGGGCGCATGAGTGCGCCCACCGCCCCGCTCGCCGCCCCGCGGAGTCTCGCCGGGGCCGGCTACGCGCTGGGCGCCTTCGGTCTGTGGGGCACGTTCCCGCTGTACTTCAAGGCCGTGGCGAGCGTGCCGGCCACCGAGGTGCTCGCCCACCGCGTGGTCTGGTCCGTGTTCTGGGTGGCGCTGCTGCTGTTCGGGGTGCGCCAGTGGCCCGCGGTGCGGGCCGCGCTGCGCGACCGGTACGTGCTCGGCCGCCTGCTGGTCTCGTCGCTGCTGATCGCCACCAACTGGCTGGTGTTCATCTGGGCGGTCGCGCACGACCGCGTGCTCGAGGCCAGCATGGGCTACTTCATAACGCCGCTGGTCAACGTGCTGCTCGGGCGACTGGTGCTCGGCGAGCGGCTCTACCGCCTCCAGTGGCTAGCGGTCGCCTGTGCGGGAGCGGGTGTCGGCTTCATGCTGGCCCGATTGGGCGCGTTGCCGTGGGTGTCGCTGACGCTGGCCGTCACCTTCGCCAGCTACGGGCTGGCTCGCAAGACCGCGCCGGTCGGGGCGATCCCCGGCCTGTTCGTCGAGACGCTGCTGCTCGGCCCGGTCGCGCTGGGCTATCTGCTCCTGCTGGCGGGCGAGGGCGGCGGCACGTTCGGGCACGCGGGCATCGGCTACGATCTGCTGCTCGCGGCCGCCGGCCTCGTGACCGCCACACCGCTGATCCTGTTCGCGCAGGCCGCCCGTCGCCTGCGGCTGGCATCCGTCGGCCTGTTCCAGTACCTCACGCCGACCTGCCAGCTGCTGCTCGCGGTGCTGTTGTTCGGCGAACCCTTCACCCGGACGCACGCGGTCACGTTCGCTTGCATCTGGATCGGCCTTGCGTTGTATTCGGTGAGCGCATGGCGCTCGCGCGGCGGCGCCGCGCCGGCCGTGCGCGACGCCTGATCGCAGCGCTGCCAACGGGGGCGTGATGAGTCGGATCGAGAACTTCGAACGCATGCTCGCGCAGGGGCAGGACGGTGCCCTGCTGCGCTTCTCGCTGGGTAACGAGTACCTCGCTGCGGGACAGCCGGAGCAGGCCGCCGAGCACCTGCGCCGCGCGGTCGCGCTCGACGCCGACTACTCGGCGGCGTGGAAGGCGCTCGGCAAGGCGCTCGAGCGTGCGGAGGACAGGGCCGGGGCCGCCGAGGCGTATCGCACCGGCATTGACGCGGCCACCCGCCGCGGCGACAAGCAGGCCGCGAAGGAGATGCAGGTGTTCCTGCGGCGACTGGAGAAGGCCGGGTAGCAGGGAGTGGCCAGCAGCCAGGGGCCAGGGGCAGGCCGCGACCGGATGGCATGGCCGCGCAGGCTGTTTTGCGAGCGCAGGGAGCCTGCCGGCAAGCCGCCGCAGGCGGCCGGCGCACGATCCGAACCGTGGGCAACTCCGGTTGCCTTGCTTGCGGCACCGGATGCCCCGCCCACACTATCCTTGCAGCCTGCAGCTATTCCTGCGGCGGCGTCCCCTGAAACCGCTTGTAATTCCACATGTACTGTGCCGGCGCCAGCGCGATGCACTTCTCCACCTCGCGGTTCACGGCCGCCGCGGCGGTCGTCATGTCCGCATCGCCCACGGCCGCGTCGGCCGGCCGCAGGTGCAGCCGGAAGCCGCGCCCGCGCGGCAGGCGCTCCATCGCCGCGAAGATCACCGGCGCGCCCGACCGGTGGGCCAGGCGGGACAACAGTGTCATGGTCAGCGCCGGCTGTCCGAAGAAGGGCGCGTAGAGCCCCACGCCACCGCGCGGCTGCTGGTCCGGCAGGACGCCCACCGCTTCGCCGCGGCGCAGGGCCCGGTGCAGGGCGCGGACACCGGCGCCGTCGGTCGGTACGGGGTGCATCCCGAGGCGCTCGCGCGCCCGCAGCAGCGCATCGCGGAGCGCGGCCAGGCGCGGCGGCCGGAACAGCACGGTCAGCGGGATGTGCTGTGCGCCGAACGCCGCCGAGAGCTCCCAGGCGCCCAGGTGCGGCGTGGCGAAGACGATGCCACGGCCGGCGCGCCGGGCGCGGTCGAGATGCTCGAAACCGCGGACCTCGCGCACGAGCGGGAGAACCTGCGCGGGCGTGCGACCCCAGAACCAGGCGGACTCGGCCAGCGTCCGGCCGGTTTCCACCAGGCTGGCGCGCAGCAGCTGCCGGCGCCAGCGCGGGTGACGCTGCGCGTAGCAGCGCTCGATGTTGCCGTGGCTGATCCGGCGAAGCCGGTTCGGTAGCCGCCAGTGGAGCCAGCCGAGCAGTCCCCCGGCGGCCTGGGCGAGGCGGAACGGGAGTGCCGCGAAGAGCCGGAGCAGGAGCCGGATGGCGAACGGTTTCATCGGGACTGGGGCGGCGCGGACGGCATGGGCGGGCACGATAGCGGTGCGCCGCGGGCGCGGCAATGCGGCGAGTCCGCATTCCTCGCCGATGCGCGCAGCGCCGGATTGACCGGCAGATCCGCGGCCGCATCCGGGGATTCGCGAAACATGCGGGCCGGGCCCGGACAAAAAAACGCCCGACCGCGAGGGCCGGGCGTCGCCGCCGTCCGTTGGCGCGAGGTGAAGTCAGTGCCTCCCTGGGGACCTCCCGTGTCCCACGGGCCTCCCTGGCCCGTTCCCTTCCGGCGACCCATCCCGGTCGCCCGCATGCCGTGCCGTGGACTGCCTTCCTTGCGGGAATCCTTCCCGGCTATCGTCCCTGGCTCCTTCCGTTGGCAAGTGTATGATGCGCTCGTGCCGAGGCGGCGGTCATGTCCGGGAACGCTACAAGTCGATGTCTGCAATGCCGACACTTTTTGTAGGACAACACCTACAAACCGCCGCCACGGAGCACGACCGGTTGCATCGCGCGGGCGCCTGCACGACGATCCCGATCGAAGGGATCGGCCGGCGCGGGTAGCGCCGTGTGTCCGGATCCGCGTCAGGGGCAGGCATGCACGAGCGAAAACCGTCCCGTGAGGCAGTGATCGGGCGCCGGGCGCCGCGCGCGCGCCTGCGGAGCCAGGATACTTGATGCGCGCGCTGTATCCCCCCGTCGAGCCGTTCGTCCAGCACACGCTCGCCGTGGGCGACGGCCACGCGCTGCACGTGACGGAGTACGGTCGGCCGGACGGCGTGCCGGCAGTCTTCCTCCACGGGGGACCCGGCGCCTCGTGCGAGAGCTGGCACCCGCGCTTCTTCGACCCGGATGTGTATCGCGTCATCCTGTTCGACCAGCGTGGCGCGGGCCGTTCCACGCCGCACGCATCGCTCGAGGCCAACACCACCTGGCACCTGGTCGCCGATATCGAGCGCATCCGCGAGCATCTGGGTGTCGACCGCTGGGCCGTGTTCGGCGGCTCCTGGGGTTCGACTCTCGCGCTGGCATACGCCGAGACGCATCCCGATCGCGTCGCCGGTCTGGTGCTGCGCGGGGTGTTCCTGTGCCGCCCGGGCGATATCCGCTGGTTCTACCAGGGCGGGGCAAGCCGCCTGCTGCCCGATTACTGGCGCGATTTCCTGGCGCCTATCCCGGAGGCCGAGCGTGACGACCTGCTCGCCGCCTACCACCGCCGGCTGTTCGGCAACGACGACATCGCGCGCATGTCGGCAGCGAAGGCCTGGTCGGTCTGGGAAGGCCGCGCCTCGACCCTGCTGCCGAACACCGATGTCGTCGACCACTTCTCGGATCCTTCTGTGGCCCTGTCGCTGGCCCGCATCGAATGCGACTACTTCGTGCACGAATGCTATCTGGAGCCTGACCAGCTGTTGCGTGACGCGGGGCGCCTTCGCGGCATCCCCGGGACGATCGTGCACGGTCGCTACGACCTGGTGTGCCCGGTGGACCAGGCGGACGCGCTCGCGCGCGCCTGGCCCACGGCCCGGTGCCGCATGATTCCGGACGCCGGCCACTCGGCCCTCGAGCCCGGCATCATGGACGCGCTCGTGCGCACGACCGACGAGCTGGGCAGCAGCCTGTCGGGATGAAATCCCGTTTGCGACATGCCGCAGGCGGCGCGGGCCCGGCCGCATGATCGGGCTGCTGCAGCGCGTCACCGAGGCTCGCGTCGAAGTCGCCGGCGAGGTGGTCGCCGCGATCGGCACGGGCCTGCTGGTGCTCGTCGGCGTGGAGCGCGGCGACACGGATGCGCAGGCGCGGCGCCTGGCTGAGCGGCTGCTGGGCTACCGCGTGTTCCCGGATGCCGCAGGCCGCATGAACGCGAACGTGGCCGATGCCGCCGGAGCGCTGCTGCTCGTGCCCCAGTTCACGCTCGCCGCCGACACGCGCAAGGGCATGCGCCCGAGCTTCGCCCGTGCCGCGGATCCCGCCGAAGGGGAACGCCTGTTCGCGGGGCTGGTCGCTGCCGCCCGCGAGAGCCGGCGCGTGCCGGTGGAGACCGGGCGGTTCGGTGCGGACATGCGCGTGAGCCTGGTCAACGACGGCCCGGTGACGTTCGAGCTGCGCGTGCCGCCGCAAGCCTGATCGCGCGGCAGCGAGAGCGCCGGACTGCCCGCATGCGTTATCATTCGGCGCTCGTTTCGCCGGAAGCCCGAAGATGGCCGACCGTACCGCCGACATCCGCCGTGACACGCTCGAGACCAAGATCCGCGTCCGCGTCGATCTCGAGGGTACCGGTGCGCATGACCTGCGCATCGGCGTACCGTTCTTCGAGCACATGCTCGCCCAGGTCGCGCGCCACGGGCTCGTCGACCTGACGGTCGAGGCCGACGGGGATCTCGAGATCGATGCGCATCACACCGTCGAGGACGTCGGCATCGCGCTCGGTCGGGCGGTCGACCAGGCCCTGGACGATCGCCGGGGCATCGCCCGCTACGGGCACGCCTACGTACCGCTCGATGAGGCGCTGTCGCGCGTGGTCATCGATTTCTCCGGCAGGCCGGGGCTGTTCTTTCACGCGGAGTTCCCGCGCGAACGCGTGGGCGAGTTCGACGTGGAGCTCGTGCGCGAGTTCTTCCAGGGCTTCGCCAACCACGCGAAGTGCACATTGCATGTCGACAACCTGCGCGGCGACAACGTGCACCACATCATCGAGACGCTGTTCAAGGCGTTCGGCCGTGCGTTGCGTGCCGCGGCGGAACGCGACCCACGCCTGGGCGACGCCACGCCGTCGACCAAGGGCTCCCTCTGAGGCGCGCCCATGGGCACGATCGCCGTCGTCGACTACGGCATGGGCAACCTGCGCTCGGTGGCCAAGGCGCTGGAGCACGTCGTGCCGAGCGATGTGCGCGTGGTCGTCACCGATCGCGCAGAGGTGATCGACGCGGCCGACCGTGTCGTGTTCCCCGGCCAGGGGGCGGCGCGCGACTGCATGCGGGCCATCGACGAGCACGGGCTGCGCGAGCCGCTGCTGCACGCGGCGCGTACGCGCCCCTTCTTCGGCATGTGCATGGGGCTGCAGGTGCTGCTGGCCCACAGCGAGGAGAACGAGGGCACCGATTGCCTCGGCCTGTTCGACGGTACCGTGCGCTTCTTCGGGCACGGGCTTGCGGACGCCGACGGGCGCCGGCTGAAGATCCCCCACATGGGCTGGAACGGGGTCGCCCAGGTACGGCCCCATCCGCTGTGGGAGGGCATCGCCGACGGCACGCGCTTCTATTTCGTGCACAGCTACCATGCCGAGCCTGCCGCGCGTTCGCTCGTGGCCGGCACCACGGAGTACGGGCTCACGTTCGCATCGGTGCTGGCGCACGAGAACGTGTTCGCGTGTCAGTTCCACCCGGAGAAGAGCTCGCACGACGGACTGCGGCTGCTGGCGAACTTCGTGCGCTGGGATGGCACCACCTGAGGAAACCGTCGCGATGCTGATGATTCCCGCCATCGACCTGAAGCAGGGCCGCTGCGTGCGCCTGCGCCAGGGCCGCATGGAGGACGACACCGTGTTCTCGGACGACCCCGTCGCCGTCGCCGGGCGCTGGCGCGATGCCGGCGCGCGGCGGCTGCACCTGGTCGATCTCGATGGTGCCTTCGCCGGCGAGCCGCGCCACGCCGAGGTGGTTCGCGCGATCGCGTCGGCGTACCCGGACCTGCCGCTCGAGGTCGGCGGGGGCATCCGCAACGAGGAGACGATCGCCGCCTATCTCGAGGCCGGCGTCTCCTGGGCGATCATCGGCACCCAGGCGGTGCGTGATCCCGACTTCGTCGCGCGCGCCTGCCGGCGCTTTCCCGGTCACGTGATCGTCGGGCTGGACGCGCGCGACGGTCGCGTCGCCGTGGAGGGCTGGGCCGAGTCGTCGGCGCACGAGGCGGTCGACTTCGCCCATGGCTTCGCCGATGCCGGCGTCGCCGGCATCATCTACACGGACATCGGCCGCGACGGCATGCTCGAGGGCGTCAACGTCGACGCGACCGTGCGCGTCGCGCGCGCCGCCGGCGTGCCGGTCTACGCCTCCGGCGGCATGAAGAGTCTCGACGACGTGCGCGCGCTCGCTGCTGCGGGCGAGCCGGGCATCGCCGGCGCGATCCTGGGGCGGTCCCTCTACGAGGGCACGATCGACCTGGTCGAGGCGCAGCGGCTGGCCGATGAGCTCGTGGCCGGACGCAAGAACCACGAATGAACACGAATGACGTCATTGCTGGTGCAGATTCAGCGCCGCGTCGGTGCGGTGATGGGCGCGGCGGGCTTTCCGGCCGTTGCCGGGCGGCCTCTGCGGCGGGGTGTCCGCATCCCGTGGCCGCATGCCTGAGCGCTCGTGCCCATTCGTGGTTCATTGATGGCGCCCCGAGCTCCTCGGGGGGTGGAACCTGATGGCCCTGGCGAAGCGCATCATCCCGTGCCTGGACATCGACGCGGGCCGCGTCGTGAAGGGGGTGCAGTTCGAATCGATCCGGGACGCCGGCGACCCGGTCGAGATCGCGCGGCGCTACGATGAGGCCGGCGCGGACGAGCTGTGCTTCCTCGACATCACCGCGTCGAGCGACGAGCGCGCGACGCTCGTCGAGGTCGTCGAGCAGGTCGCCTCCGAGGTGTTCATCCCGCTGACCGTCGGCGGCGGCATCCGCAGCGTCGACGACGTCCGCCGCATGCTCAACGCCGGCGCCGACAAGGTCTCGATCAACACCGCCGCCGTCCACGAGCCGGAGCTGGTGCGGCGTGCCGCCGACTGGGTCGGATCGCAGTGCATCGTCGTCGCGATCGACGCCAAGCAGGCGGGCAGCGATCCGGATCGCTGGGAGGTGTTCACGCACGGCGGGCGCAGGGCGACCGGGCTGGACGCCGTCGAGTGGGCACAGCGCATGGTGGCGCTCGGCGCCGGAGAGTTGCTGCTCACCAGCATGGACCGCGACGGCACGAAGTCCGGCTTCGACAACGCGCTGACGCGCGCGGTCAGCGATGCCGTGACGGTGCCGGTGATCGCCTCCGGCGGCGTCGGGACGCTCGAGCATCTGTGCGACGGAGTCATCGACGGGCACGCGGACGCCGTGCTCGCGGCCAGCATCTTCCACTTCGGCGAGTACACCATCGCCGAGGCGAAACGCGCCATGGCGGATCGCGGTATCCCCGTGCGTCTGTAACGGGATACCGCGTGCTTCGCTGTGCTAGAGTGGCGCGATGACTGAAGAGGTGCTCGAACAGCTCGCGCGAACGCTGGCCGAACGCCGCGGGGCCGACCCCGGGGCGTCATACACCGCGGCGCTTATGGCGGCGGGCGACGAGAAGATTCTGAAGAAGGTCGGCGAAGAGGCGACGGAAGTCGTGCTCGCCGGCAAGGGCGCGGACGACGCCGCCCTGGTCCACGAGGTCGCCGACCTGTGGTTCCACACGCTGGTCCTGCTGGCACACCGGGGGCTCGGCCCCGGCGACGTGCTGGCCGAGCTCGGCCGGCGTAGCGGCGTGTCCGGACATGAGGAAAAGGCGGCGCGCAGCGAACGCTGACGCGTCCGGAGGAAACTGCATCATGGGTATTAGTGTCTGGCAGCTTCTGATCGTCCTGGCCATCGTGCTCGTGCTGTTCGGCGCCAAGCGCCTGCGCAACATCGGCACCGACCTCGGCGCGGCCGTGAAGGGCTTCAAGGGCGCCATGCGCGAGGAAGAGGAAAAGGACGAGGAGCAGGAGCGCGGCACGACCGGCCAGCTCGAGGGTGGCCAGGACGACGGCGACCACACGTTCGAGGACGAGCACGTCGGCCACGGCGACGCGAAGAAACAGCACTGAGCCACCGCGCGACTTGACGCCGGCCGTCGCGCCGGACCTCGCACATGTTCGATATCGGCTTCTGGGAACTCCTGCTCATCGGGGTCGTCGCCCTGCTCGTGGTCGGCCCCGAGCGCCTGCCCGCGCTCGCGACCGTCGTGGGTCAGTGGGTGGGTCGCGCCAAGCGGTTCGCCAATCACATGCGCAACGAGATCCAGCAGGAGCTGGAGACGGAGCACCTCAAGAGTCTCGTCGATGAGCAGAACCGTGAACTGCAGTCGCTGCGCCGAGAGGTCGAGGACGTGCGCGACGACGCCGAGCAGGTGATGCGCGACACGCGCGACAGTGTGAAGGAGGCCGAGCGGGCGGCGACCGGTGACACGGCCGATGCATCGGCCGGCAGCCCGGCAGACGCCGCGGCCGGCGACGCAGCGGCCACCCCGGATGACGCCGACCGCGACAGCGACACCAGGAGCAACGGGACCACTGGGCAATGAGCGCGGAGCAGCAAAGCGGCCAGACCGCCGACGATCGGGACCAGGGCGGTCCGGAGGGCACGTTCCTGTCGCACCTGGTCGAGTTGCGCCAGCGTCTGCTTCGCGTCGTGCTCTGCGTGGTGATCGTGTTCGCTGTTCTCTATCCGTTCTCGAACACGATCTACACCTGGATGGCCGGTCCGCTGACCGTGCACATGCCGGAAGGCACGAGCATGATCGCCATCGAGGTGGCGTCACCCTTCCTGATCCCGTTCAAACTCACACTGATGCTCGCGGTGTTCGCGTCCATCCCCTACATCCTCTACCAGGTCTGGTCCTTCGTCGCCCCGGGGCTCTACCTGCACGAGCGCCGCCTGGTGCGCCCGCTAGTAGTCTCCAGCACGATCCTGTTCTACGGCGGTGTCGCGTTCGCGTACTTCGTCGTGTTCCCGCTCGTGTTCAAGTTCTTCACGAGCGTGGCGCCCGAGGGCGTCAACGTGATGACCGACATCGCGCGCTACCTCGACTTCGTCATCACGCTGTTCTTCGCCTTCGGGTTCGCCTTCGAGGTGCCGATCGCGACGATCCTGCTGGTCATGACCGGCGTGACGACGCCCGAGGACCTCGCATCCAAGCGCCCCTATTTCATCGTCGCGGCGTTCGTCGTCGGCATGGTGCTGACACCGCCGGACGTCATCTCGCAGACGCTGCTGGCCCTGCCGATGTGGCTCCTGTTCGAAATCGGTGTGGTCATGTCGCGTGTCATGCGCCGCCGCCAGCAGGACCGCACCGGCATCGAGGGCGACTCGCAGGACGACGCCTGATCCCCAATCCGTCGGAGAACGAAGACCGATGTACACGCTGGTACTGCTGCGCCACGGCGAGAGCGAATGGAACCGGAGCAACCGCTTCACCGGGTGGGCGGATGTCGACCTGACCGACACGGGTCGCGCGGAGGCTCACGAGGCGGGGCGGTTGCTGCGTGACGAAGGCTTCGACTTCGACCGCTGCTACACCTCGGTGCTCAAGCGCGCCATCCGCACGCTGTGGATCGTGCTCGACGACATGGACCGCATGTGGCTGCCGGTCTATCGGCACTGGCGCCTCAATGAGCGCCACTACGGCGCGCTCCAGGGCCTGAACAAGGCGGAGACCGCCGAGAAGTATGGCGACGAACAGGTCCACGTCTGGCGCCGCAGCTACGGCGTCCAGCCGCCCGCGCTCGAGCCGGGCGACGAGCGCTACCCGGGCAACGATCGGCGCTATCGCCAGCTGTCGCAGAACGAGCTGCCGCTGACCGAGTGCCTCGCGGACACGGTCGATCGCTTCATGCCCTACTGGGAGGGCGAGATCGCCCCTGCGATCCGCTTCGGCGAGCGCGTGCTCGTCGCGGCCCACGGCAACTCGCTGCGCGCGCTCGTCAAGCACCTCGAGGGCATGAGCGACGACGACATCACCGGCGTGAACATCCCCACCGGCATGCCGCTCGTCTACACGCTCGACGAGGACCTGCGCCCGACCGACCGCCGCTACTTGGGTGATCCCGAAGCCGTCGCCAAGGCCATGGAAGCGGTCAGCCAGCAGGGCAAGGCGAAGGGGTGATCCCTCCGGCCGCCGCGGCTCGCGTGCGGTCAATGGTCACTTGTTGCTCGGTGCTGGCTGCTTGGCGGCAGCTGCCGGCTGACGCCCGTGCGCTCGTCGACGCCGCGGTGCCTCGCGCCCGTGCGGGGCGGGCACCGGGTCGGGCGCATCCCGGGCGGAAGCCGGCCTGCATGCTTCGTTTCAGGAAAGGGTGGAAGGAAGGACGCAGGCAGGTTCGCGACCGCGGGGAGCCAGCCGGCAAGCCACCGCAGGCGGCCGGTGCACGATGCGAACCGTCGGCAGCTCCGTTTGCCTCGCTTGCGGCGCCGGATCGCCCGCCACACACTATCTTTGCAGCTTGCAGCTTGCAGCTTGCAGCTTGCAGCTTGCAGCTTGCAGCTTGCAGCTTGCAGCTTGCAGCTTGCAGCTTGCAGCTTGCAGCTTGCAGCTTGCAGCTTGCAGCTTGCAGCTTGC